>Ga0207652_10001232_pt1 | contig 22920 bp, 22 predicted proteins | sample KBSC63BmetaG_FD_184334 | JGI IMG/M metagenome (GOLD analysis project Ga0207652, IMG submission 184334) | Corn rhizosphere microbial communities from Kellogg Biological Station, Michigan, USA - KBS C6-3B metaG (SPAdes) (version 2) | ecosystem: Host-associated > Plants > Roots > Rhizosphere ... | reverse complement strand
CAGGTGCAGCGTCCCCCCGCAAAAGTAGATCGAGAACCGCAGCCCGGGCATGAAGCGCCCCAGGAACACCACCCGGTTGCCGAACTTGCGGAAGTACGCGCGGACGCGGCGCTGGCGGCGGGGCGTGAAGTAGCGGCTGGCCCACGGGCTGGAGAGGATGCGCCGGCCGAACCAACGGCCCATCAGGAACGAAGCGGTGTCGCCGGCCAGCACCGCCGTCCAGCAGATGGCGAACGCCTTGTGCACGTTCAGGTGCAGCGGCAGGTGGCACTCGGCCGACGAGAAATAGCCCGCCGCGATCAGGGACAGATCCTCGGGGATGGGCAGCCCCAGGCCGCACAGCAGCAGGATCCCGGCCAGCCACGCGTAAGCGCCCGTCGGCGTCAGCGCGGACAAATGATGGATGAACCACTCCATTACGGGCTCGGGAGCGTTGACATATCACGGATGCGGCCGCGGGCGCGATGGCGACGTCCGGTCCCGGGCCGTGCCGCGACCCTGTTGCGGCCGTTGACACGACGGAGGGCGACACGTAGCTTTGGCCCCCACCGGAGGCCTCCCATGCTCTCTTATCGCTCTCTCGTCGTCGCCAGCCTGTTCTCTGCTTTTGTCGCCGTCGGTTGTACCCCCGATTATCCGAACTGCGAGACAGACAAGAACTGCAGCTCGAAGAACGAGTTCTGCGTGGCCGGTAAGTGCCAGCAGTGCCGAGACAACAAGGACTGCGGCGAAGGGTCGTCGTGCAACGCCGGCCGCTGCGACAAGATTGCGAACTATTGCAAGGACAGCTCGGGCTGCCCCGCGGGAACGCCCTGCATCGCCAACCGCTGCACCTCTTGCGCGGCCGACAAGGATTGCCCCGCCGGCTCGAAGTGCTGGAAGGGCACCTGCGACGCGAAGAAGCACTGCTCGAAGGACGACGATTGCGCGCAGAACGAGGACTGCCTGAACGGCGTCTGCTCGACCGACAAGCACAAGTCCGAGCCGCCCCCCTCGTGCTCGCTGGGCGCCGTGTTCTTCGACTTCAACGAGTCGGCGCTGACCACCGAGGCCAGCACGACGCTGTCGCGCAACGGCGACTGCCTGAAGAAGGTCTCGCGCCCCGTCACGGTGGTGGGCCACACCGATCCGCGCGGCACGGCCGAGTACAACATCGCCCTGTCCGAGCGTCGCGCCCAGTCGGTGCAGACGTACCTCGAGCGTCTGGGGGTCCAGGGTGGCCGCATGGCCGTCCTGCCGCGCGGCGCGCTGGACGCGACCGGAACCAACGAGCCGACCTGGGCGCAGGATCGTCGTGTCGACTTCACCTGGCGCTAAGTCGATGGCGCCCCGCCGCGCCGGCGGCCGCGCCCTGGCCGCGTTCCTGCTGACCGTGTGGGGCGGGTCGTTCGTCACGGGTTGCGTGACCAGCGGCGACGGCGACCGCATGCGCCACGACATCGCCGATCTGAAGGTCCGCCTGGACGCGATCGACAAGCGCGACGCCGAGTACAAGGAGCAGGTCGTGCGCCTGAAGAAGGTGCTCGACGACGCGACGGCGCTGCTGGCGCGCAACTCGGCCGACGTGGGCGCCAAGGCCGCCAAGAACGAGCAGGACGTCGCCGTGCTGAACGGCCGCCTGGAAGAGCTGAACCACACGCTGGAGCAAGAGACCCGCACCTCCGAGGATCTGAAGACGCGTCTGGCCTCGATGGAGCAGACGCAGGGCAAGATCGGCAACAAGCTCGGGCTGAACATGCCCGAGGACAAGGAACAGCTGTGGGTCCAGGCCGGACAGCTGGTGGCCCAGGGCCAGCGCGACGAGGGGCGGCGCTTCTTCCGCACGTTCATCCAGCGTTTTCCGCAGGACGCGCGCGCGCCCCAGGCGTATCTGTTGCTGGGCCAGTCGTTCAGCCAGGAGAGCAAGTTCCCGAACGCCGCGGCCGAGTTCCAGAAGGTGCTGGACAACTACCCGTCCTCGCCCGAGGTCCCCGAGGCGATGTGGCAGCTGGCGCTGACGTTCACCCAGCTGAAGTTCTGCAGCGACGCCCGCGCCCTGCTGGGTGACCTGATCAAGCGCTACCCGAAGTCGAAGCGGGTCAGCGACGCCAAGGGCGAGCTACGCCAGATCGCGAAGCTGCCCAAGGCCGAGTGTACGAGCTAGCGGGCGCTGCCCGCGATCGGCTTCCCCTCACCCTGAGGGTCTGGCTTCCTGGGCGAAGGCGGCGTTGACGGCGCGGGCGGCGGCCTCCGGATCCGGGGCGGCCTCGATGGCGCTGATCAGCGCGGCGGCGGAAGCGCCGGTGGCGGCGACCTCTGCGGCCCGTGCGATGGTCAGGCCGCCGATGGCGACCACGGGGATGGGGGCGGTCGATGCCACCTGGCGCAAGATTTCCAGGCCGACCACGGGGTCGGGGTTCGCCTTCGTCGTGGTGGGGAAGATCGGGCCCAGGCCGATGTAGTCGGCGCCGCCGGCCATCGCGGCGGCCGCCTGGGCCGGATTGTGGGTCGAGATGCCGATGAGCAGGCGGCCGGCGGCGACGGCGCGGGCCGCGTCTAGCGGCAGATCCTCTTGTCCCAGGTGGACGGCCTGGGCGCCCACGGCCAGGGCCACGTCCAGGCGATCGTTCACGCACAGGGGGACGCCGGCCGCCTGGGCCAGCGGCAACACCGCGCGCGCCAGCGCCGCCAGTGCGGCCGCCGGCGCCTCCTTTGCGCGGAGCTGCAGCATCGCCGGCCGGCCGGCCAGCAAGCGTGCCGCGCGCGCCGCCGCGCGCGCGGTGTCGTGCGCCTGCGCGGGCAGGACGTCCAGGATGGCGTAGTAGCCCCGAAGCGCGATCATGGCCGATGGTTCTAGCCGATCGCCGCTGGCCGCTGCGCTGCTAAAGCGTCGCCGCTTCGCACGGGCACCCCGCCGTCCGACCGCGTAGACTATTCGGCCGTGCCGACACCGTTTCGCTTGAAGACCGGCCTGCGTCCCATGGGCGATCAGCCGCGCGCCATCGAGGAGCTGATGGCCGGCGTGACGCGGGGCGATTCCGCGCAGGTGTTGCTGGGCATCACCGGCAGCGGCAAGACCTTCACCATGGCGAACATCATCGAGCAGGCGGGTCGCCCCGCCCTGGTGATGGCGCACAACAAGACGCTGGCCCACCAGCTGTACCTCGAGTTCCGCGAGCTGTTCCCCGACAACGCGGTCCACTACTTCGTCAGCTACTACGACTACTACCAGCCCGAGGCCTACGTGCCGTCGACCGACACGTACATCGAGAAGGACTCGATGATCAACGAGGAGATCGACCGGATGCGCCACGCGGCGACGTACGCGCTCCTCACGCGGCGGGACTGCCTGATCGTGGCGTCGGTGTCGTGCATCTACGGCATCGGCGCGGCGGAAGCCTACCTGGGCATGAAGCTGGACCTGGCCGCCGGCGTGGAAGTGCGGCGCGACGCCGTGCTGCGCCGCCTGGTCGAGATCCACTACGAGCGCAACGACGTCGATTTCGCGCGCGGCACCTTCCGCGTGCGCGGCGACGTGGTCGAGATCTTCCCCGCCTACGAGCGCGAGAAGGCCATCCGCGTCGAGTGGTGGGGCGACGAGATCGAGTCGATCTCCGAGGTCGATCCCCTGCGGGGCAAGGTGCTGCGCAAGATCGACGAGGTCTCGATCTTCCCCGGTTCGCACTACGCCACCGGCACCGATCAGCTGGTGAAGGCGCGCGACTCGATCCGCATCGAGCTGCGCCAGCGCCTGACCGAGCTGCACGCGCAGAACAAGCTGGTCGAGGAGCAGCGGTTGCAGCAGCGCACGCTGTACGACCTGGAGATGCTGGAGCAGATGGGGCGCTGCAAGGGGATCGAGAACTACTCGCGCCACCTGTCGGGCCGCGCCCCGGGTGAGCCGCCCCCCACCCTGCTCGACTACTTCCCGAAGGACTACCTGCTGTTCGTCGACGAGTCGCACCAGACGGTGCCGCAGGTCGGCTCGATGTGGAAGGGCGACCGCTCGCGGAAGGAGACGCTGGTCGACTTCGGCTTCCGGCTGCCGTCGGCCCTGGACAACCGGCCACTGCGCTTCGACGAGTGGGAGGCGCGCACGCCCCAGACCGTCTTCGTCTCGGCGACGCCGGCCGAGTACGAGATCCAGAAGGCGCAGGGGGTGATGGTCGAGCAGATCATCCGCCCCACCGGCCTGCTGGATCCGATCATCGAGGTGCGGCCGGTGGCCTCGCAGGTGGACGATCTGCTGGGCGAGATCCGCGAGCGCGTGAAGGCGGGCGACCGCGTGCTGGTGACGACGCTGACCAAGCGCATGGCCGAGGACCTGACCGAGTACTACACCGAGCTGGGCGTGCGCGTGCGCTACCTGCACTCGGACATCGACACGCTGGAGCGGATCGAGATCCTGCGCGACCTGCGCCTGGGCGAGTACGACGTGCTGGTGGGCATCAACCTGCTGCGCGAGGGGCTGGACCTGCCCGAGGTGTCGCTGGTGGCGATCCTGGACGCCGACAAAGAAGGCTTCCTGCGCGCCACCCGCTCGCTGATCCAGACCATCGGCCGGGCGGCGCGCAACGTGCGCGGCACCGTCATCATGTACGCCGACCGGATGACCGCGTCGATGAACGAGGCCATCACGGTGACGCGCACCCGCCGCGCCACGCAGGAGGCGTACAACCAGGCCCACGGCATCACGCCCAGGACCATCCAGAAGGCGATCAAGGAGCTGGAGGGGACGGCGCAGGACGACTTCCACGACCTGGGCGAGAGCACGGCGGCGAAGAAGCGAAAGCGCCGCCCCGAGGTGCCGCTGGAGGAGATCCCCGACATCCTGCAGGCGCTGCGCAAGGAGATGCACGCCCTGTCCGACGCGCTGGAGTTCGAGAAGGCGGCCGCGGTGCGCGACCGCATCAAGGACCTGGAAGAGATGCAGCTCGCGATCGCAAGCTGACCGGACCCCTGCTAGCGTCCGGGCCCGATGGACTTCTTCTACGGACGGCTTTCGGGAAATTCGGCGCGGTCGGCGTTCGCGCTGTTCGAGGCGGGGGCCCCGTTCACGGCGCACCCGCTGGACACGCCGTCAGGCGAGAACCGCACCCCCGATTACCTGGCGCTGAACCCGATGGGCAAGGTGCCGGCGCTCATCGACGGCGAGCTGCAGCTGTGGGAGTCGAACGCCATCAACTGGTACCTCGCGGAGACGTTTCCCGGCGCGGGCCTGCTCCCCTCTTCCCTCGGCGCGAAGGTCGCCGTCCAGCGCTGGATGTTCTTCCAGGCGGGCCACCTGTCGCCGGCGTCGATGCCGATCATCCGCGCCACCAACAGCCGGGTGCAGCGCCACTGGAAGATCAGCGGCGACCCCGGCGCGCTGGGGCCCGTGCGCAAGGAGCTGGAGCGCTATCTGGCGGTGCTCGAGCCGGCGCTGGCCGGACGCGACTGGCTGGAGGGAACGTTCTCCCTCGCCGACATCGCCTGCGCCCCCCACTTCTGGTTCCTGGCGTCCAGCGAGCCCGCGTTCGACTTCGCCCCCTGGCCCCACGTCAAAGCCTGGCTCGATCGCCTGTGGAGCCGCCCCGCCTGGAAGAAGGCGGTCGACGCCACCCTCTCCGCGGGAGAGTGAAGTCAGGCCAGGCGGTACAGCAACCGCCAGACGCGCTTCTGCTCGCGATCGCACTGCACCTCGCGACGCGAACGGGCGTTCCATAGCGGGCCGGGGTGAAAGCTCCACGGGGCGTGGGCGTTCACGAAGGTGCCCGGGCCCTCCTCTTCCAGCGACGCCATCGCCTCGAGCGCGATGTCGAAGATGTCGGTCATGACGTGGATCTCGCCCCCCGGCTCGAGGCGCGTGGCCAGCTCGGCGATGAGGCCGCTGCCCACCACGCGGCGCTTCTGCTGGCGGGCCTTCCACCACGGATCGGGGAAGTTCACGTGGAACCGGCGCACCGAGCGCGGCGCGAACAGGCGGCCCAGGTCGACCGACATGTTCGCGAACACGTTGCGGACGTTCGTCACGCCCGCCTCCCGGCACAGGCGCTCGGCCCGCGTCACCATCTCGCTCCGGATCTCCACGCCCACCAGGGTCGCCTCCGGGACGACGGGCGACCGCTCGATCAGGAACTGCGCCTCGGCCGACCCCAGCTCGACCTCCAGGAAGCCGCCCGGCGGGGGCTCGATGCGGGGGACGCCCTTGATCTCGAGCAGATCGGACTTCAGCGGGTTGACGTGCTGGCGGATCTTCGGCATCCGTCACAACCTCGCCGCGGCGCGGGGCGGTCCGGCGCTAGTCACTCGAACCCGGCGAGCGGTATCCCGTCGTGGCGGTCGATTCACCGCCCGGCACATTCCCGTGTGACCCGCCCTCACCCAGCCGCCGCCGCAGGTCCGCCAGCCGATCGGCCACCGCCAGCAGCCGCTGGCGCGCGTCAGACGCGGACCGCCGCGCGTCCGCCAGCGCGGCGCGATCGTCTCCGGAGCTGCTTCCGTCGTCGACCAGGCGCAAACCCATGTTCGAACCTCATCACCCCTTGGCGGGGGCCGGATTGCTGATCTGCGGACCGTTGTGCTTCCGATCGAGGTGGTTGATCCACAGTTGCTGGAAGATGCCGATCAGATAGCTGGTGAGCATGTACACAGCCAGGCCGGAAGGCAACACCAGCGAGAAGGCCGTGAACATGATGGGCATCATGAACGACATCATCGCCTGCTGCTGGTTGTCCGGCGACGTGGGCGACATCTTCATCTGGATGAACATGACGCCGCCCATCAACAGCGGCGTGATGTAGTAAGGATCCTTGGCCGTCAGATCCTTCAGGTGGAAGATGAAGGGCGATCGGTACAGCTCGACCGCGTAGTTCAGCGTCGAGTAGAGCGCGATCCAGATGGGCATCTGGATCAGGCTGGGCAGGCAGCCGCCGAAGGGCGAGACGCCCTGCGACTTGTACAGGTTCATCGTCTCGACCGACTGGCGCTGCTTGTCGTTCTCGTACTTCTTGCGGATGGCGGCCAGCTTCGGCCCCAGGCGCTGCATCTTCTTGGCCGACAGCAGCGACTTCTGCGTCGGGTACCAGGTCAGAAGGCGAATGAAGATGGTCAGCAGGATGATGGCGATGCCCCAGTTGTGCACGTAGCGCTGGAAGAACTTCAGCAGCCACAGCATCGGCACCGAGATGACCGACAGGCTGACGTCCACCGACTTGGTCAGCTTCACGTCGGTGCCGCCGGGGCGGACCTCGTCCAGGTCCGAGATGACCTTCGGCCCCACGAACACGGCGAAGGCGTAGCTGGTGCTGGCGCCCGGCTTCAGGTTGCGCTCGGTGAACGACAGCTGCGTGACACCGGTGCCGTTGCCGACGAACGTCGCGTCACACGTCCGGGCCTTGACCGGGGTCTCCGGATAGGGAACGACGGCCAGCAGGAAGAACTTCTCGTCGGTGCCAATCCAGTTGACGCCGCCGACCTTGTGGACCGGCTCTTTCTCCAGCTTCTCCATCGGGACGCGCGTCATGTCGTCGTCGACGTGGCACAGCACCGCCGCCGGATTGCCCGACGAGCCCGAGAGGAAACCGCCCTTCGCCTCGGGATCCTGGTGGCCCGACAGCTGGACGGCCAGGTGGTGATCGATCGGCGCCGCACCCAGGTTCTGAACGGTCACGTCCAGCTGCATGCGGTACCGGTTGCTGTCGAAGGTGAACCGCTTCTCGATGCGGACGGCCGGGGTCTCGGCCCGATAGATGACCTGCTGCAATCCGGCCGCAGGAGGCGGCGCATCCTCGACCAGCCGCCAGGCGGCGTCGGCCGGCGTGGGGAAGCCCGACTCGGGGAAGCTGATGCGCAGGGGCGCCAGCTTGGGATCCTCCGTGCGGACCAGATCGATGCCCGGCGACGACGGGTCGGCCGGCCGCGCCTTGTACTTCGGCTGGGTCAGCCGGGCGTGCACCAGCGAGGCGCCCCGGTTCGTGAACACGAACTCCTCGTTCGGCGTCTGGATCGTGGTGTCGCGCTGGGGATAGGTGGTCCCGGCGGCCCCCGGCTGCCCGGGCACGGCCGCAGCGACCGCGTCTTCCGCCGGAGCGGCGGTCTTGCTGGAATCAGGGGCCGCGTGCGGCGCGGCGGGCGGGGGCGGCGGAGCGGGCGGGGGCGAGAAGAACTTCGCCCATACCAGCAAGATCACGCCGCACAGAACAATCGCCCATATCGTTCTTTTGTCCACGGGCTACCCCCGTCCCGTTTCGTTCGGTACCGGATCCAGGCCCCCGGCACACAGTGGATGGCACCGACCGAGCCGGAATAGCGTCAGCCGCAAACCTTTCATGACCCCGTGCACACGCAACGCCTCCTCGGCGTACCGCGAGCACGACGGCTCGAACCGGCAGCACGGGCCAAAGAATGGCGCCAGCGCCGCGCGGTAAGCCCGCACCAGCAGGATCAGGAAGCTGGTCATCGCCCGCCCGGTCTACCGCCGCCGAGGCGCCGCGCCAGCTCGGACAGCTCCGCCCGGAACGCCGCCGCGGGCAGGCGTTCGGCGCCCGAGCGCGCCAGCACCACCACGTCGGTCCCCGGCGCGAACTGATGGCCAAGGTGCCGACATCCTTCCCGGACGATCCTCTTGATGCGATTCCTGATCACGGCGTTGCCGACCTTGCGGGTCACAGTGATACCAAACCTCGCCCCCGCCGCCAGACCAGGCCCGCGGAATTCGTCCCGCTTGAGGACGAAGAACTGGAACAGCTTGCCGGACACACGCCGCCCGTTGCCCTGGACGCGCAGGTACTCACGGCGCTTGCGGATGCGGCAGGCACGCGGAAACCGAAAAGCGATCGGCACGCGGCGCCTGCCTTCTCCGGAATGGAGGCCGAGTGACCCGGGACCGAAGCCGGGACGCCTACTTCTTGGCGATCGTGACGGTGAGCTGCTTGCGCCCCTTGCGGCGGCGACGGCGCAGCACGTTACGGCCGGCAGCGGTCTTCATGCGCTTGCGGAACCCGTGGGTCCGCTTGCGGCTCTTACGATGTGGCTGAAAGGTCCTTTTCACGACTTACCTCCGACTTCGGGCGTCCGTGAACCGGCCACCTCGCCCCGAGAAAGGGGCGCCTGAAATAGCATCCGACAGGGGACGTGTCAAACCCCGGGCCCCACCGACGCGCGGGACGCCATTTTCGCCGGACATTTCTTCGACCCTCGAAGGGTGCGCGCGAAGCTTCCGTCGAGGAACAGCGCCCCGCGAGGCGCGCCACATCTCCGACGCGGGGATTTCGTGGGGTCTTTACGGCTCGGTTTCTCTCGCCCGTCGGCATGGTGACGATTCCATGACCGTCGATCGCTGCAGAGCCCATGCGATGGGGCTTGGCGCGATCACGGAGCGTCTCGCTCTGAAAATTCCACAGCGATGCTGATCGCGGTCCGCGGCAGGGGAAAAAACGTGTTTGATTCCGCCTGACTCAGCCCGCGCAGCGGGCGGCCGAAAATCGGTCGCGGTGGCGCGGGCCGGCCCCCATGTCAAAAAAATTGCACTGATTACGGCGATCTTCCGCGGCGGGCTTTTCGTCGTCTTGAAGGTCGAGGAATCGCTCTGCTAAACATCCGTCCGCCCGCCACGTCGCCGACGTGATCTCCGAAGACCAAGGAGCGAGGGCGAGGAGGAGCCTTCACGTTCGAGGGCTCCTTTTTAATGCCGGTCTCTTCTACCGGTGGGTTTGTTTCGCTGTGCCCGAAGCTGTGGAGAAACAGGGGGAATAGCTTTGCAAGCGTCCGAAACGATTCCGGTTTTGTCTGTGTTTCCCCTGTGGATGGATTGCGTTCATGTTTGATCTCTGGACAGAGGCCGTTCGCTCGATCGAGCCGATGGTGAAGCCGGCCCACCGCGACCTGTGGCTGCGGCCGATCACGTGCGTCTCCATCGACGAGGGACGCATCCAGTTGCGGGCGCCGAACCGCTATCACAAGGAGTGGTTCGAGGACAATTTCCTCCCCTCGATCCTGCGGGACCTCGAGGCCCGCGCGCAGCGGTCGTTCGTGGTCGACTTCGAGGTGGCCCAGGATGACGAGGTGGGCCCTGCCACCGTGGCCACGCCACTGCCCGAGCGCATCGGCGCGCCGCTGGCCCCGGTCTCGCGGCCGGCGCCCGCGCCCGACCTGATAAGCCGCTACACCTTCGACACCTTCGTGGTCGGCCCCACCAACCAGTTCGCCCACGCCGCCGCGCGGATGGTGGCGGACGCGCCCGCGTCGCGGTGGAACCCGCTGTTCATCTATGGGGGCGTGGGGCTGGGCAAGACCCACCTGCTTCAGGCCGTCGGGCACGAGCTGCACCGCCAGCACCCGGACTGGGTCGTCACGGCCGTCACCGGCGAGAAGTTCGTCACCGACTTCATCAGCGTGATGATGTCGCAGAAGCGCGGCGGGATCTCGTCGATGGAGCAGTTCCGCACCCGCTATCGTGAGATGCCGGACGTGCTGCTGGTCGACGACGTCCAGTTCCTGTCGAACAAGGACAGTTCCCAGGACGAGTTCTTCCACACGTTCGAGGCGCTGTACAAGGCGCACAAGCAGATCGTGCTCACCTCGGACAAGCTGCCGGCCGAGCTGCCGGGCGTCGAGGATCGGCTGCGCAGCCGCTTCACCTGGGGGCTGATCGCCGAGGTCGAGACGCCGGATCTCGAGACCCGCATCGCGATCGTCAAGCACAAGGCCGAGCAGGAGAAGCTGCACCTGCCCGACGAGGTGGCCACGTACATCGCGGCCCACATCCGCAGCAACGTCCGCGAGCTGGAGGGCGCGCTGCTGCGCCTGGCGGCGCGCGCGTCCTTCCAGAATCAGCCCGTCACGATGGAGCTGGCGCGCGACGCCCTGCAGAAGCTGATCTCGCTGGCCCCCACCGGGCTGACGGTGGAGAGCATCCAGCGCGAGGTGGCGGCGTACTTCGACGTCAAGCTGCACGACATGAAGGGGCCGAAGAGGCATCGCTCCGTGGCGCATCCGCGCATGGTGGCGATGTACCTGTGCCGCAAGCTGACCTCGATGAGCTTCCCCGAGATCGGCAGCCGCTTCGGCGGCAAGGACCACTCGACGGTGATCAGCGCGGTCCGCAAGATCGAGCGGCTGTGCACCGAGGACGCTGCCCTGCGCAGCGTCGTCAACACGATCGAGACCCACCTGCGCCAGCCGTGATCGGTCCCCGGTCGAGGGATCGTCGCAGGCCAGCGGTCGCCTCGAGGGGGATCGTGCGCCCGGCGTGTGCCTTCGGCGCGCCTGCTGCGGAATCCCCCGCCGCCTGTGGAATGATTGTGTTGAAATGTCGATCTCGGCCCACCCCGGCGGTTTTCACGCGCCTACCCCCGACCGCATCCCCTGGCCACCCACAGATCATCGCAGGCGCTCACCGACGGAGAAATAGACTTATCCACATCTCCACAAGCCCTACGGCTTCTGCTGTTAAGATTTAATCTATTAAGATACGGAACGTGTGAAAACCCAGGGCCGGTCGAAGCACCCAGGTTGAGCGAGTTCGAGCAAGGAGCGACGAGATGGACTTCAAGATCGACAAGAATGAATTTCTCCGGGGGTTGTACCTCGCGCACGGCATCGCCGACCGGAAGAGCACCTTGCCCATCTTGGCCAACGTGTTGCTCCGGACCGAGGGCAAGGATCGCGTCCTGTGCGGCGCCACCGACCTGAACGTCACCGCGATGGCGAACCTGTCGGCCCGCATCGAGAAGGAGGGCGGCCTGACGGTGGCCGCCCGCCAGATCTACGAGATCGTGAAGGGGCTGCCGGGCGACGAGGTGCGGGTGCGGCGCACCGAGCAGAACTGGGCGGAGATCCGCGCCGGCAAGGTCGAGTTCAAGGTCGTGGGCATGGCCGACCGGGACTACCCGAAGATGCCCAGCGCCAAGGAGGCCGAGACGTTCAAGGTCGACTCCGCCACGCTGCGCGACATGATCGGCAAGACGATCTTCTCCGTGTCGCAGGACGAGACGCGCCAGCACCTGGCCGGCGTCCTGTTCGAGTGGGACGGCGCGAACGCGCGCATGGTGTCCACGGACGGCCACCGGCTGTCGAAGGTGGGCCGGGCGCTGCCGGGCGGCCAGAAGCTGGAAAAGGGCGTGCTGATCCCGCGCAAGGGCATCCTGGAGGTCCGGCGGGCCATCGAGTCGCGTGAGGCGCCCTGCGAGATAGGCATCCACCAGGGGTACTTCGTGCTGAAGGCGGACGACGTCAGCCTGTGCGTGAAGCTGATCGACGGGCAGTTCCCCCCCTACGACCAAGTCATCCCCAAGGACAACGAGCGCGCCTTCACCGTGTCGCGCGTGGCGCTGCTGGACGCCCTGCGCCGGGTGGCCATCATGTCGTCGGACAAGACCTGGGGCGTGAAGATCGCCATCGACAAGGGCAAGCTGCGGGTGGAGAGCGACAACCCCGACCTGGGCGCGGCGCGCGAGGAGATCGACGTGCCGTACAAGGGCGCGGCCGCGCAGATCGGCTTCAACGCGCGGTACTTCATCGATCTGCTGTCGGAGATCGAGACGCCCGACGTGCGCGTCGAGCTGTCCGGTGAGCTGGACCCGGGCGTCATCCGGCCGGCCGACGGCAGCGACTACGTGGGCGTGGTCATGCCGATGCGTCTCTGAGCGGGCGTCGCCCCGGTCGCGAGCCTCGTCGTGGTCATCGAGCGGTTTCGCGCGATCGGTTGGCGGAACCTGGAGCCGCTGGATTTCGTCTTCGATCCGGCGGCGTCGCTGCACGTGCTGTTCGGCCAGAACGGGCAGGGCAAGACGAACGTCATCGAGGCGCTGTACTTCCTGTCGACGTTTCGATCTTTCCGGACCACGCAGGCGGCCGACCTGATCCGGCGTGAAGGGTCCGAGGCCAGGATCGCGGTCGACGTGCAGGCGGCGGAGACGGCGCGCCTGGTCGAGGCGCGGCTGTTCCGGGAGGCCACTGGCCAGGCGAAGGCGACCGGGACGGTGAACCGCACCATCTCGGTGGACGGCAAGCCGGTGAAGCGCGTCTCGGCGGCCTTCGGGGTGCTGAGCGCGGTGCTGTTCGTGCCCGAGGATCTGATGCTGGCGCGGGCGGCTCCGGCCTCCCGGCGGCGGTTCCTGGACATGGCGGCGGCAGGGACGGCGCCGGCGTACCTGGCCGAATCGGCGACGTTCCAGCGCGTGCTGAAGGGGCGGAACGCGCTGCTGCGCAGCGGGCGGGCGGGCGCTTCGACGGCCTGGCTGGACACGGTGGACGAGCAGCTGGCGCGGGCCGGCGCGCGGGTGGTGATGCGCCGCCGGGCCTTCGTGCGGGAGATGGCGCCCCAGGCGCGGGACTTCTTCCGCGCCCTGCACGCCGACATCGCGGTCGAGCTGGTGTACGACGCGGACGACACGGTGGTCGCCGCGGACAGCGAGGAGGCGGTCGCGCAGGCGCTGCTGGCCGGTCTGGGCACCCGGCGGGCGGTCGATCTGCGGCGGCGTCACACCACGTTCGGCCCCCAGACCGATGATCTGGGCATTCACCTGGGCGGCCGGCTGGCGCGCGAGCACGCCTCGCAGGGGCAGCTGCGATCGTTGATGCTGGCGCTGAAGCTGGCCGAGCTGGTGCTCGTGGGACGGGCGCGCGGCGAGACCGGTGTGCTGCTGCTGGACGACGTGCCGAGCGAGCTGGACCTGGAGCGGCGCCGATTTCTGTTCGAGACGCTGACGGCGCTGGGGTGCCAGTGCGTGCTGTCGGTGGCCGATCGGGGGGTCGTGCCGGCGGTGCCCGGGCGCGCCGACGTGCAGGTCGTGGCCGGGCGCGTGGCGGCCGTTCCCGCAGGCCAGCATTTCTCTTTACTTGCTGGCCCCTGAATGCTAGATGTTCGGAACCTTTAGTATTTTTGGTACCGGTCTAACGTACAGATTTGGCAGTGACTCGACAATGACCCGCGCTTCCCGGACCCCGTTCCGGCGGCCCGGGCAGGTCTCGGCGGGCGGTAGTTCGAACGTTGCGCCGCGTGAATGGCTTCGGCCCTGAGGACGTGAATTTTGGCAGCGAGCGATGCCCCGACGACGCCGGTGGAACCCGGCGCTTACAACGAAGAAAGCATCCAGGTCCTGAAGGGACTCGAGGCGGTCCGCAAGCGCCCCGGGATGTACATCGGCGACACCGACGACGGCAGCGGCCTGCACCACATGGTGTACGAGGTCGTGGACAACGCGGTCGACGAGGCGCTGGCGGGCTACTGCACGCGCGTCGACGTGGCGATCCACTTCGACGGATCGGTCTCGGTGGAGGACAACGGCCGCGGCATCCCGGTGGGCGAGCACCCGGTCGAGAAGCGGTCGACGGCCGAGGTCGTCATGACCGTCCTGCACGCGGGCGGCAAGTTCAACCACTCGAACTACAAGGTCTCGGGCGGTCTTCACGGCGTGGGCGTGTCCGTGGTGAACGCGCTGTCGGACCTGCTGAAGCTGGAGATCAAGCGCGAGGGCAAGGTCTGGTACCAGGAGTATCGCAAGGGCGATCCCGTGGCGCCGCTGAAGGCCATCGGCGTGTCCGAGAAGACGGGCACCAAGGTGACGTTCCATCCCGACCCCGAGATCTTCAAGGGGACGGAGTTCAGCTTCGAGATCCTCTCGCAGCGACTGCGCGAGCTGTCGTACCTGAACCGTGGCCTGATGATCACGCTGCGCGACGAGCGCACGGAGAAGGCGCACGAGTTCCACTCGCAGGGCGGCATCATGGAGTTCGTGGCCGACCTGAACTCGTCGAAGGTCCCGATCCACGACAAGCCGATCAGTGTTCAGGGCGAATCGGACGGCACGCAGGTCGAGGTGGCCATGCAGTGGAACGACTCGTACCAGGAGTCGATCTACTGCTTCACGAACAACATCAAGAACAAGGACGGCGGCACGCATCTGACGGGGTTCCGGGCGGCGCTGACGCGCACCGTGAACGCCTACGCGCAGGCGGCGGGGTTGCTGAAGGACCTGAAGAACGGCCTGGGCGGTGACGACATCAGCGAGGGGCTGACGGCCATCGTCTCGGTGAAGCACCCGGACCCGAAGTTCTCGAACCAGCCCAAGGATAAGCTGGTCTCGTCCGAAGTGAAGGGCATCGTCGAGCGCGTCACGAACGAGAAGCTGGGCCGTTTTCTCGAAGAGCACCCGCGCGAGGCGAAGCAGATCATCGAGAAGGCGGTGCTGGCGACGCGGGCCCGCGACGCCGCGCGCAAGGCGCGGGAGATGGTGCAGCGCAAGGGCGCGCTCGATTCGTCGTCGTTGCCGGGCAAGCTGGCGGATTGCCAGGAACGCGATCCCGCCCGGTCCGAGCTGTACATCGTCGAGGGCGACAGCGCCGGCGGCTCGGCGAAGCAGGGGCGTAACCGCAAGGATCAGGCGATCCTGCCCTTGCGGGGCAAGATCCTGAACGTCGAGAAGGCGCGGCTGGAGAAGATGCTGTCGTCACAGGAGATCGTGACGCTGATAACCGCGCTCGGCTGCGGGGTGGAGAAGGAAAAAGAGATCGAGAAGATCCGCTACCACCGCATCATCATCATGACGGACGCCGACGTCGACGGAAGCCACATCCGGACGTTGTTGCTGACGTTCTTCTACCGTCACTTCCCCGAGATCGTATCGAGCGGCTACCTGTACATCGCGCAACCGCCGCTGTACCGGGTGAAGAAGGGGAAGAAGGAGCTGTACCTCAAGAACGAGCAGTTGCTGGAAGAGTTCTTGCTGGAGAGCGCGGCCGAGAACCTGAGCTTGCGCCACCCGGAGGGCGGCGAGCCGATCGCGGGGGAGGCGCTGCGTGGCTACGCGCGGGCGGCCGGGAAGTACAAGCGGCTGCTGTCGGTGATCGATCGCAAGTGCGATGCGCGCATCGTCGACGCCATCGTGAAGACGTCGAAGCTGACCCGCGCCGATCTGGCGGATCAGGCGGTGGTGGCGAAGACGCTGGCGCGCCTGCAGGCCTACTTCGACAAGTACGCGCCCGAGCTGTCGGACGCGGTGATCCGCATCGATCCGGATACGGAGCACGGCGGCTTCAAGATCGTGGTGCCGATCGGGACGGGCAAGGCGGGCGGCGTGCGGAAGGCGACGACGATCGACTTCGCTTTCCTCGACTCGCCCGAGTTCATCGATCTGTCGGAGATCTACGCGCAGCTCGTCCCGCTGGGACAGCCGCCGTATGTGCTCGACAATGGCGGCGAGACGGAAGAGCTGCAGCGGCTGGAAGGGCTGGCTGACCGGGTGAACGAGCTCGGCAAGAAGGGGCTCGCCATTCAGCGATACAAGGGCCTCGGCGAGATGAACCCGGAGCAGCTGTGGGAGACGACGATGGATCCCACGCGGCGGACGCTGCTGCAGGTGCGGGTCGAGGATGCTTACGAGGCGGACAAGCTGTTCTCCACCTTGATGGGGGATCTGGTCGAGCCGCGGCGCGAGTTCATCGAAACGAACGCGCTGAACGTCCGCAACCTCGACGTTTAGTTTCGGCTGATCGGCGGTTTTCGAGATCGGGGCGCTCGGTGCTCGTCGGTGGATCGGTGGCGTTGTGCGGGCTCGTTCACTTCGGTCGCGGGGAGGCGAGCGGGTGGGATTCCCCTGCCGTGCTCAAACACCGCTAGCGCCTCGGGCCCGGATTTTCTTGTCGTAGGACGTGGGGCGCTCGCGAACTGCGCGCGGCAGGGGAACCCCACCCACTCGCCTCTTTGGGGCTTACTGCGCTCAGTCGCTGAACACCGGTCTTCGGGCGACAAAGACGAGCCGAGAGGGCGATGTGCTGCAGGGGCAGTGATGAGCGGCCGTTGTGCGGGTGAATGGGCGACCGTGGAAAGTGCCCGTTTTCGCTCGCGCGGAGCGAAACGAAGAGGGCCAGGGCGAGGGCTCCGGGCGTGCCTAGGCGCGGATGTTCTGGATGACGGCTTTGTTCATGTCGTGCATGGCGGCGAGCATCTGGCTGATGAGCTGGTTCATCTCGGAGATCTCGTTCATGCGGAGCTGAAGGCGTTGCATCTGGGCGGGGTCGTCGCGGACGGCGTCGGGCAGCTTGCCGTCGCGGACGGCGGCCATCAGGTCGGTGTCGGACTGGGCGAAGAACTTGGTGACGTCCTTGGCGTCCGAGGACGAGGTGCTCTTGCTGCTGGACGACGAGGACGAAGAACTCTTCGAGGTGGACTTGTCGGTCTTGCTGCTGGACTTCTCGGTGCTGGTGTCGCTGTCGCCCTTGGCGATGGGCGTGCTGGTGGGGGCGGTTTCGCCGGTGGTTTTCGGGTCGGTCTTCGAACTCGAGGTGATGTCCGTCGTCTTGGTGCCGGATTTCTTGCTGGCGGAGGCCTTGGCGTCGGTCGTCTTCGTGCTGGACGTCTTGCTGTCGGCCGGGGGCGGGGCGTCTGGTTCCGTGGGGGAGGACGGAGCGGCGGCGCTCGGGGTGGTGAGGGGGCCCATCGCCGTCTCGGCGTCGTGCAGGAACGAGCTGACGTCCTTCGCCAGGCCGCCGTAGTCGCCGCTGACGAAGTCGAGGGCCACGTCGACCAGATCGTTGCCCACGGATTTGAGGCCGTCGGGCAGGACGGAGTCGACGATGGATTCGGCCGCGTTCTTGGCGAGGTTGATCGGGTTCAGGGAGTCGAGGAGGCCCATGAGCGAGTCCTTTCGTTGGGCGTCGCCGGGGTGGCGACGGCTACGGATCGCTATCGGTGCGGCACGTCGCGCGTTGCGCCTGGGCTTGCTGGACGGGCGTGGCCACGGCCAGCTCGGCGCGCATCGAGCGCAGCTTGGCGTGGCCCGGATCGTACGCGAGGCCGCGTTCCACCTGCGCCAGCGCTTGCGGGTTGCGACCCTGTCGCCGGAGGATGGCGGCGTGGAGGGAGTAGGTCCAGGCGTCCCGGTGATCACAGGCGATCAGCCCGCGGCAGACGACCTCCGCCTCGGCCAGGCGGCCTGTCCGGTACAGCTGGTGGGCGATCAGGCGTGCCCGATCGATGACGCCCGGCCCGATGTCCAGCAGCTCGCGAACGGTCGTTCGCTCGAGAAATGCGGCGGCGCCGCCACGGAGTGCTTCCATTCGAATCCTCCCGCAAGCGCGCGTGCGCCGGCAGGAACGTCTTCGGTGGGCTGCCGCTCCGGTTGCGACGATCCCAGAAACGAATCGAGGCGTCAGCCCCGGGGGGCGGACGCCTCGACAGCGGTCACAGGGTTGGGTCGATCAGCAGGCGAAGATCCGATCGAGCTTCTCCTCGATCTTCACTTCCTTGCTCTTCGTGGCGACCGCGATCTCCTTGACCAGCAGGGTGCGGGCGGTGTCCAGCATCTTCCGCTCGCCGAAGGACAGCTCCTTGTCGCCCTTCAGACGCTGCAGATCGCGCAGAACCTCGGCGATCTCGAACACGGAGCCGGTCTTGATCTTCTCCATGTACTCGCGGTAGCGCCGGTTCCAGGTCTGACCCTCGACCGCCACTTCGCGGCTCTTCAGGATCGCGAAGACCTCGTCCACCTCGTCCGCCCGGATCAGCTCCCGCAGTCCGACGGCGCCCGCGTTGCGCGTCGGGATCATGATCTTCATCCCATTCTCGAGAATTTTGAGAATGTAGAACGTTTGCTTGTTCGCCGAGATCTCGCGCGTTTCGACGCCCACGATCTGGGCAACCCCGTGGGCCGGGTAAACGGCAAGATCTCCCACTCGGAAAGTCGGCTCCATATGACGAAAGCTCCTCGCTGAGGGCGGTTTGGAAAGCTCGCGTACCTTATCATGCCGACCCCCCAGCGGCAATCGCAAACGGGGTCACCGGAAACGATAGCAACCACCCGCGTTACGATTGATCCGGAGCCCGCTCACACGTTGGTAAACGAGCGCAGGTACTCGACAATCGTCGCTACCGCGAAGCCTGTGCCGCCCTTTCCAAAGATGCCCCATTCCTTGTCGGCGGTCGACGGGCCGGCCAGGTCGACGTGGACCCACGGGGTCTTGCCGACGAACTCTTTCAGGAAATGGCCGGCGGTCAGCGCGCCGCCCGCGCGGTCGCCCGTGTTGCGCATGTCCGCGATGTCCGATTTCAGCTGCTCCATCAGGCGGGGCGGCAGCGGCAGCCGCCACATGTCCTCGCCCGCCGTGCGCGCGGCGCCGAGCCACCGGTGGGCCAGGTCGTCGTTATTGCTCATCACGCCGGCGGTGTGTGGCCCCAGCGCGACGATGCAGGCGCCGGTCAGCGTGGCGAAGTCGAGGATCGCGTCGGGGTGCAGCGCCAATCCATAGGTCAACGCATCCGCCAGGGTCAGACGACCTTCGGCGTCGGTGTTGTTGATCTCCACCGTCTTGCCCGCCATCGAGCGGATCACGTCACCCAGCTTGTAGGCGGTGCCGGAGGGCATGTTCTCGGTGCAGGCGGCCAGGGCATGGACTTCGACGGGTAGGTTCTCCTCGGCGATCACCGTCATCGCCGCCAGCACGGCCGCGGCGCCCGCCATGTCGGCCTTCATCCCCATCATGCCGTCGTTGGTTTTCAGAGACAGCCCGCCCGAGTCGAAGGTGACGCCCTTGCCGACCAGGACCACGCGCGCCAGAGGGTTCGGCGGTCGCCACGACAGGTGAATGAAGCGCGGCGGCTCCGCGCTGCCTTGCGAGACCGCCAGAAACAGGCCCATTCCACGCGCGCGACACTCCTCGGGACCGAGGACGATCGCCTGCAAGCCGACGGTGGTGGCTCCCTCGGTGGCGCGCTCGGCGAGGCGGGTCGGCGTCAGCACGCCCGCCGGCTCGTTCACCAGGTCCCGCGCGCGGGCGATGGCGGCGGCGACGCGCGCCCCGCGGGCCACGGCGCGCGTGGCCGTGTCCGACGCCAGGTGGTCGGAGGTCTGCAGTCGGATCGTCTCGAGTGTGCCGGCCTCGCGCTTCTCCTCGCCGAGGTACTTGTCGAAGCGATACAGGCCCAGCGTCGCGCCGCGGACCAGCGCCTCCAGCCAGGCCGGCTCGTCGGTGACCGCCAGACCGTGCGCAATCGCGACGGCCAGCGTTCGCGCGCCGACGGAAGACGACAGGCGCGCCAGCTTTGCGCCCAGATGCTGGGCGTCGGGGGGAAGGAAGCGGGCCCGCGGGCCGCCGCCCAGCACGGCGATGCGACGGGCGGGCAGCGCCCCGTTCGTGGGGACGACCACCGACTGGCCCGATTTTCCGCGGAAGCGCTCGTCCAGCAGGCTCTGCCGCAAGAATCCTCGCAGCGCTCGATCCAGGGCGGCGAAGGCGGGCTCGTCGAGGTGAGGAACGTCCTCCTCGAACAGCACCAGGCCCAGGATGTCGGCCGGTTCGGAGGCTACGGAGACGGTGGGATGGAAAGAGGGGACGCCCATGTCCCTCGGATGGTAGGGGCGGGGGAGGACCGATTCAAGGCGGCGGGGCGGCCCGGGGCCGCGCGCGGGGATCGTAGCGGTGGCCGGCGTTGACACGATCGGCGCCCACCAAGTACCTTGGGCAGGATGCGGAAGGCAAAGACGCCGCCCAAACGGAAGCCGGTCATGACCGGCCGACGTGCCGCGAAACGCAAGGCTGCGAAGGGCAGCCGCGCCAAGGTCGCCAAGGTAGCGAAGCCGGGTGACCGGGCGAAGGCCGCGCGCAAGCCCGCCAGCCCACCGGCCCGCAAGCCGGCGAAATCGTCGGCCAAGGTGACGGCCGGCAAAGCGGCGGCGCCGGCAAAGGGCTCGCCCCGTCCGGCGGTGAAAGCCGCGGCCAAGCCGGCCGTGAGGCCGGCGACAGGGGTGCCGCGAACCGGGCGCGAAGCGAAGGATTCGAGGAAGGTCCAGGCGGACCGCGCTGCGGACCGGACGGTCGGGGCGCTGGCGGTCGGCGCGGGTCGCGCCGATGGCGCGGTCGCCGCGCCGGCAGCGGAGAAGTCGGTCGACGCCGCGGCGCCGGTCGGTTTGCCGACCCCCATCGCGAGTTTCACGATCTGACGACCAGCGCGCGGCACCTGTGCCCGCTTTCGAGACGAAGGAAGAAGAAAAGACCATGGCAGAGGAAACGGCTGTTGCCGAGGCGCGCGAGCGGGCGGCGAAGGTGTTGCGCGAGATCCTGGATTTCATGAGCATCGACGCCGAGGTGAGCGCGTTCGACGACGGTGATCGCATCATCCTGGATGCGCACGGCGCGGAGTCGGGCCTGGTGATCGGAAAAAAGGGCGCGACGCTGGACGCGCTTCAGTACGTCGTGAATCGGATCGTCTTCAAGCGGCCGAACGAGGGGCCGCTGGTGGTCGTCGACGCTGAAGGCTACCGGGGCCGCCGCGAGGATTCGCTGGTGGACCTGGCCCAGCGGCTGGCCGACAAGGCGGTGAAGTCGGGCCGCCCCGTGCCGGTCGAGCCGATGAGCGCGCACGACCGGCGCATCGTGCACATGGCGCTGGCGAACCACGAAGGGGTCAGCACCGAGTCCGAGGGCGAGGGGCTGTTCCGCCGCGTGGTGATCTTCCCGAAGGGGCAGGGCGGGGGGGGCGGCGCCGACTGAGTCGGCGCTACGGCGGGGAAGCTATCGCCAGGCGGCCGTCGAAGAGGTTTCGTAGGTCCAGGTCGGCGGCGACGCGGGTGGCGAGGGTCAGCGGCGTAGGAACTGGCGTGTAGCCGAGGACACCGAGCGGGACGATGCCGGTCAGTTCGGCGATCTCGCGGGCGTTGTCGGCGCGATCGGGTCCCCCCTGAGCCGTGACGTCGACCAGCACGATGCCGCGCACGGCGAGCCCGCGGCGGCGAAGCTCGCCGACGGCCAGCGCGGTGTGATTGATGGTCCCCAGGCGGTTCGCGGCGACCAGCAGGACGTCGAGCGCCAGTTGCTCGGCGAGCGAGGCGCCGGTGAATCCGGGTCCGTAGGGGGAAAGCACGCCGCCAGCGCCCTCCACGAGGAGCGCGTCGCCAAGTAGCCGTAATCGCTGGGCGGTCGCGCCGATGCGCGCGGGGTCGATGACGACGCCAGCGGCCCGAGCGGCGGCGGAGGGAGCGATCGGTTCGCGGAACGTGTAGGGGCAGATGTCTCTCGGGGTCAGGCCACGCAGACGGGAGAGTTCCCCGTGACGGGTGTTGCCGTGGGGGTATGCATTATCGCAGTCGCAGAATGTGGCGGCGTCGAGCAGGTCGCGGGCATCGGCGGGGTCGGGGGAGCAGCCCGTCTCGGCGGGCTTGAGGGGCACCAAAGTGAGGCCCCGCTGGTGGGCCAGTTGGAGCAGCCCACGGCCGAAGGTCGTCTTGCCGACGCCGGTGTCGGTTCCGAGGAGAAGGAGTCCTTGCATGGGTGTTAGGCGGGGCGGGGGTTCAAGGCCGCTGGCCTGGCACGATGCCGAAGGTTGGGAAGCTTGGCAAGGTACCCGGCCGATTGAGGACGCGACGGGAGGCGGCGAATACCGCGAAGCGGAGCGGGCGCGATGTTTCACGTGAAACGTGCCCGCCGCCGCGGGAGGAGCACGGCGTCCAAACGGCACGGGCCAATACAAGCAGGCAGGGTCATCAGGGCGAGCCCATGGGACGCGGTTCGGCGGCCTGGGACGGGCGCGGCCCGACGGCTATCGGCAGGTCAGGGGGGCGGTCCCGCGCCATCGAGAAAGTGGGGTAGGCGCGCGTCCCTTCGCTGCGGCGTCGGCGAGGGAAGGGCGGCCTGGGAGGCGCCCCGGGTACCGCCAGCGCGGCGATAGGCCCCCGGATCCCTGATTCCGTAACTCAAGAATGACCCCGGCGGTCTCGCGGCCCCGCTAGGCCTGGTTAGGGCCAACAATGTTCCACGTGGAACGTTGCCGTACTCCCTGCCGAAGTCGCCTGCCGCCCCGCCGCGCTCGAGCGATCCGTAGCGCCCTGTGCCATCCATGGCGCCGCCCGCCGTCGCGCTCGCCGACCGGGTCGTACGGGTCGACAACCGCCTGCGCCATTCCGCGGCGGGCGCCAACTCCTTGTTGGGTCCACGACCCAGGAGCGGTCCGCCCCTTCGGAGCCCCAC
>Ga0207652_10001230_pt1 | contig 22927 bp, 21 predicted proteins | sample KBSC63BmetaG_FD_184334 | JGI IMG/M metagenome (GOLD analysis project Ga0207652, IMG submission 184334) | Corn rhizosphere microbial communities from Kellogg Biological Station, Michigan, USA - KBS C6-3B metaG (SPAdes) (version 2) | ecosystem: Host-associated > Plants > Roots > Rhizosphere ... | reverse complement strand
TGGAAAATAAAATCAATTTAAACATCACTTCGCCCGATAACTTCTTTACCTGGGCATCTACTTTGGTCTCTACAGCCAAATCCCTAAAGGTTTTTGCTGGAATTAGTTTGAGGAGTTCATTTACAGTCATTGGCAAAATTATTCAAACTTAGGTTTCGAACACTTATGGCCCTACACCTACGCCAAAAACTAAACACAGAAAAGCTTTTTTAAATCAATATATTTTAAGTGAGTTACCAAAGTGATTTTCCACCATAGTAATCCAATATTTTTTCCCTCAGCACAAAATCATATTTAGCAATGATCAAATTGCTTTGCGCCCGATTCAGGTTGTTTTTTGCAATCAGGTAATCAACAGACGTAATGGCGCCGGCATTGAAACGAATTTCTGCGGTGCGAAAAGATTCTGCGAAAGAAGCAACCTGGCTTTGCAATAATTTATATTTATCGGAAGAGGAGGTAAGATTTACATAAGCCCGCTCGATCGATTGTTGCAATTGCGTTTTTGTATTTTGTTCGACCAGTTCATAATTTTTCAGATCAAGCCTTGCCAGCTTGATTTGATTTCTGATACGGCTGCCGTTGAAAAGCGGAACGGTTAATCCTAAATTTATTGTATAAAAAAGGTTGTTGTTCAACTGGTCTCCATAATTAATTTTTCTTGGTTGATAGTTGTCTTGCTTTACAAATACATTATACTTCGCTCCGTCTATGGTAACATAATTGGGAGATTGATTTTCTGTCGTATTTACAAAATAATCGCGGGTGGCTACACTCGAATAATTCGTATTGATATTACCACCAAAAGTAAGCGTGGGAAATAATTGTCCTTTCACAGAACGGATATTTTGTTCCGCGCTTTCTGTTCTCAGTTTGGTTGCTTTTACCTGTGCAAATTCCTGCAAAGCGGTTTGATAAATACTATCAGGGGTTCCGGTATAGTTCACATTAAAATTTGCTTCAGGCATTCTTTCCACTTCCAGGTTTTTATCATACGGAATGTTTAAAAGCTGTGCCAGATTGAGTTTCATGGTTTCCAGATTGGCCTTGTTATCTACAATCGTGATCTGATCATTGGCCAGCTGTCCTTTCAGATCATAATAATCGGATGGCAATATTGCCCCTGATTGATTTAATACTCCAAGCCGGTCAACCTGCTTTTGTGTTACCAAAACCTGCTCCTGCGATTGTTGCAGAACGTCTTCGGCACTTAATACCTGCAAATAGGCAAGAATGATATTGATGGTAAGATTATCTTTTGCCTGTTGCAGTTCCATCTTCGATGCCTCGTATCCTGTCTTATTCGATTTGATTTCATTATGTAAAGAAAAACCATTGAACAGCAAAACGTTACTGCTGGCACCGTAATTTGCATAGCCAACTTTTTGATCAATAAATGCGTTGGTAAAAGGATCGATACTTCTTCCATAATTAACACCCTCATTGGCGTTGGCATTCAGATTCGGCAACACGTTTTGCCTTGATTGGTTCAAAGTAATACCGGCTTTTTGCATGAGCAGATCAGATTGCGCAACGTTTATATTATTTTTAATACCCAATTCTATTGCTTGTTTCAAACTCAATTTATTTTGCGCCATCCCAACAAATGCTGTACATAAAAATGCTCCTATTAAAAAAACTGATTTCATATTCTTTGTTCTTTGTTTCTGTATTTGGTTTAATTCTTTAATTCTTAATTCAAATTCACCATTCAATATTAATATTCATCTCCTCAATTCAACACAATCCTTCCATCTAATAAATTCACAATTCGCTCGCCGTATTCTGCATTTTTTTCAGAATGCGTTACCTGGATGATGGTTACGCCTTCATCGTTTAATTCTTTGAAAATATTCATGATCTCTTCGCCTTGTTTGGAGTTCAGATTTCCCGTGGGTTCATCTGCAAGAATCAATTTTGGTTTTACAATTAATGCCCGTGCAATTCCAACCAATTGCTGTTGACCTCCGGAAAGTTGCGTAGGGAAAAGATCTTTTTTTCCAACGATCTGGAAACGATCCAGCATATCGGCAACCATCGATTTTCTTTCAGATGTTTTTATATTCTGATAAATCAGCGGCGTTTCAATATTTTCATAAACAGTCAGTTCGTCGATCAGGTGATAAGCCTGAAACACAAAGCCAATGTGGGTTTTAAACAATTGGGAGCGTTGTTTTTCTTTTAATTTAAAAACATCTTCTCCCATAAAAGTGTAGCTTCCTTCGTTTGGCTCATCCAACATTCCGATCACATTCAGCAGCGAAGATTTGCCCGAACCGGATGGGCCCATGATCGAAATAAATTCTCCTTCGGCTACATCGAGGTGAATATCTTTTAAAACAAAAGTGCGGTTCACACCATTGTTATACCATTTAAAAATTTTTTGTAAAGAGAGCATAGTTTATAGTTCAAAGTTTAAGGTTCAAAATTCATTTACGTTTATCCATTACTGTTATATTTCTTTCTTATTCACTTAACAAACAAATAATCCATTTTCACATTTTCGCATCAGTACATTTGCAAATTACTCACTTCTCAAGCTCTTCACCGGATTTGCTACTGCCGCCTTGATTGATTTATATCCGACTGCAATCCACGCAATAATAATCGATATTAAAATGCCGGTTAAAAATATCCCCGCATTCATGTTTATTCTGAAATTAAAATTCTGCAACCAGCGATTCATCATTAAATATGCAACCGGAACGGCAATGACAGAGCCGATAAGAATGAGAATGGTAAACTCTTTTGAAAAAAGATAAATGATATTTTTCACAGAAGCGCCCAGTACTTTTCTTACACCAATCTCTTTTGTTTTTTGTATCGCCATGAAAGAAACCAATCCATACAAACCAAGACAGGAAATAAATATAGCAATGCCTGCGAAGATCTTGTACAACAATTCAAGCTGATCTTCCTGTTCGTAAAATTGACGGATATTTTCCTCCATAAAGGAAGTGGTAAAAGCGTATTCCGGAAAATATTGATTCCACAAAGATTCAATCGCCGCCTTCGTTTTAGGAATATTTGAGGAATTTAATTTGATAGAAGTAACTCCATAATACTCTTTTCTTTCACCAAACAGCGTGGGCTTTATCGCCTCGCGCAAGGAGCTTGTTTTAAAATCTTTAACCACGCCAACGATCGTATTCCACCTGCCGCGTCCCAGACGAATTTCTTTTCCTATGGCATCCTGCGCGTCTTTCAAACCCAATTGTTTCACCAGCGTTTCATTAATTACCACATCCTTTATGGTATCACTTTTATCATAGGGTTTACCTGCTAAAAATTGCAATTCAAATGTTTTAAAATAATCTTCATCAGCAAACTTGAGGCTTAGCTGGAATTTTTCATCAGGCCGGTGATCAAAAGAAAAATTGGTAAACCATCCATTATCAGATGAAGGAGCATCTGCATTGAAACTAACGGCTTTCACACCCGGCAATTGTAATAGTTTTTGTTTGAATGATTCCTGACTTGAATGCATCGTGCTATCGCCGTTTGCATTGAACAAAAGCACCGCCTGCTGGTTAAAACCAAGGTCCGCGTTTTTTACAAAACTCATCTGCGTGATTGCTACGATCGTTGCAATAATTAATATCTGCGAAATAGCAAATTGGGCTACCACCAAACCTCTTCTGATAGAGATACCACCAACAGTAGCAGAGGTTATTTTATTTTTAAGAGCCAGTACCGGCCTGAACCCGGAGAGAATCAAGGCGGGATAAGTGCCGGCTAATAAAGTAACTGCTGCTCCCAACCCAACTAAAAATAATATACTTTCAGTATTGAAAAAGCCAAGCGGTTCATGAATGGATGCGATGTGTTTTATAAAGGGAAGACAAAGAGCAGAAATCATAACAGCCAGCAGGATCGAGAAGAGAACAATCAAAGCCGTTTCTCCGATTATCTGCCCGAATAGCTGGCCCCGAATGCTTCCCAAAACTTTTCTGATACCGATTTCTTTGCTCCTGCCTACGGCCTGTGCAGTAGATAAATTAATAAAATTGATACACGCCATTACAATGATAAACAGGCCGATCAACAACAGCGTCCACAAGGTAGTTTTGCTGGTAATGTGGTCGCCAAAATTGGGAAATCTTTTATCGAAATGAATATCGCTCAGTGGTTGCAAAGAACTGGTTTTGACAGTGTTGCGCGTCACATAGTTTTTCTTGCTGAATTTCAAAAGCTGCACATCGATATTGGCTGCGGAAACATTTTTTGGCAGCAACATAAATACCTCGAAGTTGCTGGAAAGAGTGTTCCAGGAATCAGCATAAGCATACATTTCGGCGTTTGCTTTTACTGTTTTATAAGAGGTAATGATGGATAAAGGAAAATCGGTATTCGCAGGAGGATCATTGATAATGCCGGCTACTTTCACCGTGATTTTATTATCTAATTTCAAGAGTTGCCCAACCGCATTTTTCCAATCGCCAAAATATTTCTCAGCAAGTTTTTTTGTCAGCACGGTATTATCAGGTACTTCCAAAACAGATGCAGACCCGGCAAGCCATTCATATTTGAACACCTGGAAAAATTGAGGATCTGCAAAAAAGAAACCCGTAGATTCAATGAATTTTTTACCAGTAGAAGTGGAAGCATTGGTACCCAGCACGGTTACCTGGCTTCCATAACTGGCAAATAAAGATCCGGTAGTGATTTGAGGAAAATCAATCCTGAAAGCTTCCAACGCAGGAACCGGAACTCCCGGATTATAAGTAATGCCGTCTTCAAATTTATCCTGGGTAACTACATGATATATCCGGTGATAGTTTGGCTGAAAAGTATCATAACTCAATTCATATTTCACGACCGTGAAAAGTAATAAACAGGAAGCAATGCCCATTGCAAGCCCTGCAATATTTATAACAGAAAAAGCCTTATGCCTCACTAAATTTCTCAACGCGATTTTGAAATAATTTTTGAACATTGATGACTGCTTTTTTTAATTTCAATGAAACCTGCACAGTAACTTACAATTTAATGCCACTTATTTAGTGATTCAATTTCAGCCTTTTATGAAACTTAAAAAAAGTCAGTTGTTCGCTTTTGATACAGTTTGTGTTTACTTTTGATACAGTCATTTTTACCAGTAAAGGGAGGAATAAAGCTAATTCCCGTTTCATTCTATTTTGACAGAAAACCTTGTTATCTTAATAAACGCGAATCTCTAATTCAAACACTTTATTACCAATTAACAATTAAGTATGAAAATTGAATACCACAATCTTTACACTCATTTTATTTTGATTCCTCAAAACAGATTACCGCTTATTCAGGAGGAGAACAGGCAGCGCCTAGAAAAATATATTACCGGTATTGTTAACAATAATCAATCGAAAATGTACAGTATTTATGCAAATCCGGATCATGTACATTTTCTGGTATCGCGCTCGCCAAAAATATCGGAAGAACAATAATTGCAGAAAGCTCTATCAATTTTATTCAAACTAACCGGCTGTGCACGGGACAATTTCAGTGGCAACAATCCGCTTCTGCATTTTCTGTTTCAAAAACTGATGTGGATAGAGTATGTAAATATATTCTTAACCAGCCTGAACATCATAAAAAAGTAACCTTTGCTGATGAATATGAAACCTTCATGAAGCATTACCAAAAAAACTTAAAGTGGGAAACCATGTAATAAGGTTGGTGGGGGAGATGCTTGTAGAATCAGTTGACATAATTTACTTTGCCACTGCTACGTCTGCCTTAATGTTGCAGATAAGGTAATAAGGTTTTGTGAGGGAGGCATTTCTGTAGTTACTAAGGTAATAAGGTTTTGATACACTCTTTGTAGAACCAGTTGACATAATTTACTTCGCCGCTGCTACTGCTTCTTTGAGTTGCAGATAAGGTAATAAGGTTTTGCGAGGGAGGCATTTCTGTAGTTACTAAGGTAATAAGGTTTGATACACTCGTTGTAGAATCAGTTGACATAATTTACTTTGCCACTGCTACTGCTTCTTGATGTTGCAGATGAGGTAATAAGGTTTGTGAAAGGGATGTTCAGCATGTTATAAGGTAATAAGGTTGTAATACACTTCTCCATACCATCATTTTTACAACATTGATGTTTAATTCAAAAACCTAATTACTAATAGCAGTAAATCTTAATTCAAACAACTTCTTACCCTAGTAAGAGTGAATCTTAATTCAAACACCGTTACCTCTTAGTAGCAATAAATCTTAATTCAAACAACTTATTACCTTAGTAAGAGTAGATCTTAATTCAAACACCGGGTAACAGTGACTCGTTAAGTTCAACAACCTTATTACCTTAGTAACAGTGAATCCTTAAGTTCAGCCACCTTATTACCTTATTACATAAATATTAATCAACCACCTTATTACCTATTAACAGTAAATCTTAATTCAAACACCATGTTACCTCTTGGTAACAGTGAATGTTTAATTCAAAAACCTTTATTACCTTAGTAACAATGAGTCTTTAAATTCACCTACCTTATTACGTTAGTAACAGCAAATCTTTAATTCAGCCACCTTATTATCTTATTAGCATCCATTTGATTGTTCTTTCGCAAACCGTTCTTAATTGCACCATCCATCAGTTGTTCAATCCATTTCACGACAACTTGATTCCGTCAAAAAACAAGCGCGGATACTTCTGTTAAACTAATGATAACTATTTTCTTTTCATTTTTTATTAAGAAATTTTATATGCTACTTTTGTTTCCACTTTAATAAAAATTAACTTCATGAGTGTAGGTTTACTTCTGTTTATTATTGCAACAATTGCGGTTCTTATTGGTTTGTATGGGATGTTCCGGAAAGCCGGCATCACTCCGTGGAAAGCTTTGATACCCTTATACAATACCTGGTGCATGGTGGAAAAGATGCAGCTGAAAAAGATCTGGTTTTTCCTGCAACTCATTCCTATAGCCGGGCAGTTTATTACCATCTGGATCAATATAAAGTTTGTAGAACACTTCGGCCGCTTCGGCCTCTGGCATCATTTTCTTACCGTTTTTTTCCCTTTTATTTATTTTCCTTATCTCGGTTATTCTGATATGGAGAGATATGCCGGCATTGCAGTGGTAAAAAATTATAAGAAAGGCGCTATTCGCGAATGGATCGATGCTGCCGTATTTGCCATCGTTGCTGCTACGCTCATCCGCACTTTCGTTTTTGAGGCTTATACGATCCCGACACCCTCTATGGAAAAGACGTTACTGGTAAACGACTTTTTATTTGTCAGCAAATTTGCTTACGGACCACGCATTCCCGAAACGCCGCTGGCATTGCCTTTCATGCATAATACCATTCTCGGAACCACCACAAAATCTTATGTGGAATGGATCGAACTGCCTTATACCCGTTGGTTTCCAAGGCCGGTACATCGGGAAGATGTAGTCGTTTTTAATTTCCCGGTTAATGATACCCTGATCAACGATGACCAGCATGGATCTCAATTTACATATTACCAGGAGATCCAGGCCAGGATGATGGCGGATCATATATCCGGGCAGGAAGCCAGACAGCGTGTGCTGGCTCAATACGGCGATTTGATCATTACCCGTCCTGTTGATAAAAGGGAGAATTTTATTAAAAGATGCGTGGCTATTGCAGGCGATACGTTGCAAATAAAGAACCGGGTCATTTATATAAACGGAGTGGCGCAAACTTTGCCTGAATATCACGAATTTAATTACCTGGTAACTACTTCCGCGCCTCTTGATCCTGACCAGCTGAACAGTGTTGGCATACAGGATACACAGGATCCGAATAAAAACCAGGTACAAATGATCGGGACAAATACCTATGTAATCGGGATGAGCGACGCCGAAAAGCTGCAATTAAAAATGTTTCCCACCGTAAAAAGTATTGAACCGCAGCCGCTTGCTGAATATGACAAGAGCCCTTTCGTATTTCCCTACGAAGCCGGCAACGGTTGGTCTGTAGATAATTATGGCCCCATATGGATTCCAAAAAAAGGTGCTACAATTCCTCTTACTCCTGAAAATATTCGCCGCTATCATCGTTGTATTGATACGTATGAAGCCAATAAACTGGAGGAAAAAAACGGCCAATATTTCATCAACGATAAGCCTGCAACCACTTATACTTTCAAGATGGATTATTACTGGATGATGGGAGATAACCGGCACAATTCGCTTGACAGCCGCTACTGGGGCTACGTGCCGGAAGATCATATCGTAGGGAAGGCTTCTTTGATCTGGTTTAGTTATGGAAATAACGGGATCAGGTGGAGTAGGATCTTTCAGAAAATAAAATAGCTTGAGGTTGAAGCTTGAAAGTTGGAAGCCCTGAAAGGGCGGTATATCTAAGCATTGGTAAAACCCTAAAGCAATATTTAAAAACAATATGCTCATGAAAAGTTTTATTTCCTTCCTGCTTTTATTTTCTTTTTTCGCTTGCAATCAACAAGATCATCAATCAGCAAAAACCGCAGTTACACAAACTGATTCTATAAAAACCGGTAATCCACAACCTGCAGATACCTTACCGAAATCACTATCTCCTGGCGATACTTTGTTTTTTAAACTGGCAATGGATACCGGCAACCACGTTACGGTTCCTATAAAAATTTCTGCAGGAAAAGAATTATTTGCCTCTCTTTCTTCTGATGATAAAAAAGCGAACATCCGGGTGAGCCAGGTTGAATATCCAGACAGCACATTTGACGGGCCTTTTGGAAGAGAACTGCAGCGTGAAATAAACAGACATGGAAATTATAAACTCATTATCGGAGAAGATATGATGGCCGGCGATCGGTGGAAAGGGAATTTTGTGTTAAAGGTTTGGGTAAAGTAGCTGAAGGTTTAAGGTTGAAGGTTCATTAAAATTATTCACGTTCATGAAAAGATCACTGTTCATTATCGTTGTTTTGTTTGTCGTCATTTCTGCTTCCGCGCAGTCCGATATGGAGGTAAGATTTGATGCTCCTGCTACGTATTTTACGCAATCAATTCCACTTGGAAACGGCCGTTTGGGTGCAATGGTTTATGGCAATCCAAATCATGAAAGAATCGTGCTGAATGAGAAAAGCATGTGGTCGGGTGGGGTACAGGATCCAAACAGGCCGGATGCCTATAAATATTTGCCACAAATCCAGGAACTGTTGCAGCAGAGACACAATAAAGAAGCCCAGGAATTGTTGCAGCAACATTTTGTTTGCGCCGGCAAAGGCTCAGGCTATGGAGCCGGAGCAAATGTGAAGTTTGGTTGTTACCAAATTTTATCCGATGCTTTCATCCGCTGGCACGATACAGCTGCTCCCGCTACAAATTATAAAAGAACGTTGAAAATTGATAAAGCATTGGCCACTACTGAATGGAAAAGAAATGGTATACAATACAAAGAAGAGGTTTATGTGAGCGCTCCCCAGCAGGTAATTATTATCCGCCTTTCTGCAGATAAGAAACATGCATTGAATTTTGATTTTTATTTGAACAGGAAACAGGATGCCGCCTTTTCTGCTCAGAAAAATACCATTGCAATGCAGGGGCAATTGAATGGCGGTGACGGCGATGCGGGAATAAAATTTGCCGCATTTGCAAAAGCAATTGCACCGGGTGGAAAAGTTACCGTTTCCGGAAATGCATTACGCATTGAGGGTGATAAAGCATGTACCATCATCATCGGTGCAGCAACGGACATGAACTGGCCTCATGTAGAAGTCCGCGGCGCCGATCCGTTGCCTGTTGCACAAAAACAGGTATACGTTGCAGCGGCCATTTCCTACGATCAATTGCTTAAAAACCATATCAAAGATTTCCAATCTTTTTTTAATCGTTGTACACTCAAACTTAGTGCTGCTGAAAACGATTCTATTGCAAAAATGACTACTGCCCGGCGTTTGATCCGTTATGCTAATGGCAACAGCGATCCGGCTTTACCTGCTTTATATTTTAATTTCGGCCGGTATCTTTTAATCTCCAGCTCCTGCCCAAACAGCGGCCTTCCTGCTAATCTGCAGGGATTGTGGGCAGAAGAATATCAGACACCGTGGAATGGCGATTATCACCTGAACATCAATGTGGAGATGAATTACTGGCCAGCCGAAATCACCAACCTTGGCGATTGCCAGTTGCCCCTGATCGATTTTACAAAACAATTGGTAAAGCCGGGTCAAAAAACAGCAAAGGCATATTATAACTCAAACGGCTGGGCAGCGCATGTCATCAGCAATCCCTGGAAGTTCACGGCCCCCGGAGAAGGTGCGGAATGGGGTTCTACACTGACAGGCGGTTCATGGCTTTGTGAACATTTGTGGCAGCATTATCTCTTTAATCCGGATAAAAAATACCTGGCAGAAATCTACCCGGTTCTGAAAGGCGCAGCCCGTTTTTATACCAGTATTTTAATCGAAGATCCTCAAACAAAATGGCTGGTGACGGCTCCATCCAATTCTCCTGAAAACTCTTATAAAACCGATGATGGATTTGTGGGGCAAACATGCATGGGCCCGACAATGGATATGCAAATAGGCCGTGAGCTTTTGAGCAATACCATTGCTGCTGCCAAAATACTGGGTGCCGATAATTTATGGATCGATTCCTTGCAACAAATAAAAAGACGTCTGGCTCCCGATCAGGTCAGTAAAAAATACGGTGGCATCCAGGAGTGGCTGCGTGATTATGATGAAACAGAGCCACATCACCGGCATGTGTCGCAATTGTATGGCCTATATCCCTACGATGAGATCAATGCCGCAACACCGGTATTGGCGGCCGCTGCACGCAAAACACTCGAGCGAAGGGGTGATGAAGGCACCGGCTGGTCGCGTGCCTGGAAAATTAATTTCTGGGCAAGGCTGCACGATGGCGATCATGCGTTAAAAATGCTGAAAGGCCTGCTGCAACCTGCTTTCGACGTAAACGATATTTCCTTTAATAAGGGCGCCGGTACTTATCCAAATCTTTTCTGTGCTCATCCTCCCTTTCAGATTGATGGAAATTTTGGCGGCACTGCAGGCATCGCCGAAATGCTTTTACAAAGTAGCGGCCCAAACCATGTCATTCGTTTTCTTCCTGCCCTTCCAGGCGATAAAGACTGGGCTTCAGGAAAAGTAACGGGCATGTGTACACGAAATGGATTTGAAGTAAATTTTCAATGGAAGAATGGAAAAGTAACCAGTGCTACCATCCGCTCCAAAGCCGGCGCTGTGTGTTTTCTTCAGTTGCCGGCCGGCATGCAGGTGTATGACATGAAGGGAAAAATGGTCCATGTGATACCGGTTGAAGATCATGTGGTAAAATTTGAAACCAGGAAGGGAAGCGTGATGTTGAAGTGACCGCTGTAATCATGCATTCCATTGGATGATGTATGTTAATTCACCGGATGCTAATAAACCAATTCATTTTCATAAAAAAAGAAGCAGGCCGGATGTGGATGAGGTCTGCTTTGTTTTACAATTTGGTACAAACAAATTGATTAAGTGACGGGAATGGATTGGTGCCTGTGTACATGGCTGTAAAGAGCCACATCCCAAATAGACAGAATAAATACCGCTCCGCCTACGAGGTAAAAATTCCAGCTGTCGGGTGCGCTGGCAAATCCTAAAACCCATGGAGAAATAAAGATCCAGGCACCTATAATAAGGGTGATCCATTCTTCCCAGATCCTTTGATTGCCTATTGCCCAAAGGGAAAAAATAATAAGAATAATTCCCATCAGGAAGGCATCCCATGAATAATTGGTTTGGCTAAAACGAAACAACCACGGCGAAATAAATAGCCAGATCCCGCCGATTAAAATGAGCCAATCCTGCCATCTTCTTGTGCTTTTCATAATGATCTGCTTTTTTTATGATTTAGAAATATGTTCCAAAAAAGTTATGTGCATTTACTACTATGCTACTGAAATTTTCAATGCACGAATAGTATTACAGTTTCGTGCCAGATTTGAATGGAGTTATCATTCTTTTCATTGAATATTAAGGCCGATTATATATTTTGACATGTGGAAATGCGTCTACTTTTTTTCACCATGCAAATTCGTTTATGTGCGTATAAAACAAACTGATTTGGGTAGCTTTTTTTTAAAAAAAGAGACACAACAATTAATTTTAAACTTCTTTCTCATACTTTCCTAATTTCATCCACCTGTTTTTACTTCAATCATTTCTTAGGACATTTAAAAAAAATTTCTCATGAAAAAAAAGTGCTTATTTATTGCTTCACTGTTCTTTATTTTATCAACACAGGCTCAAATCCGTTTGCCAAACGTGTTGTCGAACGGAATGGTCTTACAGCAAAATTCAACCGTTAATTTATGGGGATGGGCGAGCCCTGCTGAAAAGATCTCCATTCAGCCTTCGTGGACAAAAGATACGTTGAAAACCGTTACAGATGGAAACGGGAAATGGATCGTAAAAGTAAATACGCCAAAAGGTGGTGGTCCTTATCAAATATTATTTTTAGGAAATGATACCGTCACTTTAAATGATGTGTGGCTGGGTGAAGTGTGGGTTTGCTCGGGCCAGTCGAATATGGAGTTTACTTACAACTGGCGAAAGACAAAAGATGTAGCGGCCGATTTTCCAACCTGCAATCAATACCAGCTACATTTTTTTCAAATACCGAAAACAACGGCATTCGCACCCCAGGAAAACTGCGACGGCAGCTGGAAAAATTGTGATTCAAACACGGTGAAGAATTTCAGCGCCGTAGCTTATTTCTTTGGAAAAATGCTGAATCAAAATCTGCACGTGCCGATCGGGCTCATTTCATCCAACTGGGGCGGCACGCCTGCAGAAACATGGACGCCGGACAGCATTGTAAAAAACAATGCGGCACTGGAAGCAGCACAGCAAAAACTTAAAGTAAATCCCTGGTGGCCGGTAGGAGCGGGGCTGGCTTACAACGCCATGATCGCGCCGCTCACGAACTTTAATATCTCCGGCACCATCTGGTACCAGGGCGAATCGAATGTAGATACTTACAGCACTTATGCCGGATTGTTCAAAGACATGATCACTTCATGGAGAAAGGCCTGGAATGAGGAGTTTCCTTTTTATTTTGTGCAGATTGCGCCTTTCAAATATGGCGATAATGAAAATGGCGCTTATTTACGACAGGCACAGGCCGATGCATTGGTTTTGCCCAAAACGGGGATGGTGGTTACGTCCGATCTCGTGTCGGATACGACTGATATTCATCCGCACGATAAACACGACGTCGGATACAGGCTTGCAGAAATTGCTTTGAACGAAACCTACGGCCAGAAACAGTTTAATCACTTTTCTCCGATGTATGTTTCATCACATCGCGAAGGGAATAAAGCGGTCATAGAACTGAGCAATGCGCCCAAAGGATTTATGGTGAAAGGTGGCGCAATAAAAGATTTGTATATCGCCGGAAAAGACAGTATTTATTATCCTGCTGAAGTAAAATTAGCCCCAGGTAAAATTACCGTTTACAACAAGAAAGTTGCTGAACCGGCGTTTGTAAAATACGGTTTCAACAATACGCAAATGGGCAATTTGTTCAATAAAGAAAATCTGCCTGTAGCGCCTTTCAAAATTGAAGTGAAATAATTGTTTAAACTCTTATAAAAAAATACCATCAAAAGCGGAAATTGAAACTTAATGAAAACAGCAATCCCGGTTATTTCTTTGTTCGCTGTGCTAACGCTTGTTATTTCCTGCAAAAAAAATCCGGCAACGAATCAACCAACACCACAAACCGACAGTTTTAATGTAACGGTCAACAATGGCTATGGCAGCGGAAAATACAAAACCGGCGATACGGTTCACATCTTTTCTCAGAATTATGGAGATAATCAGCTCTTTGATAGATGGAGCGGTGACGTTTCTCTGTTGAATGCTGCTAATGAATGGCATTCGTGGATTATTATGCCTGCCCGCAATGTAAGCTTCACCGGAAACCTTGAAAATATTACTCTTTTCACTTTAAAGTATGAACAGATAAAAGGCCGTGATCGTTTAAAACCGGTTTATTATTATTTTCCTGCGGCTCATAAAGGCATTGTTTATTTGCTTCATGGCACCGGGGGAAGCGCTGCTAATCTTGCCGGCGATTATGAGTGGCAACAACTAATAAAAGAACTGGTAAATAATAATTTTGCCATCGTCATTACCGAAGCAGAAGAAGCGACCACCAGGATTGATGCGAATGGTGATGGAAAAATAAGATGGTATTTGTTGCCCGCCGATACCGTGACCAATGTAGATTACGCAAACATTCGCATCATCACCGATACGTTTTACAACAGGGGCCTCACTGATCGCTCCAAACCCAAATATTCCGTTGGAATGAGCGATGGTGGTTTTTTTTCCCAGGCGCTTTCTTATATGTATCATTTTAAAGCCGGTGTTCAATATTGTTCACAGGGCAGTGCCAGCCTCGCGCAGGTCACTTCGATTCCAACACAGTTTTGTATGGCACGGTCTGATAATAATGATGCCGTGGGCGGGCAAGGCAATGCAGATGCTTTGTCTTTTTCAAAAAGTATGATGGCGAGGGGAGTTTGCAGTAAATACCTGGTAAACGAAAGAGCGCCTTTATACCCGGAACGATTCGCGCGAAGTGGCGCTATCTCTATATCCCAATCACAAGCGATCTTCAATGAATTAAAATCAAAAGGCTACATTGATAACCGCAATTATTACATCGGTTATTCTGATCAATTGGTCAATGATTTTAAAAGCAATCCTGCAAATTTCCCCACATTAAAAACACTCTCGCTGCTTCAGCTTGCCCTTGTAACCGAACAAATAGACATCTCCGTTTCAGATCATCATATCTACAGTGATTTTGACAAGGCAACGGTGAAGTTTTTAAATGTGCAATGCGGGTGAGTGGGTTATTTTTTATTGCTTTAATATCTCCCGGAAGTAAAACCGGGGGCACAAAGTGTATGTTGGGGATCTTCACCCCTTAATTCCTTCCTGGAAATATTCTTCTTTCCTTGCTTGCATCAGCGGAATCCACTTGTACTGTTCACGAAACTGAATTATTTTTGTTGTAAATGGTGCCTAAACGCATCATTTGAAAAGACCTTATCCAAAGAATCCCCGCAAGCAACACTAAACTCCTATCTCCATACGTTTTAATACCGGATTCCTTGTGTACAACACCGGGTTAAGTCCGGGATATGCCGGACTTAACCCGGTGTTGAGCAGGCTATGCTATGAAGATGCCATGCTTAAGACAGGGAGTATCTATTCTTTAACCGGCAGAGAGAGATGCTTTAATTATCATTATAAAATATATTATTATGCCATCACAAATTAATTTACAGATCACAGGAAGAATCGGGAACATGGTGTTTTATCAACGCGGCGATAAATATTATGCGCGTTCTGTACCGGGCCGCATCAGGCAAACCAAAGCGACGAAAAAGCGTGCGACCGAATTTGGTAAAGCATCCGGTGCAGGAAAGATTCTGCGGCAACAACTTCTCCCGGTGATCCCATTTCCGGCAGATAATAAAATGCAAACGAGGCTGGTATCTGGGTTGTTGGGCTGGTTGCGGTCCGGGTTTGATCCGGAGCAACCCTGTGATCCCGTGCCTTTTTTGAATGACTTTCGCTTTACAGAAAGCGATACTGTCGCAGAAAGATGGAGGGTTTCTTTAGAAGTAACGAAAACCGCTGACGGTATGCTGCAAATGAAAATACCGGCTTTTGTGCCTGCCAAAAACATTTTAGCACCTGCCGGTACGGTTTCAGTAAAATGCCATATCGCAACAGGCGGTTATGATTTGAAGCAGGGTGGAGTGACCGGTGGTTTCAGTACTTCTTTAAATTTTAATTATAATGACGAACCGGTTCCTGAGCAAATCACATCATTGCCCACACCTACACCCTCCCACAGCCTTATTGTAACCGGTGTTTCTCTTGAATATTATTTTAATAAAAAGGGGCATCTGCAAAAATCGAGGAACAAGGCATTTATGCCGGCTGGAATTGTGAAAGCGATATATTTATGACAAAAGTTTCATGAAGTTCGGGATGTTGTTTTTTAACAAGTTGCTTCTGTAGCTTTAAGGGAAAAAGTAAGATACATAAGGCAGTTCAATTCTTCCGGCTTTCCAATCTGCTTTTGCCTGCTCGATCCGTTCTCTTCTTGAAGAGACAAAATTCCACCAGATGAAACGTTCTCCCAGATATTAGTAGAATGTCCTTACTGACATTTTTTATTTCGTATCCAATGCCTTCTGCAGCAATTCATTTTTTTCCCTTTCTGCCTGCAGCAATCGTTCATACAATTTTTTGTTTTCCTCCACTGCCTCTATCCATTTTTCCACAGGATTAACCTGAAATGTAGGATAGAAGTTATAACCATTAGATTGGTCATTAAATGTGTTAGAAATAATATTCACCGCCTGCTCCTCATCAAAATTCTGAATCGCTTCAGCGGGTATTTTTAATGCAGTAGATAATTGTTGCAGTAAGCCAGGATCAATCGTCTCTTTCTGTTCCAGCAGTGAAACTTTTTGCTGGTTCCAGTCATCGCCAAGATCGGCAGCAAGGGCATCCTGCTTAATGCCGAGCATTTCGCGGAAGCGCTTTACGTTCCGGCCTTCATGTATCTTTTTTGTAGTTGCTGTACTCATCACAAGCGAATTTAAATCTTAAAGATTATTGATCGATAAAGGTATGTAAAAAACAAGGTAAAACCGGTAAAATACAAAGTAAAAATGGGATATCGGATAGAACTGGGTATTCTGCTTTTGAGAAAACGAAGTTAGTCTGAAGCTGTGTTGACTTAATGAGATTTTTAAGCTAATGTACAGTCACGAAAAAGAATAAAGACAAAGACGCATATCTCTGTTTCAGATTTTTTCCTATTCTAATTTTCCTTTTCAGCCAGCGCTCTTATTCCTTTATTTTTTGTTATCACTAAAAATGGCAACCGGTTTTTTTTCTTGTTCCTGGTTGCGTATCATTTTTTCACCGTGCTTGGTGGTTTTGGCAGATAATCGCCCAGGGCACTTGACGTTTTTTAGGTTAACAGAAAATTGAGTTAATCGCTTTTTGTACTTCGCAAAACCAGATGAAGCGATCTTTTAAAAATTTCAATATTTTAGCAGCTCATCAATTATCAAAACCCGATTAACTGATATTCAAACTTACAGAATGACCGTTGGAAGATAATTACAGAAAAAATAAATATCAAATTTATTTCCTTAATCAGAATTACAACATATTTACATAATTTCAATTTTACTAAAATCACTTAAAATGCGCGGATTAAACAGGGTGACATTAATCGGCAATGCAGGCAACGATCCTGAATTCAAAACATTACAGGATGGTACTCCGGTGGCGAAACTCGCTCTTGCCACTACAGAAACCTTCCGCTTGAAAACCGGCGAAACACAGCCGCGCACTGATTGGCATACGATTATTTTATGGCGAGGCCTGGCAGGCCTGGCTAAAGAATATGTAAAAAAAGGAAGCCTGCTGTATGTAGAAGGGAAATTGCGAAACCGCCAGTATGAGGATAAAGACGGTGTGAAAAAGTATGTAACAGAGATAGTGGCAGAGCAGGTGATATTGCTCGATAAAAAGACCAAAACCTCTGAGACTGTGACAGAAGATGGCAACGGGGAGACAATGCCATTTTAAAAAAATACCTGAACAATAAAAGGCATCAAATGGAAACCGTTATTTTAAAACCATTGCAACATCGGGGACGGCAGTGTATTGGAATTTATTTTGAAAAAAATGCTATGATTCAATCAGCTATTCAAAAAGGTGCAGCCGCAAGATGGAGCAAGACGCATTCCTGTTGGTATGTGCCATGCACTGGCGAAAATTATTTACTATTAAAAACAGCTTTGGAAAATAAAGCGGAATTAGAAATAAGCGTATTGAAAAAGTTTCTTTTGGAAAAGAAAAAGTCTGATTCTAAAACCAGTTCAGCCGTAAAGGTTGCCAACTTTCAAAAAGTTAGCAACCTTGAAAAAGTTGGCAACCTCGAAAAACCAGCTGCCACCCTATATAAATTAAGCAAAGAAAATGCAGAAGCATTAAAACAGTTTAACCGTCATCTCGCATTAAAAGCTTACAGCCAAAGTACCATTCGTACGTATGATAATGAATTCAGGCAGTTTCTGCAAATGATAAAAGATAAGCCGGCTTCTTCTTTTAGTGTATCACGGCTGAAAGATTATTTTCAATATTGTTATAGCACCTTACATTTAAGTGAGAATACGTTACATAGCAGAATTAATGCGATGAAGTTTTATTACGAGCAGGTTCTCGGCCGGGAAAGGTTTTTTTGGGAAATACCGAGGCCAAAGAAGCAGTTGATTCTGCCGAAAGTAATCAGTAAAGAGAAAATTGCAACCCTTATTAATTCCATCGAAAATCTAAAGCACAAAACAATTATTATGCTTACTTATGCATGTGGGTTAAGAGTAAGCGAGGTAGTGTCGCTAAAAATAAAACACATAGATGGCCAGAGGAAAATGTTATTTATAGAACGGGGAAAAGGAAAAAAAGACCGGATTGTGAGCCTTAGCCCCAATATGTTGATTATGCTTCGGGAGTATTATAAACAATATAAACCAAAAGATTATTTATTTGAAGGCCAGTTTGAAAATGAACATTTGACCACACGCAGCATACAAACTGTATTACAAAAAGCAAAAGGAAAAGCGGGTATAAAGCAAGATGGCAGCATGCACATGCTGCGCCATAGTTTTGCAACGCACCTGCTAGATAAAGGAATAGATGTAGTGTTTATTCAAAAATTGCTGGGGCACAATAGCATTAAAACCACCCTCGGCTACCTGCATGTGACCAATAAAGATTTAGTACATATCCTAAGCCCGTTGGAAGATATAGAAGGGCTATTAAATAAATAATAAAGCTGTATTTACGAAAGATATATTTCTTTAATATCTACTTCGCAAAAATGATATAATATGTTGATAATGAATAGAACAATTTTTTTTAGCAACGTACGTTAATAAGTTCGTACTTTCGGCAATACAAACGTTATAGGCAACCAGCTACGACCGTGTGAACTTCAAACCTTAGAGTAAAAATCAAACTATAACATCAAATATCTGCAAAACCAAAAAAGTGAGTTATCAGGACAAAATAGAAACGAAACTTAACGACTTGCAAAAGGAATTTTTCCGCCTTTTTAGAAAATCATTTCCTGACTTGACAGACAAGATTGAAATTGAGAAAGGTATTATTCACCCGGACAACTTTTGTTTCTCAGTGACATCTGTATCACAAGTTTTCGGCAAACTAAGTTTTGACATTGATGACACAGAGATTACTGTTTTTTCAGACTTTGACCACCGACATTTTGGAAACTTTCACTTTGACGAAGTAAAAAATAAGCAACCGAGAAATCAGTTTACTTGTGCTTCAGCAATTGACTATATCAAGGACTTCGTAAGTGGAAACATTATTATTGAGTATAAAGAACAGGACGGCAAATTATTACGAGCATCTCAGTACCATAAAGACGAGCCGACAATTGCGTTTTCATCGACAATAAATTTACAAGAACCTAAAAGGAATAACATCCTAACTAAACTGAAAAATGTTTTCAAAAGCAAAAAAACAAACGGAGCGACAATAGTAACGAAGAAAGTAAATTGGTATGGAGAAATTAACTGACAGAAAATTGGCTGCCTATAACATGCGCATTTATGCAAGCCTGGCTGAAGTGCTAAAAGTGAGCATTGGTGCATCTTTCAGCAGTAGTTGGGGCAGAAGAATCTTTATTGAGCGATAGAAATAACAATGAAATTTTTATTATAAATTTGGCAACGGTTCCGGCAGACGGAATTCTAATTCCAGGCCTGCATAAATGCGTGGCCGTTATAGGGCATTTTAAGACCACACTATCTGACGACACAATATGGGAAATTGGAATACAAAGATTAACGGCAACGACACTTTCTTAGACATTTATCAGAACTATTTTGACCTTTATAACCAAGGGCAAGACCCGAAGGACATTTCAAGGCAAATTCAAAACGACTTTGCTGAAGTGTTTAATGACTATAACGAAAAAAATAATGGCTTACTTGGACTTGCATTGGCCCAATGGGAGACAAAATCTCTTGACCAGACAGTTTACAAACAAGTAAAAGAAATTATCGAAAATGGTAACGATATTGAAGTTTGGAAAGAACTTGGTGCAGACGAGAAAACCTTGAAACAACGAAAAGCAGTTCTTGAAAGTTTTCTATTAAAAATTTCAACTGATAGAGAAAAAGCAAAACGTAGAATAAGACCAAAATATGAATTTTCATATATTGAACTCATAAATATAACAGCACCAGACGGACAAAAAATATTTACTGTTAGTGAACACTTTACAAATGGCACTTATATCCAAACAGGTTCAATAATGAGTTGGGGGCAAGGTGGTGGTTCAATTCTGTATTTTACAGGACAAGGGAAATTCATTTCAGCGAAATGGCTTGACAGCCAAACATTGGAAGTTACTCACGACAAAGACATTATTTTTACTAAAAAAGATGAAACATTTTTCTTTCGTGGCGACCAAGGCAAAATAATTTATATTCAAAAGCGAGAGCAAAACGCCCTATAACATTCGCATTGGCGATAGCGGGCTGACGTGCATTTCATCAGCTTTCTGTTCGCTTTTGTGCAGCAGTCCCGGCTAAAAATTCTTTGATGAACTTTTGTACATATTCTGTACTTTTATTTCTTTTATCGGCTGACGGTTCGGGGCTAAAAGTTCATTGAATTCCCTGCCATCGCCAATGCGTGGACGTAAGCTGCAATTAATTAGAACCTCAAAATCTCAAGATGAGTAAATTGAAATACAATATATTTCGACTATCGTTTATTGGTGGATTATTTTTATTTCTACCGAGTTGCAAGTCGCAAACAAATAACAGAAATTCTGAAATGAAAAATGTTGACACAGGGAATGTAAAAGAAAGGAAAGTTTCGGAAAACATGTATCCGTCTTTACGAAGAAAAGCGTTCGCCGTAACCCCAGAGGAACTGAATTTGAAACCGGATAGCAATAAGACTATCGCATATGGAGCAATTATGGATTGGAATATCGGGCAAGCTGTTATAACGGTTGTAGCTTTCCAGACAGGAGACGCAAGTATGTATGTTAGCGCTGGACAAATATATATTGGGGGTTATGCACATACGAACGTTAAGAATGCTGGTTTAGCTTTTGTCTCTGGAGCTCAAGACTATTTGTCAAAAGCGTTTCCAACCACTAACATATCCCTTCCACAAAAAGACAGGGTAAAATTTTATATACTTACCAACAAAGGGAAATATGGTTTTGAGGAAACAGTACAGAATTTGGAAAATAAAAATTCGGAATGGTCTAAAATGTTTGACTTGGGAAATGACGTTATTACACAGTATCGGACAATAATCGATAAATGAGATGAATCGCCTGAACTGCAGCTTACATGCGCATTGGCGATAGCAGGGCTGACGTGCATTTCATCAGCTTTTTGTTCGCCATTTGGCAGTAGTTCCCGGCTGAAAAATACTCTATTGAGCAACAGAATAATAATCTCAGCTTTTTGTTCGTTTACTGTACTTTTGTTCGGGCAGAAAAATCATTGAATGCCCAGCCATCGCCAATGCGTACCGCAAGCAGAACACCGGCTATGTGCGGCACCAAATGACAGAATTAATAAACCAAAAGTAATTACCAATTTCTGACCAAAAATATTGACTCAAAACAAATTGACGAAATGACTGCATTTACCATTTACCTTCTTTATATCATCGGAATAATAATTAGTTGGATAATATTTTATTATGTTGTAAAAGCTGCAGTCAGAAATGGAATTAGAGAAGCCAGCCCTGACAAAATATTAGCAACTTATTTTAAGGACAACAAACCCGAAAAACCAGCGAATTCAGAACAAATTAAACTGCAACAACGATACGACAAGGGAGAAATAACATTTGAGGATTATCAAGCAGAATGGAACAAATTAAACACTAACTGAAACCATAAATCATGAAATCTCTTATTGGAATTTTGATAGCAATTATAGTCCTTTTATTAGGTTGGTATTTTATAAAAGGTAAAAAAGATTCCGACATTGGCAGCAAAGTTCAAATAGAGAACTTGCAAGAAAGTAGTTACGTTAATTACATCAACAACCAATGTAAAGAATTCGGAAATCAAATTAACGAGATTCAAAAACAAGAATTTCTTACAGACTATCAAAAACAAACAACTCAATTTTTAGATTCAATTGGACTTTTTAAAAATTGGAAAGGTGTTCTTGAAAGATTGAAAACTTTTGATTGGTCATCCGATAAAATTACGGAGCTAACATTTGAAATAAAAATTAAGCTTACGGAAGATAAAGACATGACTTTTTCAGTAAGAAAACTAATAAAAAATAGTGCATTAGATTCAACCCTTCTTTATCAACAATTGAAAAGTTTAAGAGAAGGGTCAACAATTTATTTTGACGGCTTTATAGCAAAAGATAAAGAGAATAAAATAGAATACACTGGTTATAATTTTGACGATGAAAGTAAAATTTGTAATCCAGAAATTAAGTTTTATGCGGTTTCTGTTTCAGATACAAAATTAGACTTTAACAATTCCGCCAATTTTAATAAAGTAACAAATATCCAGTTCAAAACTTTCAATCAAATGGCTGAAGCTGTAAAAGGCAAATTGACATCAAAAGAATTAAAAACCAGTTTAATTAAAAATAAAAATGAAGTTGAACCTTTGATGAATTCCTTTACAACTAATGAGAAGAAATACATTTATAGTCTTACAGAATGTTTGGGCTCACAATTCAATGAAAACTGATTGCCAGCATGCAACAAAAGGTTCCTATGTACCTTATAGTCGAGGAGTTAATATGGTAGATTCTTCTTTTAAATTTCTTTTGAAAGAGAAAGATTTAAAAGTGGTTTTAAATCTTTCCCCTTCTCAAGATTTTTTTTCCTTATCCCAAA
>Ga0207652_10001229_pt1 | contig 22941 bp, 21 predicted proteins | sample KBSC63BmetaG_FD_184334 | JGI IMG/M metagenome (GOLD analysis project Ga0207652, IMG submission 184334) | Corn rhizosphere microbial communities from Kellogg Biological Station, Michigan, USA - KBS C6-3B metaG (SPAdes) (version 2) | ecosystem: Host-associated > Plants > Roots > Rhizosphere ... | reverse complement strand
TGACAATGGACAATTGACAATTGACAATGGACAATTGACAATGGACAGTTGATAATTGGCGACAATTCATTGTCCATTCTCAATTGTCCATTGTCAATTATCAATAGCTTTTCACCATATAAATACATTCCTGAATTTTCTTGATCTGCTGAATGCGGTCAAGGGATTTTACGGAAGAACCCTGCGGTAAACGGATATTACTGTATGCGCTGTCCTTTTTGACTTCGTCTAAGGCATCGAGTATGTACCTGGAACGGATCGCAAATACGGCGCCCTGCGCTTCTGTTTGTTTATTGCTGAGGATACCAATCACTTCCCCGTTTTTGTCGAGTACAGGGCCGCCGCTGTTTCCGGGATTTGCAGCCACAGAAATCTGGCAGGAAAGGGTGTCTCCGCGAAAGCCTGTTTTGGCACTCAGGTAGCCTTCGCCATAAACAATTTCATCCCGGGGATAACCGAGGGTGAATATGGCTTCTCCCAGATCAATATTGCTCCGGCTGATGCCATAGGGTATGGCGGAGGGGGATTTATAATTGCTGTCAATGATTTTCAAAACCGCCAGATCAGAAGCCTGGTCGAGATAAATAATCATGGTTTTGAATTCCTGCCCTTTAATATTCTGAACACTCGTCACGGAAGCATTGCTTACCACATGCGCGTTCGTCAGCAGATAACCTTTCGGATCAATGAGGAATCCGGTGCCGCCAAATTTAAAGGCGGGTTCTGTATGATTTTTTGGAGGAGCCTGATTGATCTTATTATTGAGAGAATTTGTTCTTCTTTCCAGAACAGAGATTTGCCGCCTTAGGTTTTCGATTGAGCGGTTAGTGGTTTTTGGCGCAAAATAGTTGGTGATACCGCTAATGCTCAATGCCGTAATGCCGGCGATGGATGCCGCAACCGCTATCACTTTACGGTATTTAAGCCAGAGCCGCACGATCTTGGTTTCCCGAGCCTGTTTGATTTGTCCGGAGTCAAACAGGTCGTTATGAACATCCTGCAGGGTGGCTTTCAGATTCCTGCGGTCCCCGTATTTTTCCATCTGATGAAGGAAGACCGTATGTTCAACTACCATCTGGTCAACGCCCGGATTGTTTTTTCTGAGTTCTTCAAAAAATACCCTTTCCTCAGGAAGCATTTCCCCGTGGATATACCTTTCAATAGACTCTATCAGATTCAACTCTTCCATCTCTTTACGATTAAGGTTTTTTATATTGACCGAAGAATATTTTTTTCAATCGCATCAGGCACTTGTACTTCTGATTCTTCGCGTTTTCGGCATTTGTATAACCAAACTCCCGCGCAATTTCCGTCATGTTCTTTTTTTGCAGGTAGTAGGATTCCAGTAAGGATTTACAGGGCTCTCCCAAATACTGCATAGCTCTTTCCATCAATTCGAAATCCGCATTCCGGTGCTCATATCTCTCCAGGTCTTCCGCGATGCTGATTGTGTCCTCCGCATTGGCCAGATCGCCCGAAAACCGCTGGTTCATCTGCAGCCTTTTCAACCACATCCTGCGGCAAACCGCATAGATATAAGTCTTTAGCTGGGCGTGAAGTTCAAAGCTTCCGGATCTGGCTTTTTCATACAAAACGATCAGCGCTTCCTGGAAAATATCCTTTGCATCATCTGAAGTCCCACTGTTATTGATAATCAGGCTCTGAACCATGCTGTAATGGTCCCGGTAAATTGCCTCAATGGATTTCCGCTCGTTTTGCGCCAGTCCCTTCAATAGCCCTTGCTCATTGCTGTCCGTTGTCACGCAGTTGTCTATTTTAATACTGAAAGTAAAGATTCGTAACCCATAGTCCGGCAGAAAATTCAAAAAAGAAAGACTTCCTTGCCGGACTTCCCGGGTAACCCGTTAAAGTTAAAATGCTCGATATTAGTTACATATTGATAATCAGCATATTGTAATACGTTCTAAAAAATATTGCCTTTATTTTCATTTCGTTAAGGTTACTTTTTCAGAAAGCCGGTATTAACCTAAAATCATTCACAAAAAACACATTACAATGAAAAAACTTTTGGTTGTATTAGCAATTGGCTCGTTTGCAGCCTGTAACGGAAGTTCCAGTTCAGAAGCTAAAACTGATTCTGCAACAGAAACAGTTACAAATGCTGCTGATTCTGCAAAGACTGCAATTGATTCAACTGCCGGCGCTGCAAAAGACAGCATTAACGCTAAGGTTGACTCTGTAAAAAAATAAGCCCCCTTATATTGGCGAACAATCGTTAAAAGCCGTCCTTTTCAAAGGGACGGCTTTTTTACTTTTTACTTTTTACTTTTTATTTTGTTTTCTTCCGGAGATTTTCATCTATCGCATCCAGGAATTCCTCGGTATAGAGGTAATGGTCCCCGTGGGTTACTTTGCTGCCATATAAACAGACTGCCAGGTCCTTGGTCATTTTACCGCTCTCTACGGTTTCTATACAAACCTGTTCCAGTGCCTCGCTGAACCGGATCAGTTCTGTGTTCTTATCCAGCCTTCCCCGGAAAGCCAGTCCGCGGGTCCAGGCAAAAATGGAAGCAATCGGATTGGTGGAAGTCGGCTTCCCGTTCTGATGGTCGCGGTAATGACGGGTTACGGTTCCGTGGGCCGCCTCCGCCTCCAGCGTCTTTCCATCCGGCGTAATCAGCACAGAAGTCATCAGTCCGAGAGAACCGAATCCCTGCGCAATTGTATCGCTTTGTACATCGCCATCGTAATTTTTACAGGCCCATACAAAATTCCCGTGCCATTTCAATGCGCTTGCAACCATGTCATCTATGAGCCGGTGCTCATAGCTGATGCCTGCTTTCTGGAATTCGGCCCGGAATTCCTGCTGGTAGATTTCTTCAAAAATATCTTTAAACCTCCCGTCGTATTTTTTCAGGATGGTATTTTTAGTGGAAAGATAAAGGGGCCATTTTTTACTGAGCGCCATATTGAAGCAACTCCTGGCAAATCCTTTGATACTGTCATCCGTATTATACATGCTAAGCGCTACTCCCGGTCCTTTAAAATCATAGACATGAAATACGGTGGCTTCACTGCCATCTTCGGGCTCAAATGTCATGGTTAGTTTTCCCTTTCCGCTGATGACCGTATCGGTAGCGCGATACTGGTCTCCGAAAGCATGGCGGCCGACAATAATCGGAGCGGTCCAGTTGGGTACGAGCCGGGGAATATTTTTTATCACGATGGGTTCGCGGAATACGGTCCCGTCCAGGATATTCCGGATCGTACCGTTCGGGCTCTTCCACATTTGTTTCAGGTGAAATTCTTTCACCCTTGCTTCATCCGGGGTGATGGTTGCGCATTTAATGCCCACCCCGTATTTTGCAATGGCATGTGCTGCTTCCACCGTAATCTGATCGTTTGTCTGATCTCTTGATTCAATACCCAGGTCGAAATATTTAATCTCCAGTTCGAGATAGGGTAAAATCAATTTGTCTTTGATGAATTTCCAGATGATCCGGGTCATCTCATCTCCATCCAGTTCCACGACCGGATGCTCCACTTTAATTTTCTTTGCCATGAGAACAGAATTTTTATTTCAAAAGTCAGCAAACCTACAGGAAATGATGCATTCTACAAAGCGGCCGGGCATCCGCGAATAAGAGTTGCCGTCAACGAATCGAGGAACGGAACAATATTTTTTCGCGCCTTCATCCTATATATTCCGGCTGGTTAAAACGATATTATAAATTCACGATCAGCACCGGAATTCTGAGTTCGTGCCGGACGGTATTGACAGTTTCTCCGTAAATAAAATCTTTTAATCCGGTATGTCCGTGCGCGCCAATCACCAGCATTTCGGCCTGCTCTTCTTTCACTATGCGGACGATCTCCCGGCTGCGGTTAATATATCCGAGCCGCGTGATGGCGTGGTATTGATCTGCCTTCAGTGTTTCCTCATATTTGTCCAGCCTTTCCTGGTCGTTCCGGGTTTCCAGATCGTCACTTTGCTTACCCAGCATCCGGGCGGAAGCGCTTTCTACAATATGGATCAGAATATAGGTGCTTTCCGTTCCTCCCTGACCAATGGCAAATGCCAGGAGCTTTTCATCGTGCCCGCTGAAATCCAGGGCAACCGCGATCTTCCTGAATTTCGGAATCTCAAGCCGGCTGATGATGGATTCTTTTCCGTGCATGGCAGTTTCTGTATGAGGAGGTTTACCGGTCCAGGGATGAATGAAAACATATAAGAGCAGGCCAATGGCAGCAAGCGCAACAACGGTAAGCAATATTTTCCAGATCAGGTTACCCGGCTGACTGAAAAAGGCACTCCCTTCTTCAATCACAAGTTTCATATTCAGAAAAACAAGTAAGGAAGCAATGGCCCACGCAAAGAATTTCGTGATTTTATTGATGGTGAATATGCCCATGGTTTTTTTATTGCTCACGAAGTGGATCAGGGGAATTACGGCAAAGCCCAACTGAAGACTGAGGATCACCTGACTCAGCACCAGCAATTGGTCAACCTGCTGCTCGCCGGCAATTCCAATTACAATCACAGCCGGAATTATCGCGAGCATCCGGGTAATCAGCCTGCGCAGAATGGGATTTATGCGGAGATGCAGATGACCCTCCATGATGATTTGCCCGGCCAGCGTGCCGGTAACTGTTGAACTTTGTCCCGCGGCAATCAGGGCCACAGCAAACATAACAGAAGCTATTTTGGAACCCAGTAAGGGGGATAATAATTCATGCGCCTCCCGGATGGAAGCCACTTCGGCATGGCCGGACTTGAAGAAAACCGCTCCGGCCAGGATCAGGATGGCCGCATTGACCAGAAAAGCCATATTGAGCGCGATGCTGCTGTCCAGAAAATTCAGCTTTAAAGCCTTCCGGATAAAGCCTTCTTCTCTTTTTATTTTCCTCGTCTGCACCAATGCCGAATGCAGATAGAGATTGTGTGGCATAACGGTAGCTCCGATAATGCCAATGGCGATATACAGGGCTGCGCTGCTGGGAAGAGTAGGAATTAATCCCCGGCTGATTTCTCCGAAATGCGGGCGCGCCATCAGAATTTCCAGTAAAAATGAAATTCCGATCACGGCGATCAGGCCCAGAATGAACATTTCTATTTTACGCATGCCCAGCTTCTGCAGGGAAAGCAGCAGAAAAGTGTCCAGGGCAGTAATGATCACGCCATAAATGAGAGGCAGTCCCGTTAACAGCTGAATGCCGATAGCCATTCCCAGCACTTCCGCCAGGTCGCAGGCGGTAATAGCCACTTCGGCCAGGATATAGAGGCAGAAGTTGATGGGTTTTGGATAGGTCTCCCGGTTGGCCTGCGCCAGGTCCCTCCCCCGTACGATACCCAGGCGGGCGGAAAGGCTTTGGAGGAGCAGGGCCATCAGATTACTCATCAGCAGTACCCAGAGCAGGGCATATCCGAACCGGCTGCCACCGGCAATATCCGTCGCCCAGTTTCCCGGGTCCATATATCCCACACTCACGAGGTAAGCGGGTCCGAAAAAAGAAAAAACCTGTTTCCAGCGGGAGCCGTTCCGGCTAACATCTACGGTACCGTGTACTTCGCTGAGAGAAACATATTGAGATTCGGTCTGCTTCATGAAATCCTTCCTGGTATTTTTCGCCAACCGGTTTTACAGGGCCGATTTGAACAAATCTAAAATATGTTCGGAATAGTGACTAAAAATATTACCCGGGCGCAGTTATTGCCGAATCTTTACTTTTGATTTTAAATCGGGGTTCATGGTATTTATGAAAAAGCTGCTGGTTTTGCTCGCTGTCTGCTCTTTTTATTGTTGCAGGCAGAAAGCGGATAAGACCGGAGAAAAGGAGAAGCCTATTGATTATAAGGACTTTATGGGAATGTTTGCACCGCTTAAACTGTCCGTATCCTTTGGGGACAGTTCCCTCGTCAAGAAGCCGGCCGATTCAGCCATCACGGCATCCGCCCTGCGTCAGTTCATCCCCGATTCCGTTTTTACAAAGCATTGGGGGAAAAATACCAAATCAAAATTTTATGCTTCCGGTAAAGTGGAGGTAAAAAAAGGGGAGACTTATTATTTTCTGAAATATATGGGAAGCAAAAAGGCATTGTATGTTATGGGATTCAGCAGGGATGGTCATTTTAAAGCCATCCTCCCCCTGGTTTATCAGGATGACGAGCCGGGTACCCGTTCCTTTGCTTCGATGGATAACCGCTACACGATTACGGTAAACCGCCAGCGCAGGGAAAAAAGCAATAATTATTACAGGAAATCGATCTATGTATTTAATGAGGATGCCGGTGTCTTTACCCTGATCCTGAAAGAATCCAATGAAGAAAAACCCCGGCAGAGCGAGGTGTACAATCCCATTGACAGCTTTTCGCACAAGCGCAAATACACAGGCGATTATATTCAGGACAAGCGGAATTTTATCTCGGTACGGGACGGAAGAAGCAATTCGGTGGTCCGCTTTTTCGTCCATTTCGAAAAAAACAAAGGAGACTGTATCGGTGAACTAAAGGGAGAGGCGCGTTTTGTTTCCCCGGGTGTAGCCCGTTACAGTGCAAGCGGTGATCCCTGCTCCGTTCAGTTTACCTTTACCGATAAAAATGTCCGGATGAAAGAGCTGGAAGGCTGCGGTAATCACCGGGGAATCCGCTGTTATTTTGAAGGAGTTTATAATAAGCACAAGGCGGCTAAACCAAAACCCGTCAAATCAAAAGGCAAAAAAACAACAAAATAAAATAATTTCGCATCCGTTTACCCAATCAACTATGAGTTTTATACCTTTTGCCCATCCCTACCCAATCGACGATCGTTATGCAAAGAAAGTGGCTTATTTCTCCATGGAGTTTGCGGTTCACCAGCCGCTGAAAATTTACAGCGGCGGACTTGGATTTCTTGCCGGCTCCCACGTGCGGAGTGCGTATGAATTGCGGCAGAATATGATCTTTATCGGCATTCTGTGGAAATATGGCTATTATGATCAGGCCCGCAATCAGGACCGCACGCTGCAGGTAACCTGGGTAGAAAAGCAGTATCCTTTTTTACAGGACACCGGAATCAAATACCAGATTACCATTCATGATCATCCGGTATGGGTAAAAGCATACTACCTGGCTCCCGAAACTTTTAACGGTGCACCGCTTTTTCTGCTCAGTACCGATCTTCCGGAGAATGACTATGTTTCCCAGACAATCAGCCACCGCCTCTATGATGCCAATGTGGCTACCAAAGTGGCCCAGTTCATCCTGCTGGGAATTGGGGGCGCGAAACTGGTGGACGAATTAAAATTCAATCCCGACCGTTACCATCTGAATGAAGCCCATGGAATCAGCGCTGCTTTTTATCTCTACCAGAAATTCAACAGGGACGTAAATGAGGTAAAGAAGCGCCTGGTTTTCACTACCCATACGCCGGAAGAAGCCGGCAATGAAAAGCATGATATTTTTCTCTGTGAAAAAATGAGCTATTTCTGTGGTTTAACCCTGCAGGAAGCGCGCGACCTTACCGGCACGGAAGATGATTTGTTCAATCATTCCCTGGCAGCCCTGCGCCTGGCGCATATTGCCAACGGGGTTTCCCGTTTACACGGACAGGTACCGAAAGCCCTGTGGAGCAAATACAGCGGGATCTGTCCGCTTATTTACATAACCAATGCCCAAAACTGGAGGTACTGGGCCGATAAACAGATGTATGGAAAGCTGGAAGAAAGTGATGATTTCTGGCTGGATGACCGCAAGAGTTTTCTGAAAAAGAGGGCTTTTGAACTGGTGGCTGATCAGACAGGCCGGCTATTCGATCCAAAAATATTTACCATCGTCTGGGCGCGGCGCTTTGCCGGATACAAACGCGCCGATCTCATTACCCGGGATAAAAACCGGTTCAGCGCGCTGTTGAATAATGCCAAATATCCTGTTCAGATCATCTTTGCCGGGAAGCCATATCCCATGGATTATCCAGCCATCAATGATTTCAATTTTCTGGTGCAGCTGAGCAAGGAGCATCCGCGGATGGCAGTTATGACAGGATATGAGCTGGGACTTTCCAAAAGACTCAAACAGGCCGCAGACCTGTGGCTGAACAACCCGCGTGTTCCACGCGAAGCCTCCGGCACCAGTGGGATGACCGCGGCCATGAACGGTGCGGTTAATTTTTCAACAGATGACGGATGGATTCCCGAATTCATCCATCAGGGAAATAACGGGTTTGTAATTCCGAAAGCAGATTACGCAAATATGACGGTGGCGGATCAGGATGAGTACGATCTCAACCAGTTATATGAGATCCTGCAAAATCAGATTCTGCCTCTGTATTATGAACAAAGAGATACCTGGCGTCAGATCGTCAAGAATGGCATGCGGGATGTGCGCTTCCAGTTCGATTCAGGGCGGATGGCAACAGAATATTACGAGAAGCTATACGCCTGATTATTTCACAATTTCCAGTAACTCCACTTCGAAAATAAGTGTGGAGCCGGGTTTGATATCGGGTCCCATCTGCTGGTCGCCATAAGCCAGATCGGAAGGAATGAAGAGCCGCCATTTGCTGCCAACGGGCATTAGCTGCAGGGCTTCGGTCCATCCCCTGATTACCCCGCTCACGGAAAACTCGATGGGATGACCCTGTTTGTCCGAACTGTCGAAAACAGTGCCGTCAATCAGCTTTCCTTCATAATTGCATTTCACTTTATCGGTAGCCAGGGGTTTGGGTCCTTCGCCTTCTTTTAAGATAATATATTGCAAACCGGAGGCCGTGCTGAGAACACCCGGCTTCGTCTTATTCTCTTCCAGGAAGGCAGCGCCTTCTTTTTTCGCCTCTTCAGCCTTACCTGCTTTAGCTTTTGCCACATAGTCCATCATCAGCTGCTGGCATTGCTCCTGGTTCAACAGGGGCTTGCCGCCCGTCATTTCCGCATTGATCGCATTGCTGACCTGGGTGGTATTGATATCGGAAATACCCTGCTGTTTGGAAAAGTTTGCCACCATCATACCAATGGAATAGCTCAGGGAATCCCGGAGGGTCTTCAATGGGGCGGTTGCGGCAGCCGGATGGGAAACTGTTTTAGGCGCGGGATGAACAGCCGGCTTCTTTTTTGCCTGGGCAAAACTTGCGGCAGACAGGGCGGAGATTAACAGGAATAAGGAAATTCTTTTCATAATTATTTTTTGGATCGGCAAAAGTAAGGAAACTCACCGACCTGGTATAAAGATGACCGATTTGAGGGAAGGGTTAACATTTTGTTTGTTTTTAAGGAGATATTTTTGGAGCAATGGATAGTTGACAATGGACAGTTGACAATGGACGGTGGCCGACCGGGGAATTCGCCGATTTTGGGAGGGACGGTAAAATAACCTTTTTATACTTTCGTTTCAGGTAAACCGGAACCCGATCCTGGACGGATCCCGTTTAAAATCAATATAAAATGAAAAAACTTTTTACTGTATTATTTTTGGTGGTTGGGTTAGTGGAGATGAGCCAGGCGCAAACCTTTTTAAAGAATCTGAAAAAACAGGTTACCGGAAGCAGCAACAGTGGCTCCGGCCTGAGTTCCGATGATATTGTCAGCGGGTTGAAGGAAGCGTTGACACTGGGCGCCCGGAAAAGTGCGGACAAGCTTTCTGCGACAGACGGATTTTTTAAGGATGCTGCTGTAAAAGTCCTGATGCCTCCTCAGGCACAGAATGTTGAGAAGACACTTCGCAACCTGGGTATGGGTAAGCTGGTGGATGATGCCATCCTCAGCATGAACAGGGCGGCCGAAGATGCTTCCAAATCCGCAGCGCCAATATTTGTGAATGCTGTAAAGAGAATGACCGTGCAGGACGGACTGGGCATATTGCGGGGCGCAGATACTGCCGCAACCGGTTATCTCCGGAAATCAACTTCTCCGGAATTGACGGCGGCTTTTCATCCCGTGATCGATTCGTCCCTGCAAAAAACAGGCGCAACCAAATACTGGAAAACCCTGTTCGATACATATAATAAATTACCAACGACCTTTAAGAAAGTGGATCCGGATCTGGCTTCCTTTGTAACACAGAAGGCCATGGATGGTATTTTCTATTATGTAGCGCAGGAAGAACAGAAGATCCGGAAGGATCCTGCGGCCCAGGTTACTGATCTGCTGAAAAAAGTGTTCGGCGGAAAATAGTGACCGCCTAAAGTTTCGCTGTCCGGAAAAGGATGCCCGTCAGCAGACAAATTCCTCCGGCTATCCACCATAAATTGTTAAACCCGTAATGCCCGGCCACCCAGGTGCCACCGGTGGGACCTGCAACCTGCGCAACGGACCAGGCCATGGTATAGAGTCCCGCATACTGTCCCCGGTTGGATGGAATCGTTCTCCTTGTCCAGTAAGTATTCATGAAAGGCATGGCAAAGATCTCACCGAAAGTGACCAGGACCACAGAAAGAATGGCAGTTACGGGATGTGCGGGGAGCAGGTTGAAAATAATGAAAGATCCTGCCGTCAGTATGGCGCCCGTCGAGATGAAAAACATGATCTTTTGTTTCGCTTCCAGCCGGAACACCAGCACCATCTCGATCACCACGATGATGATACCGTTCAATCCCATCAGCATGCCGATATAGAATTCAGAAAGATGTAAATGGTTCTTATAAAATACCGGCAGCGTGGAGAACAACTGAAAAAAACAGGTTGCGTAGAGAATGGAGAAACTGATAAAGAGCAAATAGGTTTTGTCGTGGAAAGCCGAACGCGCAGCAGGAATAACCGGTTTTGATTTAGGTTCCTGTTCTGTAACCGGTTTTGTTTGTAAGAGATAATGTAAAAGGAAGGCGGCAAAAATATTGGTCAGTCCGTCGATCCAGAATAATAAATGATAGTTGAAAGAAGCGATGAAGCCACCCAGGGTTCCTCCGAATGCCCATCCCAGGTTGATGGCGAGGCGGTTCAGGGAAAAAGAGCGGGTCCTGTTTTCTTCTTTACTGTATTGTGCGATGGCGCTGTTATTGGCCGGACGAAAGGCTTCATTCACCAGGCTGAGGATAAAGGTGAACAAACAAATAAGCAGATAGCTCTTCATCAAACCCAGCACAATGAACATAATGCCGCCCCCGCCCAGGGTAAATAACTGGACCTCGTGAAACCCCCATTTATCCGTGAGCTTTCCGCCCAGATAACCTCCGCAAATGGCGCCAACGCCAAATAAACCCACTACGATACCGGCATGAAAAAGCGTAAAACCCATTGCCGTCAGATAGATGGTCATGAACGGAAGCACCATCGTGCCGCTGCGGTTCACCAGCATGACCAGGGAAAGCAGCCAGGTGGAACGGGATAGCCCGCTGTAAGCATTTTTGTATAAGGTTAGCGTGCTGCTGAACGGATGGATCCATTTCATACTGTATGATGAACGGGTGTATGAAATGCGGGGGAGAACTCAAATATTTGATATATTGCCACTGTGCTAAATTAGGAAGCTTAATACGGATTCATGAATGGCGGGTTAAGAATTTTTGCTTTTTTGTTCCTGCTTTGCCCGGGTTTTGGAATTTGTATCCAGGACGTACAGGGTCAGGGTAAGGAATACGCGAAACACGGCTGGCAGCTGCTCGATTACCGGGATGACGCTGTATTCGGCGCGGGAGTGACCAGGGCCTATCATTTATTATTAAAAGGAAAAAGAAGTCATCCGGTTATTGTTGCAGTTATTGACGGGGGACTGGATACAGCGCATGAAGACCTGACCGGGCATATCTGGACCAACAAAAAAGAAATTCCCGGTAACGGGATCGACGATGATCACAATGGTTACGTGGATGACATCCACGGATGGAATTTTCTGGGTGGAAAGGACGGAAGAAATATTGTAGTCGAGAGTTTTGAATCTTACCGCGAATATTACCGGCTGACGCATTTGCATCTGCTTTCTCCGGATTCAATGGAGGATGATGCGGCAAAAGATTACCTGGACAGGGTAAAAAAAGGTTTTCTGAAAGATTCCCTCGGGCAGGCGCGTACAGTTGCCATGGTAGCAAAAATAATTCCACAGATGCAGTTTACGGACAGCCTGCTGAGAGCGGTTCTGCAAAAAGATTCCCTGTATGTAAGCGATATTAAGAAACTGCAGAGCCCGGACTCCCTTGTCTCGGAGGAAAGGAAAAACGGGTTGCAATATTTCAGAAAGTATGGTATTGCATCCGATATGTCGCTGGGCAAATTCATACTGGAAGCAGAAAAATATCTCGAGGGTGCAAAGCAGGAGCTGAATAGCTTTTCAGTTGATCCGAATGCCCAGCGGCGGGATATTGTGAAAGATGATTTCAATAATATCGGCGACCGGAATTATGGCAACAATAATATAGCCGCAGGAAATTCTTCTCACGCTACCCACGTAGCCGGGATCATTGCCGCATCACGAAACAATGGAAAAGGAATTGACGGCATTGCGGACAATGTGCTGATCATGCCGGTGCGTGCGGTTCCGGAGGGAGACGAGCGCGATAAAGATATAGCGCTTGCTATCCGGTATGCGGTGGATAACGGAGCCCGGATCATTAATCTGAGTTTCGGCAAATATTTTTCTCCCGGCGAGAAATGGGTAGATGACGCAATAAAATATGCCGCAGCACATGATGTGTTACTGGTGCACGGGGCAGGCAATGAGGGAGTGAATATTGATTCAGTCGCCAACTACCCGAATCCCGGATTTGCTGAAGGGTGTAGAGGGTCGTCCGTTTTTATTACGGTAGGTGCAAGTAACAGCGGGCCGGACAGCCTGATTGTTGCGCGGTTTTCCAATTACGGGCAGTCTGCAGTTGATCTGTTTGCGCCGGGTGTGAAAATCTATTCCACTGTTTCGGGAAACCAGTATGAAACCTATAGCGGAACCAGCATGTCGGCGCCGGTGGTTACCGGAATTGCTGCACTCCTGCTGGAATATTATCCCCGGCTGAGCGCCCGCCAGCTAAAATATATTATTGTTCATTCTGTGACGAAATTACCCGGTTCGAAAGTGAAAATGGCGGCAACCGGCAGAATCGTTGACTTTAAAACCCTATCCGCCGGGGATGGACTGGTGAATGCCTATAATGCTATGAAACTGGCGGCTACGCTAAAGGGTGAAAGAAGGAAGACCCTCATAATGAAGGCTATACGTTAGAAAAGTTTCGCAGGATATTGGGGGGCTGAAACAATTTTTTGTTCAGGATTATCGTTTATTAAAAGTTCAACCCTAGAAAACCCAAATCTGAACCCATGCAACCCCACATCGACAATCAACAGGACCGTCTCGCTGAGATTTTCCGCCAGATGGATAACCAGGTTACCCAGGAAAGTAAAGTCGCATTTCTTAAAATTCAAAGCTGGCAGTTTGCCGTTCGTACACCGGAGATTGGTGCAACCTACCTGCGCGAAGCTGCATCCATGATCACACAGTCACTCCTCTCTTTTGTACCCAACACTTTCGTGCTGAGTGAAGAAGGATACTACCTGAATGCGATCGAAAATTAAAAATTCTTAAAGCGCCGGACCATCAGGAGAAACTGACACATTCCTTCAGTTCCTTTTCCGTATAGGCCATATTGTATTGCTTCAGTACATCATCCGGAACGCCATTCCATTGGTTGGGAACATTCCCGAGATATCCCACATCTTTTACCCCCATTTCAGAAGTATAAAATCCGGTAGATACCAGGTTGCGCATCAGGTTAAAAAAAGCCACGCCCTGACTCATATCCGGTTTTGCTTTTTTGGGCCAGGCAATCCTGTCCACCATTTCCATCTGCTGCTGATGATTACAATTTTTAAAGGCTACGCCATACCGGTTCAGGCATTGCATGTCCAGCCAGCGGAGTCCACCCCGCATCGGAGTCTGATGCGCCGGCATATCTTTTACAATATACTCGATGAATTCCGGAACCTTTGCATCGGAAGCGCTTCCGCTGACATCGTCCCTGGGTATGATGATATCCCCCAGTATGGTAATGGTCGCTATTTCTTCCGGCGTAAAAAAGTTTTTTTCAGCCCGCACTTTCTTTTCAAATTCCTTTTCTTCCGGCATCCGGTTGATACCCGTACCGGCGGCCTCTTTCGCTTCCGCAGCCGTGGTTTCCGGTTTGTTCTCACCTGATTTGCACGCTTCCGCCAGCACGCCTGTGGCGATACCGCCGACGATCAGGGTCTTTATCGATTTTCGTCTGTCCATAGCCGTTAATTTAAATAGTATGTTTTTTCATTTCATCAACAATATGTTCGGAAGTCCTCATGGAGAGGGCCAGGATTGTCCAGGTGATATTCTTATCCGCCTGCGAAACAAAGGGGCCGCCATCCACGCAGAACAGGTTTTTGCAATCATGCGCCTGGCTCCATTTGTTCAGGGGTGAGGTTTTCGGATCATTGCCCATGCGCACCGTACCGGCTTCATGTATAATATTGCCCGGTGCGTGCAGCCCCCAGTTATTCTTCTCATTATCGTCGCCTCCCCAGGTGGTAATGGCGCCCATCGTATGCAGGATCTCCGCGAAGGTCTCCTTCATGTGCTTTGCCTGTTTGATTTCGTATTCCGAATGACTGGTATTGAAACGCAATACGGGGATGCCGTATTTATCGACCACTTTCGGATCTATCTCGCAGTAGTTATTGATATTGGCAACGGCTTCTCCGCGTCCCGCCATGCCAACGTGCGCGCCAAAGAGCGTACGGTAATCTTTTTTCAGGGAAGCGCCGTAACCGCCCGCTTCTTTTTGTTTGCCCATTATTTTGTAATCGCCATTGAGATTCTCAATGCCCCAGCTGAAGCCATATAAGGGCATGCCGAATCCGCCGCCGTATTCAATATGATAACCCCGCGGAAAATCAAGTTTTTTATTATCCAGCCACCAGGGCGTATACACGTGCATACCTCCCACTCCGTCTTCATTATAGCGTTTGCGGTCCAGCAGTTGCGGAATGATGCCGCCCATATCCGCGCCGGTGGAATCATGCAGATATCTTCCGACCACATTGCTGTTGTTGGCCAATCCGTTCGGATGTCGCTGCGATTTTGAATTCAGCAACAGCCTCGCGCTTTCGCAGGCGCTGGCGCCCAGGATCACCGTGCGGCCGCTGACCTGGTATTCCTGCATATCGGCTTTGTTCACATAGGAAACGCCGGTGGCGAGCCCCTCCCTGTCCGTAAGCACTTCGCGGGCCATGGCATTGGTGATCAGATCCACATTGCCGGTTTTCAGTGCCGGGATGACCAGGACAGAAGAAGAAGAAAAATCCGCATACACTTTGCAGCTTCTTCCGCACTGCGCGCAATAAAAACAGGCGCCTCTTTCTTTGTTTACCTGTTTAGTGAGAATGGATAAGCGCGAAGGGATCACGGGAATGCCAATGCTGCTGCCGGCTTTTTTGATGAAAAGTTCATGTAGCCGGGGTTTCGGAGGAGGCAGAAAAAAACCATCCGGATCATTCGGCAACCCTTCATTTGTTCCGAAAACCCCCAGCAGCTTGTCTATTTTATCGTAATATGGTTTAACATCTTCGTAGCCGATCGGCCAGTCATCTCCCAGTCCGTCGATGCTTTTTCTTTTGAAATCCTTGGGACCGAAACGCAGGGAGATCCGCCCCCAGTGATTGGTGCGCCCGCCAAGCATACGCGCCCTCCACCATTCCCAATTGGTTGTTCCCGGCGCGTTGGTCTGTGTATAAGGCTCATCGTCGATGGACCATCCCCAGTAACAGCCATCAAAATCGCCGAAAGGCCTGAACTTTGTGCTGGCGCCCCGGCGTGGGGATTCCCAGGGATTTCTTAGCTGATTGGAATCTGTTTTGGGATCGAACATCGGACCTGCTTCGATCAGGCATACTTTCAGTCCGGCGTTTGCCAGTACATAAGCCGCCATTCCCCCACCGGCCCCGGATCCAACAATCACTGCATCATATTTCTTTGTCTGCTTCTTAACCTGAAGATCTCCCATGGCAATTTTTGTGTGAAAGAAAACTAAAATGAAAGTCTAAATTTAATTGATAAAACAGAAAGTGTAAATTTTTTTGTTCCGGCGGCATGCTTATTGTTTAAATCTCAGTGGTATGAAGAAGATATCAGGCTTAGCGCTTATATTGATTTTTTCGCTGGGTTTTTTTTTGAAAGCGGAGAGAGCAGATGCCCAGGGCACGGTTAGTTTCCAGGTTTTTTATGATCAGTTGTCGCCCTACGGCTCCTGGGTGAATTACAATCAGTACGGATATGTGTGGATACCCACCCGCGTAAATCAGGGCTTTCGTCCTTACGGCAGTTCCGGCCACTGGATATTCACACCGGACGGATGGACCTGGGTTTCGGATTACAGCTGGGGCTGGGCTCCTTTTCATTATGGCAACTGGTTTTATGATGATGTGTATGGCTGGATGTGGGTTCCCGGGTATGAATGGGCTCCGGCCTGGGTCACCTGGGGGGAATATGGCGACAACTACGGATGGGCTCCCATTGCGCCCAGTATACAAATCGGGGTTGCATGGAATACTTACCGCCCGCCGGTATATTGCTGGACTTTTGTTCCCAGGAGTTATATGGGCCGTCCGGGCATGAATGCGCACTATGTCCGTTACAATACAAGAACCACAGTAGTGAACAATATCACCGTCATTAATAATATCAATTCCGGAAACGGCCGCCCGCAATATATGCGCGGGCCGCAGCCTACTAATGTAGAAAGATATACGCACAATACGGTTCGTCCCGTTCGCATCGTAGAATCTCCCCGGCCGGTCAGGGGGCAGGTACAGAACGACCAGGTAACTCTTTACCGTCCTGCTGTGAACAGGACGGCATCTGCCAAACCGCCGGCGCCTACCCGGGTCCAAACCCTGCAAAAAGTACAGCCGGCCAGCCTGCCGGGATATAACAGGAATGTCCGCCGTTCCGCGCAACCGGCCAATGCCAACAGGCCTTCAGCACCGGCTAATCAACCCGTAAGGCCGGCGCCAAATAACGGAACTGTTCAGCCGCGCACTGCGAGACCGGCAACGGCTAATCCGAAACCTGCAACGCCGTCCACCCGGGAAAGGATACCGAAGCCGGTGCCGAACCAACGAACTGAAACGCCGGTTCCCCGGCCGCAAAATGCAAAGCCGGCAACGCCGCGCCGTAATACAAATCCGGTTCCGCACCAGCAGCCTCAGGCGCCGCGAACAGTGCCGCAGGAACCCAGACCTGCTCCGCAACATCAGACGCCGCGGCCCGCACCTGCACCGAGGCAAACGCCGCAGCATCAGACTCCGCGGCCAATACCACAACATCAGACGCCGCGGCCCGCACCGCAATCACCACGACCAGCCCCGGCACAGCCAGATAATAAACCGGCGAGACCTGATGGGCCTGACAGGCGGTGAGACGTGGATAGTTTATAGTCGATATGTATAGTGAAAGCTGGCTGGTGAATGGTGCAAAGCGAATTCACAGAACGGGGTAGGACCTGACTTTATCCGTAATTTCGCCACTGATAATTTACAATTCTCAATTGATGAAAGAGTCTGTATACGTCGTATCTGCCGTCAGAACACCTATTGGTAGTTTCGGCGGCATGCTAAAAGATATTTCTGCTACCCGGCTGGGCGCAATTGCCATTAAAGAAGCCATGGAGAAAATCCGTTTGCCTGCAGAGGCAATAAATGATGTGCTGATGGGTTGCGTGCTTCAGGCCAACCTGGGACAGGCACCGGCGCGGCAGGCAGCAAAATTTGCCGGACTTCCCGATTCGGTCAACTGCACGACTATCAATAAAGTTTGCGCCAGCGGAATGAAAGCCATTGCACTGGCCGCGCAAAGTATTTTACTCGGAGATGCTGAGGTAGTGGTGGCCGGCGGAATGGAGAGTATGAGCAACACGCCATTTTATACGGAACAATTGCGCTGGGGAAACAAATACGGGAACAGTATGCTCATTGATGGTTTGGCAAAAGACGGACTCACAGATGTGTACGACGGAAGGGCCATGGGGAATGCAGCGGAACTTTGTGCATCTGTTTGCGGGATCAGCCGGGAAGCGCAGGATGATTTTGCCATGACAAGCTATCAGCGGGCACAGGAAGCCTGGAACCAAGGATATTTTAAGAATGAAGTGGTCCCTGTTGAGATACAGAAAAAAGGAGAAACGATCCGGATAGAGCGGGATGAAGAACCTTTCAATGTAAAATTCGACAAAATACCACAGCTTAAACCGGCATTTCAGAAAGACGGAACAGTAACCGCTGCCAACGCCAGCACGATGAACGACGGCGCCGCTGCATTGATCCTCATGAATGAAAGAAAAGTAAAAGAACTGGGATTAAAACCACTGGCTAAAATCATTGCTTTTGCAGATGCCGAACAGGCTCCGGAATGGTTCACCACTTCTCCGGCCCTCGCTGTTCCCAAAGCTGTTCAGAAAGCCGGATTAAAAATGGAACAAATCGATTACTGGGAACTCAATGAAGCATTTGCGGTTGTCGGTATTGAAAACAGCAAACGGATGAACCTGGATCCGGCAAATGTAAATGTTTATGGTGGCGCTGTTGCTTTGGGTCATCCGCTGGGATGCAGCGGAGCAAGAATCATCGTCACCCTGATCAACATCTTGAACCAGCGCAATGGCAAATACGGTGCAGCCGGCATCTGCAATGGCGGAGGAGGGGCGAGTGCAATGGTGATTGAAAGGCTCCTGTAACAGTGACGGGATCAGCCCGGAATTTCCTTTGCTTCGCGGACCTTCTTAAAATATTCCTTTATCAGGGCGGTATACAACTTTTTGCGCTTTACGTTCAGCCGCACCTGTGCGGCATTTCTCAACCCTTCATCAGCTATTATCTTCCTGGCCTCGTAATTGGCCTCCGCCATGGTTTCATTCACTTTCCGCTGGGCGGGGCTCAGCACGCGCCGGCTCATGTCCGGATAATTGCTCACCACGGTCTTATTGCCGTATTGCTTGAATACCAGCTGTTTACCTATCTGGCCGGAGAGTTCTTTCAATAGCAGGTTATTACTGATCGCCATATTTTCTTTTCTTTTTAGTGTTTGCCTGACGTCTTTGATACCCCACATCAGACACTGAAATTAAGGTAATTTTAAGATTATCCTAAGGTTATCTTAAGGTTTAAACCTTAAGATAACCTTAGGATAATTTTAAGGTTATCCTAAGGTTATCTTAAGGTTTAAACATTAAGATAACCTTAGGATAACCTTAAGATAAGACTAAGATATGAGGTATATCAGACATACCAATGAGTTTAAAGAATGGATACCGTTAATAAAATAGCTGCTCTGCGCGAGGCAAAAGATATGAGCCGGACCGATTTTGGCAGGGCCGCGGCGTCCCTCTCCGGGAGATCATCGGCCGCTATGAGCGTAATGAAGTATTGTCTTCCGTGGAATGGTTACGCTTCCAGACGAGAAATTATCTTGTCCGGAACGATCCCTAAAGGGTACATGAGCATAAAGCCGTAACAGTAGTTCAGCGACTGTCAGGAACTTTCGATTTTTTGTCATTATATCCCCAGCAGAAACTGATCATGAATATAATCCACCACGTCAACCAGGCTTTTGTTTTCTTCATACGCTTTCAACTGCCGGTCGGCCCCTGTGCCGGTTTCGAAGATCTTCGGGATGATACTGATGGCGTCCCGGATCCCGAGCGGATCCACCACATCGTCGATGAAATCGAGTAATTCATATATTAGCGCGCGGGTATTTACTTCTTCCTCTTTTCCGAAATCAATGAGGTGGCCGTCAATTCCATAACGGCTCGCACGCCATTTATTTTCATTGATCAGTGCGCGCGGGTAGATGATGAAGTTCAGGTTCTGCGTCCGGAGTTTATAGATCTTCGCACAAACCGCCTGGAATAATGCTGCGATACAAATGGTTTCTTCAACCGTGAGGGGAACGTCGCAAATCCTGAATTCCACCGTATTGAAAAATGGATGAACCCGCAGGTCCCACCAGATTTTTTTTGCATTGTCGATGCAATTGGTCTTCACGAGCAGCTTCACGAAATTTTCATAAGCTTCAATGCTCTCAAAATATTCCGGAATGCCCGTGCGGGGAAACTTATCAAATACTTTTGTGCGGAATGACTTATACCCGGTACTGCGACCTTCCCAAAAAGGCGAGTTGGTGCTGAGCGCATAGATATGCGGCAGGAAATACCGGGTGGAATTGGCGATATGATTTGCCATTTCCCGGCTCTCCATGCCCACATGTACATGCAAACCGAAAATCAGATTGCTCCTGGCCGCTTCCTGCAGTTCATTTACGATTTCATTGTAGCGTGCATGGTCTGTGATGAGCTGACTTTCCCAATGACTGAAGGGATGCGTTCCGGCAGCGCCAACCCAGAGACCCATATCGCCGGCAATCTGGGAAATGGTTTTTCTTAATAACGCAACATCTTTGTATGCCGCGTGGATGTCCTCACAGATATCGGTGCCTACTTCAACAACGGCCTGGTGCATCTCGGCTTTTACCTTGTCACGGATAACTTTTTGTCCCTCCACTACAATTTTCTGCTCATGGCTTTTCAATTCCCGGCTTTCGGGATCTATGACCATATATTCTTCTTCGATGCCCAGGGTAAAATTCTGATAGTTGATAATTGCCATATAAACAGGGGTCTTTGATCGGACGCTGAATCAGCCCATGAGGGGTTTCTGCAGCGTGCTTTTTTTCAGGTATTCACCCCAGGTCAGGTTATCCAATCCCTCCCGGGTATCGAGCGCACGCTCAATGGCATAAGTGGCGGAAGTTTCAACCACCCAGTTGAAATTATCTTCCCCCACACTGGCTCTTTCAGCATCCGGCGCAGGATTGCAAAAGTCAATCGCGTATGGAATGCCATCCCGTATGGCCAGTTCCACGGTATTGAAATCGTACCCGAGAAACTGATTGATCCGGAGTACGATCTGTTCCATTTGTCTTACCCTTTCTTCCGAAGCCGTAAAACCGGCTGCATACCGCAGGTGGTGCGGATTGCGGGGTTCATACGGCATGATGCGCACCTCTTTGCCGCCGATGCAATAACAACGGTAATATTCTTCAAAGACAATTTCTTCCTGTAAGAGCATGACGAGGCGCCCGGTTTCACTGTGCTTCTGGTAAAAATCTTCCGGACTTTCTACACGGTAAACGCTTTTCCATCCGCCGCCGGCAAAGGGTTTCATATAAGCAGGAAATCCTATATACTGAAAAATAGATTCCCAGTCGAGCGGATAAGCCAGATTGGAAAATGAATCTCCCGAAGTTTCTTCCGGTAATTCGCGGGAAGGGAGAATGACGGTCCTGGGCACGGGCACACCGATTTTTGTCGCCAGCGCATTGTTGAAAAATTTCTCATCCGCGCTCCACCAGAAAGGATTGTTGATTACGGCCGTTCCGCAAAGTGCGGCATTTTTCAGGTAAGCGCGGTAGAAAGGAACATCCTGGGAGATCCGGTCAATGATCACGGAATAGCCGCTGGGCTCACCCTGCATCACTTTGTCAATATGCACCGGTTCTGCTTCTATGCCCCGCACATTCTTACCATTTACCGCTTCGATAAATGCCATGGGGAAGGAGCGTTCTTTGCCGTAGAGGATGCCGATTTTTTTCATACCTTTTTTTTGGGTTGACGGTTAACAGTTGACGGTTGACGGACTTTGTGTGGGTTATTCTGATAAAAATACAATTAGTTTGATAAGCCGGAGTCCGTCAACCGTCAACGGTCAGCTGCTCTGCATCAAAGACAAATAATGCGGAAACATTTCCCGCCATACCGGCCAGTCATGACTCGCATTGGGTCTTATATCCAGCCAGTGATTAATATTTTTAAGCTGGAGGATGCTGCTTAGCCGCTCATTGTCCGCCTTACAGATATCATGTTCACTGGTACCGAGTACGATACCCATTTTCCAGAGATTGGGATTGTTATCCTGCACGATAAAATCAACCGGATTATTGAAGTAAACGGAATCATCATAATATCCGTTCACAAAATTCCGGATATCAAAGGCGCCGCTCATGGAGAAACAATAGCTTGTCAGATTGGGATGGCGGAAAGAAGTGTTTACGGCATGATATCCGCCGAAACTGCAGCCGGCGAGGGCCATCCGTTCATAACCCGTTTCATGCTGGGCCCAGGGGATGAGTTCCGTGCTCAGCATGCGGTCGTAGCATTCGTAATTATGCGCCCGCACCAGGGGGGAAACGGATTTATTATACCAGGTTTCTGAATCGAGTGTATCCGGGCAATAGATTTTTACTTTGCCGTTTTCCACGAACCATTTCGCGGCTTCGATCATGCCCTGGTCTTTGTTCTGGTAATAAGCGCCCTGGGAAGTGGGGAACAGGATCACCGGCTGGCCCGCATAACCAAATACCAGCATTTCCACGTCCCGGTCAAGGGAAGGGGAATGCCATTTATGATATTCTTCTTTTGTATCCATATACGCCAGGTTACCCGTCAACCAAATTTATTTAAAATGCAACCAAAAACGATCAACTCCGGATTCTTTATTATTTTTGGATTTATGCAGTCTGTGAAACCGGAAACAGTGATTAAAAAACCGGTAACGATAGTCTCCGGTGCGCTGGGAAGAAGCGTGCTAGCAGATTTTTACCTGCCGCCACATACACAAAGTGGATGCCTGGCGGTATTGCTGATCAACGACGGGCAGGATCTGGTGCGGATGAAGTTTGCTGCGATCCTGGATCAGTTATACCGGTCGGAAGAGATGCAACCTGTACTTTGTATCGGCATACATGCCGGTCCCCAGCGGAAACTCGAATACGGAACAGCCCATACGCCGGACTACAGAAGCCGCGGTATTTACGCGCCCCGGTATACGTATTTTATTATCCGGGAACTGATACCTTATATCAAACAGCTCTTCCCGGAATTTCTGTTTACGGAATGGGCATTTGCGGGATTTTCCCTTGGCGGTTTGAGCGCGCTGGATATCAGCTGGGCGCATCCGCATATCTTCCGGCACACGGCAGTTTTTTCGGGATCCCTCTGGTGGAGAAGCCTG
>Ga0207652_10001228_pt1 | contig 22948 bp, 20 predicted proteins | sample KBSC63BmetaG_FD_184334 | JGI IMG/M metagenome (GOLD analysis project Ga0207652, IMG submission 184334) | Corn rhizosphere microbial communities from Kellogg Biological Station, Michigan, USA - KBS C6-3B metaG (SPAdes) (version 2) | ecosystem: Host-associated > Plants > Roots > Rhizosphere ... | reverse complement strand
CCCCGCCGCCGCCGACTCCCCCGCCACCAGCGCCCCCGTCTGCGTCACCACCGCCGCCCGAGCCTGCGCCTCCACCGCTGTCCCCGTCTCTGCCCGCTTCGCCGCCGGCGCCCCCGCCCCCCCACATCCCATCACCCCCGTCAAACCAATCAGGATCAGGCCAGGCTTACGCATCGTTCCCATGGGAGGCTCTCCTTCGCCTTCAGCGGCGTCGAACGATCAGAGTCGCCCTCCCCCGCCCACGGTTCACAAACGAAACAAGGCCCCCAATCCGCAACGCTTTAACCACCACCACGCCAGAGCGCGCAACCGCGCGCGGGTTCAACGACGGGAGGCTCGGCTTCGCCGAGCCGGCCCACTACCTGAACTCCGGAGGGGGGCTGGTGGGGGGATGCTGCATCCCCCCACCCTCACGAATTCCCCTTCGGTTCGTCGTCGTCGCTGAGATACGCGAACGTCCGCACCATCTGCACGATCTGCTCGCGCTGGGGCGGCGTCAGATCCACGAACTGAACGCCCATGCCCGGGTTGATGTTGTCGTAGCTGCCGGGCCGGAAGGGGTTGATCCACATGACCCGGCCTTCCAGGTTCAGCTGCGGGCCGCCGCCCGGGGGCGTGAAGCTGAGGTTCAGCAGCGTGCCGGGCGGCTCGGGCGCGTTGGTGCGAATGAAGATGCCCATCGCGCTGATGTCCGTGATGTACGCGAACAAGAACGTGTCGGCGCTCTTGTAGTCGACCTCGATGTCGACCATCACGCGGGTGTGGACACGCCGATCGGCGCCTGACCCCCGCCGCTCGGCCGGCACGTCGACATCGCGGCGCCTGCGGTCTCTGTTTCTACGCGTCGACATAGGAATAAGGGATTGTCTCTGGTCTTAGCCCAAGTGCGTCGGGCGAACAATAGACCGGGAAACGCCGCGCGCTGATCGCGGCGACATGGTGGGAGTGGGACGGACATCGCGCGTGAAAATCCACCCCTTGACCCACCTGCTAGACTGCCCCGCCGTGAGTCGAACGCGCAGTACGAACAAGCCCGATTCGGTGCTCAGCGCCGACCGCCGCATCGGGGACGAGCCGAACTTCATCGTGGTCCGGGGCGCCCGTGAGCACAACCTGAACATCGACGACCTGCAGGTGCCCAAGCGCCAGCTGGTCGTGTTCACCGGGGTGTCCGGGTCGGGCAAGTCGTCGCTGGCATTCGACACGCTGTACGCCGAGGGACAGCGCCGCTACGTCGAGTCGCTGTCGTCCTACGCGCGCCAGTTCCTGGGCCAGATGGAGAAGCCGAAGTACGAGCAGCTGCGCGGCCTGTCCCCCACCATCGCCATCGAGCAGAAGTCTGCCTCGTCGAACCCGCGGTCGACGGTGGGCACGGTCACCGAGATCTACGACTACCTGCGCGTGCTGTACGCGCGCGCCGGCGAGCAGCGCTGCCACCTGTGCGGGGGGGCCGTCACCGCGCGCTCGGCCGCCGAGATCGTGGCCGAGTTGATGACGCTGCCGCCGAAGACCAAGGCGGTGCTGATGGCCCGCAAGTCCGAGAACCGCAAGGGTGAGTTCCGGGAGGTGTTCGAGGACGCCCGCAAGGCCGGCTTCGTGCGCGTGCGCATCAACGGCCTGATCCAGCGGCTGGAGGACGTCACCGCCCTGGACAAGAAGAAGAAGCACACCATCGAGATCGTGATCGACCGCATCACCATCGATCCCGCCGAGCGGGCCCGTATCAGCGACTCGGTCGAGACCGCGGTGAAGGTGGGCGCCGGTTCGATCCTGGTCGCCGTCGACGGCGAGGCGCAGGAGCGCGCCTACAGCGAGGCCCGTGCCTGCCCCAAGTGCGGGGTGGGCCTGCCCGAGCTGTCGCCGCAGTCGTTCTCGTTCAACAGCCCGCTGGGGATGTGCGTCGACTGCAACGGCCTGGGCAGCAGCCTGGAGATCGACCCCGATCTGATCGTCCCCAACGACGGCCTGTCCATCGAGGACGGCGCCATCGAGCCCTGGGGCGACCGCGCCGGGCGCGACAGCGGCTGGACCGCGAACGTGGCCGCGGCCGTCTCGCGCGAGTTCGGCATCCCGCTCGACAAGCCGTGGAAGGCGCTGACGCCGCGGCAGCGCGAGGTGATGCTGTACGGCTCGGGCGACCGGCGCGTCGCCGTGAAGTGGCAGGGCAAGCACGGCGGCGGGTCGTGGGCCATGCGCTTCGCGGGCGTGGTCAACACCATCAAGAAGCGGATGCAAGAGAGCACGTCCGAGGTGACGCGCCAGTGGTACGGCAAGTACTTCCGCGAGCAGCTGTGCCGCGCCTGCAGCGGCGCCCGCCTGCGCCCGGAGTCGCGCGCCGTGCTTCTCGCCGACAAGACCATGGTCGAGGTCACGTCGATGACGGTGGCCGCCGCCAACACCCACTTCCAGGCGCTGGGCCTGACCGGCGCGCGGGCGCAGATCGCCGGCGAGATCTTGAAAGAGGTCAACGCGCGCCTCGGCTTCCTGCTGGACGTGGGCCTCGAGTACCTGACGCTGGACCGCGCCGCGGCCACCCTGTCGGGCGGCGAGGCGCAGCGGATCCGGCTGGCGTCGCAGCTGGGCTCGGAGCTTTCGGGCGTGATGTACGTCCTCGACGAGCCGTCGATCGGCCTGCATCAGCGCGACAACCTGCGCCTGATCGCGACCCTGCGGCGGCTGCGCGATCTGGGCAACAGCGTCATCGTCGTCGAGCACGACGCCGAGACGATCGAGGCGGCCGACTTCGTCGTCGACTTCGGGCCCGGCGCCGGGCGCCTGGGCGGCCACGCGGTCGCGCAGGGCACGCCCGAGGAGATCAAGGCGAACCCGAAGTCGCTCACCGGACGGTTTCTGTCGGGCGTCGAGCGCATCGAGATCCCGGCCGAGCGCAAGAAGCCGACCGGATTCCTGAAGATCGAGGGGGCGCGCGAGCACAACCTGCGCAACGTCGACGTCGACATTCCGCTGGGCGTGCTGGTGGCGGTGACGGGCGTGTCGGGCGCCGGCAAGTCGTCGCTGATCAACGGCATCCTGCACCCGGCGCTGCGGCGCAAGCTGCTGGGCAGCTACGACCAGGTCGGCCTGCACAAGGGCATCCGCGGCGTCGAGCAGATCGACAAGGTGATCGACATCGATCAGCAGCCGATCGGCCGCACGCCGCGCTCGAACCCGGCCACGTACACGAAGGCCTTCGACCACATCCGCGAGATCTTCGCGCAGACGCCCGAGGCGCGCGCGTCGGGCTACGAGCCGGGGCGGTTCTCGTTCAACGTGAAGGGCGGGCGCTGCGAGGCGTGCGAGGGGGACGGCGTCCGCAAGGTCGAGATGCACTTCCTGCCCGACGTCTACGTCACCTGCGAGGTGTGCCGCGGCCACCGCTACAACGAGCAGACGCTGCGCGTGCAATGGAAAGGCAAGAACATCGCCGAGGTGCTGGACACCAGCGTGTCCGACGCGCTGAAGCTGTTCGAGAACCATCGCCAGCTGAGCGGCATCCTGCGGACCCTGGAGGACGTGGGCCTGGGCTACATCTCGCTCGGGCAATCGGCGACCACGCTGTCGGGCGGCGAGGCGCAGCGGATCAAGCTGTCGCGCGAGCTGGCCAAGCGCGACACCGGCAAGACCATCTACCTGCTGGACGAGCCGACGACCGGCCTGCACTTCGAGGACGTGCGCCGGCTGCTGGCGGTGCTGGCGCGCCTGGTCGAGGCGGGCAACACCGTGCTGGTCATCGAGCACAACCTGGACGTCATCAAGACGGCCGACTACATCATCGACGTGGGCCCCGAGGGCGGCAGCAAGGGCGGCCTGATCGTCGCCGCCGGCACGCCGGAAGAGGTGGCGCGCGTGCCCGGCTCGTTCACGGGGCAGTTCCTGGCCCCCATGCTCCCCACCGCGCCCCCGAAGCGGGGCCGCGCCAGCGCCGCCTGACCGGTAACGGATCGCCGCGCGACCCTTGTCGTAAGATCTCCGATGAACGGGTCGTTGTGGGCGGACCGATCCGCCCGGTGACTCACGCGGCGTCGGCGACGATCGGCCAGGCTGTCGGGCGCGGGCCGGCGTGCCAGTTGTCGTGGCGGCCGTCCCAGTAGATCATCGGCATGGTGGTGGTGTCGACATCATCCAGCGCGTTCAGGTTGACGGACACGTAGTCGCCGCCCAGCTCGGCCAGGTGGCCCCGCGCGAAGCAGTGCACGCCGCAGGTCTTGCAGAAATACCGCTTCGAGATCTTCCCGCCCCACTCGTACATCGACAGGTTGTCCTCGCCGGAAACCAGCTTGAACGCCTCCGGCTTGCCGGCCGTGCCGGTCATCGCCGTCTTCGTGCAGATGCTGCAGTTGCACCGGGAACCGGTCACGTGCGCGGGCAGTCGCATCTGCCAGCGGACCGCGCCGCAGTGGCAGCTTCCCGGGTGGAGGACGTCCGTCGCGCCAGCCTTGCCGTTGGTCTTTTCCATGGTGTTCTCCTTGGTTTGTGGTGAAGGACGGGAACACACTAGACCGCCGTGCTGACATCTTTATGTCAGGTATTATCATCGGCGCATGCGCCGCACCGAACGCCTGTTCGCCCTGGGCGAGTACCTGCGCGGGCGACGCACCGGGGTGACCGCGGAAGAGCTGGCCGACCGCTTCGGCGTCACCATCCGCACCATCTACCGGGACCTGGATTCCCTACGCGCCGCCGACCTGCCGCTGACCGCCGAGCGCGGCCGCGGGGGCGGCTACGCGCTCGAGCGCAGCTACACGCTGCCGCCGGTCAACTTCACGGCCCGGGAGGCGGCGCTGCTGGTCCTGCTGGGGCGGTTCGCCATCGACATGCGGCTGCTGCCCTTCGCCGGCACGCTGGAGTCGGGCCTGGACAAGGTGCGCGCGGCGCTGTCGACGTCCGCCCAGCGGGAGTTGCTGGCCCGCCTGGCCGAGCTGTCCTTCCACGGCGTCCCCGCGCTGCCCAGCAAGAAGGAGGTGCGCGCCGCCATCGAACGGGCCTGGTTCGAGCAGTGCGCCCTGCGCATCACGTACGTCGATGGAAACTACATCGAGACCACGCGCTGCGTGCGCATCGTCTCGGTGGCGATGGATCGTCACGAGACGCGCCTGGACGTGCAAGAGGTCGACAGCGGCGAGCGCCGCCAGTTTCGCCTGGACCGCATCTCACGCGCCGAGCCGCTTTCGGCGCAAGCGCCGTGAGCGGGCGCTGAGCCGACCTCAGGTCGCGCGCATGAAGACCTGGTTGCCCGTCGCTTCGTAGGCGGCGCTGCGGATCTTCTCGCGCACCGCGCGCGGATCGACCACGCCCACCAGGCGCGCCTGCTCGTGATTGCCGCGACCGCCCGGCTCGGACGAGAGCACCACGATGTCACCCAGCCCCAGCAGCCGTTCGAGCGGCGCCTGGTTGAACACGATGTCGTCGACGGTGCGCATGTCGATCTCGGTGATGGTCTTGGAAAGCACGCCCCGCTCCAGCAGCAGCCGCTGGTTCGACAGGCGATAGCGCTGGCTGCGCAGGGCGATGATCCGCCAGGCCAGCTTCACCGCCCGCACGGCCACCACCAGGACGACCAGCAGGATGACGGTCAGGCGCAAGCTCGACTCGCTCTGCGCCACCGTCTTGGCCATGTCATCCGAGATGCCGGCGATGAAGCGAAGCGCCGGCCGCAACGAGAGCGCGGTCACCGCCGTCGCCACCAGGGCGAACATCACCGTCGACGTGATCTGCAGGGTCAGGCTCTTGATGGACGGCACACCCTCCCACAACGTCTGCTCGGGAACGGCCACCCGCCCCGGCGCCGCGCGAGCGGCGGCCTGGAGCCCCGCCGCCAACCCTGTCGCCATGGGGTGCCCGCAGTGAGGGCAGGCCGCCGCCGCGGACGAGACCTGACCGTTGCACTCGGGGCACGCGACGATCGCCATGGCGGCGCTACGCTAGCATGCGCGCTGGGGCTCGGGTCACGAGCCCGACGGCCAGACGATCTGCATGCCGTTGACGGGCGCGCGCATGGCGTTGTCCGTGGTGCTGACCGCGGTCGAGGTCAACGTGAACGACGCGCCGGTCACACCCTTGAACAGCACGTAGTTGCCCGTCGTGCCCCCGTCCGTGGCCTTGGTGTAGCCCGGAAACGTCGTGGGACTGGCGCCCGTCTGCGATACCGTGAAGCTGGTGCTTCCGATGGCCAGCTTGTGGACGCGGGTCTTGCCAGCCGCCAGCTGCGCCATGAAGTAGACGTAAACGTCGTAGCCGCCCGTCAGCGCGCCCAGACCGCTGACCGTGATGGTGGCGCTGGGCGTGGATCCGTTCGCGGGATCCAGATAACCGTTCATCATGCGGGTGTCGCCGGCCATGTCCGTCATGCCCGCCCAGTAGACGCCCGCGCTGGTGCTGGTGCTGGAGGCAGACCAGGTGACACTGCTGCCCGACAGGCTGGTGCCGTCCGACTGCACCAGCGGCGTCAACGCCGTGCTGGAAGCGGGCCCCGCTGCCTCGTTCCAGTGCGTCGCCGGCTTGACCCCGGCCGTCTCGGTGGCGGCCATCGGCATGGTCGACGTGATGGTCGCGCCCGACACCACGCCCCCCACGAAGTCGACGCTGATGATCTTCTGCGCGGATGAACCGCCCACGCCGCTGCCGGCGGTACCGCCCTTGCCGCCACCACCCGCGCCGCCCGTGGCGCTGGGGCTTCCGCCCTTGCCGCCGCTGTTGCCCGTACCGCCGCTGCCCACGCCGCCGCTGCCGGTCACCTGGCCCCCCGCGCCGCCGCTGCCGGTCACCTGGCCCCCCGCGCCGCCGCTGCCCGCCGGAGCGCCGCCCCGCCCACCGGCCGCTCCGGCGCCGCCGCTGCCCGTCGTTTGACCGCCCGCGCCGCCCGAAGGCGAACCACCGCCCTTGCCGCCCCCGGCTCCGCCGCTGCCGCCGACGACGCCACCACTGCCGGCCACGACACCGCCGGTGCCGATCAGGCCGCCCGTTCCGGGCCCCACGGCACCGCCGCTACCGGGAGGGTGACCCTGCCCGCCGCCGCCGGTGTCGGCGCCGCCGTCGGCAGGCAGACGGGTGTACGGCGCCGCGGGATCGCAGCCTTCTCCGAGAAACAACCAGCCACCGGCAAGCATGACGATGACGACCGCCGGCACACGCGGCCACGATCTGAAATTCACCAGCGCAGTCTATGCGAATGGCCCTTCCCTCGAAAGCGGGCGCATTTCGACCATCGCGGTCGGGGGCGCGGGGGCAATCCGAGGGATGTAGTGCTTCTCGCTGGAGCTGGCCGTAAGCCGGGTTCTGTTCCGCGCGTTGCCGCGCGGGGGGTGTCATTCCTCTGGGCCGTCCGTTGCCGAACGGCTCGAGCGACCGACTCGAGATCGGATCGGCGCGGGCCACGCCGGCGGGGTTTCCCCCGCGATCCCGGACTGGTCTTGCTCCGAGTGGGGTTTGCCGTGCCCCCCTCGTCACCGAGGGGGCGGTGCGCTCTTACCGCACCTTTTCACCCTTGCCGGAGGCCGAAGCCGCCGGCGGTTTGTTTTCTGTGGCACTTTCCTTCGAGTCACCCCGACTGGCCGTTAGCCAGCACCCTGCCCTGCGGAGCCCGGACTTTCCTCGACGGGACCTTGCGGCCCGCCGCGACCCACCTCACCAACTCCAGCGAGAAGCGGCGCCAGTATAGCCAGGTCTCCGCCGCCAGCGGGCGACGATCTTCTAGTACGTGAACGTGGTGACCGTGACCCCGGCCGTGCCGTCCGTGCTGCCGATGAACCCATCGCCATCACCGGGATCGGTCGCCGCAAAGCTGCCCACGTACGTCTGCGAGGGTTTCCCGGTCACCTGCACGGTGACGGTGTAGCTGGCCGCCGCGCTCTGGCAGTTGTCGAAGTTGTCGACGCGAACCGTGTATGTGCCGTGCGGCGCCATCCCTTTCGGCCAGACGACGTGCTCGGCGTCGACGTTATCGATATCGCAACCGGCGTTCGAATCCAGGTCGAGCAGCATGACCTTCCCGGTGCCGTCGAACGGATTGAGGAAGTACACCTCGTTGCCCGTCGGGTCGATGACGTGCAGGTCCAGATCATTCGCCACGGTCCAGTTCAGCGAGACCTCCACGTCGCCCGTGCCCACGACGGTGATCGTGGTGGGGGTCGCTTGCGGGGCGCTGATGTTCCCCAGCGCGTCGGCGACCTCGAAGACGATCGCCAGCGCCTCGGTCGCGCCCGCCTGGCCGCCCAGCTCCTGCGCAAACGTCAGCAACACGTCCGCCACCGCGCTGCCGGCCGGCACCGGGATCTCCCAGTAGCCCGCCTGTCCCGCCACCGCCGCGTAGATGGTGACGATGTTGGCCGAGGCGGTGATCTCGAACGACGAGGTGCCGCCGTTGATCCCCATGCTCGCCGCCGGCACCGTCACCGTCAACGCGCCGGCCGGCGCCGGCAGTGCGCCGTCGTGATAGGTCGCCGGTGCGCCGCCCATGACGCTGGCGCCCCCCACCACCTTCTGCGTGCCGGTGGCCCCGCCACCACCGCCGCCGCCGCACGCGGCCAGGAAGATCGTCGCCAAAACTGCCGTTCCCGAAATCGTTCGCATCCTTATCCCTAGCGGACGAAAGGCCGGGAGGGAAGCGGATGGAATCGGGCGGCGGATCCGCTCAGGACGACGACTGCTCGGTCGAGCCGGGCTCCGGGTCCTTCATCAGATCCTCCCAGTAGATGATCCGGTGACAGGACGGGCAGGTCTCGATCGTCGCCCCGCGCTGCAGGACGATGTACAGCTGCGGCGGGATGTTCATGTTGCACCCGCGGCAGGTGCCGTTCTTCACGCCCACCACGGCCAGGCCGCGGCGGATACGGATGCCGCTGTAGCGCTTCAGCACGTCGGGCTTCACGTCGGCGGCGACCTTGTCGCGCTCGACGCGCAGCTCGGCGATCTTTCCCTGGATCTCGGCGGTGCGCTGCTGCGACAGCTCCACGTCCTTCTGGACGCCCTCGCGGATCGTCTGCACGCCGGCGGCGCGCTCTTCCAGAACCTTCTTCTTGGCCTCGATCGCGTCCACCAGCTTGGCGATCTCGACCTCGCGGTTGGCGACACCCTCGCGACGCGTCTCGGTCTCGCGCTGGGCGGCCACGTACTCTTTCGTGTTCTTCGCCTGGGCCAGCTTGTGCTTGGCGCCGTTGACCTGCAGCTCGTCGTCTTCCAGCTGCCCCTTCTGGGTGGCGTAGTAGCGCTCGGTCTCGGCGAGCTGGGCGCGCTCGCTCTCCAGCAACGACTCTACACGGGCCAGATCGGCCTGCGTGGCGGCCAGCTTGGTCGGGATCGCCTTCAGGGAGTTCTCGAGCTCCTGAATCTTCGCATCGTGCCGCTGTAGTTCTTCCAGTCGCTTAAGCTGATCGCGCAACTTCGGATCCTCCGTTTGCTGCTCTTGCCTGTGCTGCTCTTGTCGGGCGCGACGCTCCAGGTGGCTTTTCGTTCGTGGGCCCACCTGGATTCGAACCAGGGACCAGGCGGTTATGAGCCGCCAGCTCTGACCGCTGAGCTATGGGCCCAGCCTCGCGCGTGATTTCGTGAACAAAGAAGAGCGCAATCTACACCGGCGATCCGCGGGTGTCGAGCCATGGGCCCTGGCGAAATGCGAAGGTGGCCGGCCGTTATCCGGCGTGGCGCCAGGCGCCCGGCGCGGGTGCCGCCTCGGCGCGGTCTTCCGCCGCTTCCACGCGATTCCGGCCCCCGCGCTTCGCGGCGTAAAGGGCCCGGTCCGCCGCCGCCAGCAACTCGGCGCCCGTGGAGGCGGTCCGCGTGGTGGCGCAGCCGAACGAGACGGTGACCCCCACCGGCGCGCCGCCTTCGATGGGCGTCCGCGCGGCTTCGATCCTCTCGCGGATGCGCTCGGCCACCACCTTCGCGCCCGCGGCGTCCGTCTCGGGCAGCACCAGCACGAACTCCTCGCCGCCGTAGCGGGCCACCAGATCGCGGGGCCGCAGCCGGCCGCCCAGCGCCTGCGCCACCGCCACCAGGACCCGATCGCCAGCCTGGTGGCCCAGCGTGTCGTTCACGCGCTTGAAGTGATCGACGTCGGCGATGATGACGCTCAGGGGCTTGCCCGACCGGGCCGCCGTCGCGAACTCCTCCGCCAGATAAGCGTCCAGCCGCGCGCGGTTGTACAGCCCGGTCAGCTTGTCCCGCTGCGACGCCTCTTCCAGGACCCGCGTCTTCGCCTGCAGGTTGTCGATGGCCTCGCGTGCCGAATCGATCTGCCGTGAGGTCCGAAACGAGACCATCACCAGCGTCTCGGTCGCCTGCTCGAGGATGGCCGTGATCTCCTCGGCGGTGCCGATCTGCAGCTCGAACAGCGCGCCCACGGTGGGAACGGCCGCCGCCGTCTTCGTCAGCGCCGCCTCGAACGTCAGGGGGTTGAAGTTCAGCTCCGCGAACGCCACCTCGCGCGCGCGCGTGGCGCATTCGCCCGGCTCGCCGCGCATCCAGATGTCCGCCACCAGCGCCGCCAGCCGCACCAGCGTCGCCAGGCGGCGGACGTCGTCGGGCAGGTCCTTGTCCGCGGCCGGCACGCCGCGGTGGCTGCTCAACACCGCCAGGCACAACGGCCGCGGCAGCTTCCAGCTCTCGACCATCCATCCCCCCACGGCGGCGTGATCGGCGCCGAACGCCTCTGTCTCCAGCGCCGCCAGGCGTTCGTGATCGTCCCCGGCGCGCGCGGCCACCTCCTCGTACTCGCGACCGGCCACGCGGCCCAATGCCAGGACGCCGATGTCCTGAAGCAACGCGGCCAGAAAGGCCTCGTCCGGCGCCGGGAAGCGCAGCGCGTTCGCCAGCTCGCGCGCCGCCACGGCGGCGATGATCGAACGCTTCCAGTACGTCTGCAGGCCGGACTGCTGGCCCTTGCGCAGGTCGCGCACCAGCGAGAACGACAGCGCCAGGGTGCGCACGGCGTTCAGGCCCAGCAGCGCCAGCGCGTGCGGAACGGTGCGCACCTCCTGCCGCAGGCCGAACGCCGGCGAGTTCACCAGCCGCAGCACCTTCGCCGACAGCGCCGGATCCTGGCAGATCGCGTCGGCGATCTGTTTGAGGTCCAGATCCTCGCTCTGGCACAGATTCAGGACGCGCACCGCCACGGCCGGCATCGTCGGCAGCGTCGAGCAACGCTCGAGCCGCGCGCGAAGACCGTCCGACAGCGTGTCGGCGCCGCGCGCGGAATCTGTGACGCCGGAGATACCCACTATCCCTGATCCTCGGCGGTCGCGAGTCGCGCCTTTAGGCGGAGTTTCCCCGCTTTCAGCGGCCTCCCCGGCGGCGGAGGGCCAGCCCCAGTACCAGCGCCAGGCCCCAGCCGGCCCACAGGGCGGGCCCGCCCGGGGCCGCGCCGCAGCTACAGCCGCCGCCCTTGCCGGGCGCCGGCGCCGGTGTCGGCTTGGCCATGGCATCGCACACCTGGGCCGGAAAGATGGTCAGCCCGCTCAGCAGATCGCAGGAGGAGCGGCAGGTCGCGTACACGCACGACTTGATCGCCGAGATCTGATCGAACCGCAGGCGCGACTTCCAAGACTTGCCGTCGTCCGAGCTGACCAGCGCCACCAGATCCTTGAAGTTGTCGGTGGCCATGAACAGCGTCCCGTTTCGCTCCGCCAATCCCTTGGCGTGATAGGGCAAGGACGACATCGAGAACGACTTGCCGCCGTCGGTGGACAGGAAGAAGTAGGAGGTGGGGACAGTGCCATCGGTCGACGGCATGATGCCGATGGCCGCCAGTGAACCATCCCGCCGGTGCACGAACCCCTGCAGCGATCCGCCAGGAATTTGCAAGGGCGTCGTCCAGGTCTGCCCGCCGTCATGCGTGATGGCCAGCGCCTCGAAGGGATTGGCCGCGTTGTCGGCGCTGATCAGGCGCAGCACGACGGTCTGCGGATCCGTGGGATCGATGCCCACCAGATAAGGCTTGCAGGGCCCCAGCTGGCCTTCGATAGAGCTGTCGGACCAGCTGTCGCCACCGTCGGTCGAGCGCGCCAGGTGCGGGTGGTCGCCGAGCCGGTCGTACCAGGTCGCGTAGACGATGCCCGACGACGACGCCGAGACCTCGACGCCGACCATGGTCGGGCGCTGGCCGTCATCGGCGGGCGTGTACAGCGGGCCGCTGTAGGTCAGGCCGCCGTCCGTCGAGCGATAAATGGAGCCGGGCGCATCGGCGGGATCCTGGGGCGTGGCCAGGGCGAACACGCGCGCGGCGTTGGAAGGATCGGGGAACACGTCCGACGCTTGCGCGGGATTGCTCGGATCGACCAGCGCGCCCCCCGGCAGCGTCCAGCTACAACCGTCGTCGGCGCTGACCGGCAGACCGGGCGCTGGCATCGACACGGCATAGATTCGATCGCCCGAGGGCGATCCTGCCGACGGGGGCCCGATGGTGTAGCGAAACCCGTTCACCGTCTGATCGGCTTCGCACGCGTACGTCCAGGTCGCGCCGTCGTCCTGACTGAACACCAGCCCGAAGGTGGTGCCCAGGATGATCTCGTCGCCACGATCGCGCGGCAGCAACACCGCCTGTGCATCGGGGAAAGCGCCGTTGGCGCGCGCGGCGCGAGCGCGCGTGATGGTGCCACCCGCCGCGATCGCCAGCGCAGCGAGAAAAAGGCGGATGTTTCTCCGACTGCGGTTTCGGCTTTGACCGAGGAATGCTAGATATGTCACTCGTCGAGATCTCGCTGACCGCGTTGTCCCGGCATTGTATCCTCACCCGTTTCGCCTACGCGGCCATTTCGGCTTCGTGCCCCGGTTACCCTCATGCCCACGCTGAACATTCCGTTCGAAAAGTTCACCCTCGACAACGGGCTGACGGTGATCTTGCACCGCGACGTGCAAAGCCCGCTAGTGACGGTGGACATCTGGTATCACGTTGGCTCGAAGGACGAACAGCCGGGCCGCACCGGCTTCGCCCACCTGTTCGAGCACCTGATGTTCATGGGCTCGCAGCACGCGCCCTACCCCTCGTTCGACTCGATCATGGAGAACTGGGGCGGCCACAACAACGGCTCGACCAGCAACGACCGGACGAATTACTACGAGACGGGCCCCAACAACCTGCTGGAGACGATCTTGTGGTTGGAGGCGGATCGCCTGGCCACGCTGCCGGTCGTCATCACCAAGGACGAGCTGGAGCGCCAGCTGAAGGTGGTGCAGAACGAGCGCCGCCAGTCCTACGAGAACCGCCCCTACGGCCGCGCCGAGCTGCTGATCCCCGAGATCATGTACGCGATGCCGCATCCGTATCACTGGCCGGTGATCGGCTCGCACGAGGACCTGGAGGCGGCCACGGTGGACGACGTGCGCGCGTTCTTCGACCGCTTCTACCGGCCTTCGAACGCGTCGCTGGTGATCGCGGGTGACTTCGAGCCGGCCGCGACGCGCGCCCTGGTGCAGAAGTACTTCGGCTGGATCCCGGCGCGTCCGGCGCCGCCACGCGTGACCGCCACGACCGTCCCCTTGCCCGCCGAGCGGCGCGAGACGGTGAAGGATCGCGTCCAGCTTCCCCGCCTGCGCGTCGAGTGGCACTCGCCCGCCATGTTCGCGCCGGGCGACGCCGATCTGGACCTGGCGGCGCAGATCCTGGGCGGCGGTAAGTCCAGCCGTCTGTACAAGGCGCTGGTGTTCGAGCAGCGGGTGGCGCAGGACGCCTGGGCGTACCAGAGTTCACAGGCGCTGGGCAGCTTGTTCGGGCTGGGGCTGACGGCCAAGCCGGGGCAGACGCTGGAGTCGATCGAGGCCGCGGCGATGAGCATCATCGAACGGCTGGCCACCGACGGCCCGACGGAGGATGAGCTGGAGCGGGCGCGCAACTCGCACCTGGCCGACTACTACAAGGGGCTGGACAGCCTGCAGACGCGCGCCGATCTGCTGAACCACTACGAGTACGCGCTGGGGGATCCGGGCGGCATGTCCCAGGACCTGGCCCGCTATCAGCGCGCCGACGCGCGCTCGGTGCGGCAGGCGTTCGCGGACATGGTGTCCGGGAAGCGGCTGGCCTTGAGCATCGTCCCCGATCCGACGGCGCCGTCGGCCGAGGTCGACGACGAGGAGGGCGCCGAGGTCGAGGACGACATCGACGATCCCGCCGTGCCCCACCGGAGCCACCGCGAAGCGAGGCGGGTGTCGCCATGACGACCAGGACGCCGGACCAGACGCCCGACGAGACTTCCCCCGCAGGCGTGCCCGTCTCGCCGCCGCACATGCACCAGCAGCCGGTGGTGGGCCCCTTCCCCGCGCTGGTGATGCCAAAGCCGGTGGCGTTCAAGCTGGCGAACGGGCTGGACGTGATCGCGGTGCGCCGCGAGGCCGCTCCCATCGTCGCGTTGAACCTGGTGCTGCGCACCGGCGCCGATCACGATCCGCTGGATCGCACCGGCCTGGCCTCGCTGACGGCAGAGATGATGGACGAGGGCGCCGGCACCCGTTCGGCGATGGAGATCGCCGAGCGGCTCGAGCATCTGGGCGCCGATCTGTGGGTCGGCTCGGGACGTGACGGCGCGCAGCTGAACCTGCAGGTGCCAAGCGACGCCTTCCGGCCGGCGCTGGAGATCGCCGCGGACGTCATCCTGCGCCCGCGCTTCGAGGCCGCCGACTGGGAGCGCGTGCATCACGATCGCCTGACGGCCCTGCAGCAGCGCCGGGATCAACCCGAGGCGGTGGCCGATCTGATCACGGCCCTCACGCTGTACGGTCCCACGCACCAGTACGGTCGCCCCGTGGACGGCATGGAGTCGACGCTGGACGCGATCAGCCTCGATGATGTACGGGCGTTCCACGGGCAGTTCTGGCGGCCCAACAACGCGGTCATCACCATGGCCGGCGACTTCGATCCGGCGACGTTGCGCGCCGAGCTGGAAGCGGCGTTCGGCGCCTGGCCCAGCGCCGCGCTGCCCGAGACGCGCCCCACGCCCCCGCTTCCCCCGTTGCCGCGGCTGGTGATGGTCGATCGCCCCGGCGCGCCCCAGAGCGTGCTGCGCATCGTGGGCCCCGGCTCGTCGCGCCGCTCGCCGGACCGGCCGGCCGTGTCGATGCTGAACGTCGTGCTGGGCGGCACCTTCACCAGCCGCCTGAACTTCACCCTGCGCGAGAAGAAGGGTTACACCTACGGCGCCAGCTCGGGCTTCAGCGCCTTCCGCCGCCCCTCGTCGTTCACGGTCCGCACGTCGGTGTTCACGCAGATGACCGGCGGCGCCGTCGGCGACGCGCTGGCCGAGATCGATCGCATGCGCACCGACGACGTCGAGGAAGCGGAGCTGACCAAGGCGCGCGCGACGCTGTTCGATCGCACCGCCGAGGCGCTGTCCACGGCGTCCGGCGTGGCCGGCACGTTCGCCGACATCGGCCTGTACGAACTACCCGGTGACGAACCCGCCCGCTTCATCGCCGCCGTCGCCACCACCACCGCCGACGACGTGCGCCAGGCCGCCGCGCGCTACCTGGACCCCCAGAAGCTGGGCGTCATCGTCGTGGGTGATCGCGCGGCTGTCGAGCCGGCGCTGCGCGAACTGGGTCTGCCGGAGCCGGTGATGCTGGGGCCCGAGGGCGCGCCGGCGTAGCGGCCGTCGAACGGCTACCGGCCGGGACGAATAGGCGGCTTGGCAGCAGGGCGCGCCTTCGCGAGCGCCAGGCATACGGCCGCCAGCTGGCACGCCACGCGCAACCGATTGGTGATCGCCTTGGCCGACATATCGACGGTCATTCGGCCTTACCTTCCAGTTGCTCGATGTCGTCGCGATGCGCGTGGATCGTGAAGCCGAGCGGCGCGACGGCGGCCTCCACGCGCGGAAACTCGCCCTCCTCGACCAGCACGTCGATGTCGACGGTTGCCCGCGGAAAACCATGAACGGCCATGGCCAGACCGCCGCACAGCGCATAGGGCACAGTCGCCTCATCGAGCGCCGCCAGCACGTGTTTCAGCTCGTCGAGGACGATCAAGCATCGGGCTTCATTGTGGGCAAGTCATGGGCGCAGTCAAAGCCGAGCTCCGATGGATCTGATGGCGTTGAGCGAATGGAGGCTGGCCCCGCTCAGGTCGGGTCAGCCCGTTGCGGGCGCGCGGCGGAGCTGGATCACAGACTGAGTTCGGGTCCCGGCGTCGCTGAGTTCGCGGGCCCGCAGCACGATGTCGTGGGCTGGCGCCAGCGTGCAAGTGGGATCCGTCGCCGCGGCGTCGCCCGTCAGGTGGAAGGCCTGACAGCGGCAGCCACCGAAGTCGACGGTGCGGCGCTCGCAGCCGCGGCAGGGCTCGGGCATCCAGGCGTCGCCGCGGAAGCGATTGAAGGCCTCCGAGTGGTGCCAGATGTCGCCCAGCGCCTGCGTGGCCACGGAGTCGAACGTGAAGCCGGGCAGCGTGTGCGCGGCGTGGCAGGGCAACGCGCGGCCATCGGGCGCGATCACGATGTAGCGCCGGCCCCACCCTTCCATGCAGCCGCGCGGCTGATCGGTGAAGTAGTCGGGCAGCACGGCCAGCAGCTCCATCCGGCCTCCCAGCCTCTCGCGCGCCCGCGCCACCTCGGCGCGCGCGTCGGCGATCATCTGCGCCGTGGGCAGCAGCGCCTCGCGGTTGGCCAGCGCCCACCCCAGATACTGGACGTGCGCCAGCTCCAGCCGCTCGGCGCCCCACGATTCGGCCAGCGCGATGAACTGTGGCAGCCGGGGCAGGTTCGCCCGATGCAACACCACGTTCAGCGTCAGGGGCAGGTTCAGCTCGCGCGCCCAGGCCGCCACCGCCGTCTTCTGCGTCAGCGCGTCGACACCGGCGATGCGCTCGGCGGTCTCGGCGTCGGTGTCCTGGATCGACAGCTGCACGCCATCGAGGCCACGGTCGCGCAGCGCCACCAATCGCTCGCGCGCCAGCGGCAGGCCACTGGTGATCAGCGTGGTGTACAGATCGGCGGCGCGCGCCGCCGCGACGATCTCCTCCAGGTCCGCCCGCAGCAGCGGCTCGCCTCCGGTCAGCGTCACCTGCATGACGCCGAGCTGCTCCGCCTCGCGGAACACGCGCGCCCAGTCGGTCGCGCTCAGCTCGGGCCCCATCGCGTCCAGCCGCACCGGGTTCGAGCAGTACGCGCACCGCAACGGGCAGCGGTAGGTCAGCTCCGCCACGACCGTGTAAGGCCGTGGGGTCTCCCCGGCGACCGCGGGGCTGCGCAGGGCCGCCTCGCCGGGCGGGCGCTCGCCGCCACCCTCCAGCTCGACCAGGCCGCGCGCCATCAACTCGGCCAGCAACCGGCGAACGTCGCCGGCGATCTGGGCCGCCGCCTCGGCGCTGGCGCTCGCGTACCGGGCAGCCAGCTCCTCGATCAAGCCGTCCACCGTCGGCCCGGCCTCGAAGGCGCGGACAATCTCCAGGGCCGCGCCGCGCAGCTCGAAGCCGCGCTCGGGCCGCAGCAGCAGGTACTTCCCGGCGATGTTGTCGCGCCTCAGGCGCACCCCGCGCGCCAGCCGGGGCCGCGCGGCGCCCGGAAGGTCGTTCACGGCGTGGCGCCGCCCGACCCCGCGGCCACGCAGTCGAGCAGGTGCCACAGGATCTCCGTCTTCTTGATCAGCGCGCCCACGCAGGCCTCCTGCGCCTCGCGCGTGGTGGCGTGCGCCACCACGAACGCGACCCCCTCTTCCGAGTCGCGGCGCGCGCGCGTGACCCGACCACGAAAATAGGCCAGGCCCGCCGCCTCGACGAACGGGTAGTGCTGCTCCCAGGCGGCGATCCGCCGCGACATCAGATCGGGCGCGAAGAATTCGGTCAGCGACGACGCCACCGCCACCACCAGGCTGCTCTCACGCACCAGCGTCACGTAGGCGTCGCAGGCGAAGCGAACGCCCGGGTGCACCAGGCGGCAGCTCTTCACGTCGGCCGGGTCCAGCCCTGTCGCCGCCGCCAGCCGCAGCCACTGCGCCAGCCCGCCTTCCCCTTCCGACTCGCCGTCGTGGTCGTGGATGCGCCGGATCCAGGCGCGCCGGAACGCCGCGTCCTCGCTCTTGGCCAGGATCAGCGCGTCCTTGATGGGGATGCGCGTCTGATAGTAGTACCGGTTCAGCACCCAGCGCTGCAGGTCGGCGCGCGACAGGCGCCCCTCGTGCATCGCGACGTGGAACGGGTGATGGTCGTGATAGCGGGACGCCCCTTCGCTGCGCAGCCGCTCGACGAAGGCGTCGGGGGACAGCAACGGTTGCTGGGCCGCGGGTCCGCTCAGCTTGCTCGGACCGCCTTCCGTCACAGCGTCAGCTCCATGTCGTCGTGCGCGACCTCGACCCCGGCGGCGCTGACCGCGGCGCGCTCGGGGCCGTCCTCGCGCAGGATCGGGTTCGTGTTGTTGATGTGGATCAGGATGCGGCGCCGGGCCCGCAGCCGGCCCAGGCGCGCCAGGCCGCCCTCGGGCCCGCCTACCGGCAGGTGGGCCATGTCCTCGGCGCGCTTGGTCCCCAGCCCGGCGGCGATCAGCTCGTCGCTGGACCAGAACGTCCCGTCGAAGAACACGGCGTCCGCCTCGGCGAACCGGCTCTCCATCTCGTCCGTCCAGCCGGCGGCCGCAGCCGCATAGGCCATTGTCCGCGTACCGGACGAACCACGCGTGCGCACCAGCAGCCCGATGTTGTCCTCGTCGCTGGTCGGCAACGCGCCTGGCCCCTCCAGGTGAATGGGGCGCTTGCCCGGAACGGCGAACGGCAGCAGCGACAACGTCGTGCCCCCCTCGGTGAACGCGGTCAGCTCCTCACCGAGCCGCAGCGAACGCCACGTCACCTGGCCTTCGAACCGCTGCAGGGTCCGGTAAAGCACGTTGCCCTCGGTGAATCCGCGGCGCACCGTGTCCGTCGCGTACACCGTCAGCGGGTGCGACTCGCGCAGCGACAGCAGGCCCAGCACGTGGTCCAGATCGCCGTTCGTCAACACGATGCCGGCGACGGGCGAGTGGCGCGGCTCGCGCGGCCACAACCCCGGAAAGCTCTCGATCTGGGCCCGTATCTCGGGCGACGCGTTCAACAGCAGCCAGGCATCGCCTGTGGGGCTGACGGCGACCGACTCTTGCCGCCGCGCGTGCGCGGCGACGGTGCCGGTCCGCATTCCCCGGCAATTGGCGCAGCCGCAGTTCCACTGCGGCGCGCCGCCGCCCGCGGCAGAGCCGAGAACCCGAACCTTCACAGGGACCTAGGACGCGTCGCGCGTCCGGGTCTCGTCGCAGGCCGGCTTCGCAGTGGGCGCGCGGGGACCTGGGGCCTCGCCGCCACCGAAGTCCGACTGGTATCCACCGATCTCGGCGTTCATTCCGATCTCAACGATCTCGGGCCGTTCCCACTTCATCGTGCGCCTCCTGGATTGGAAAACCCGTCAACGGTAGCACACGTCCTGGGCACCCGCCGGTCCGAAAAAGCCCCCCAGCCGAGCGCGCGCGGCGGTCACCCCGCCACCCCCGTCCGCCGCCGCGCGCGCTCCCCCCTGTCGCCAACCCCAGCCCCGACTCGACCCCCGCCGCCCGTCCCGCCCTCTAAAGAATGGGCCGCTCACCCGGCCAGCTGCTCCTCCTGCTGCCGCGCCCGACCGCCCGCCACCTTCACCAGCGGCTCCTCCGCCTCCTCCACCATGTTCGCCGGATGTGCCCGCAAGTCGTACTTTTCCAGCTTCCGCTCGACCGCTTTGCGGTGCAGGCCCAGCATGCGCGCCGCGGCGCTCTTGTTGCCATCGCAGTGACCCATGGCCATCGACAGCAGCGCCTCCTCGACGGCCGCCAGCTTGTTGCGCACCGGCAGCCGCAGCAGCCGCTCGGCCAGCGCCTGCAACGAGTGGTTGATGTCCGTCTCGATCGGCTCCGGCGCCACCAGCCGGCGCAGGAAGTCGGCGCCCACCACCGACTCGACAGCCAGGGACACGGCCCGCTCGACCAGGCTGCGCAGCTCCCGGACGCCGCCCCGCCAGACACGTCCGCTCAGGAAATCCAGCGCGTCCGGCGAGAACCGCAGGTCGCTCTGTTCCAGCCGCAGGAAGTGGTTGATCAGGGCAGGAATATCGGTCCGGTGCTCGTCCAGCCCCGGGACCGGGACCGTCAGGACCCCCAGCTCGTACAGCAGATCGGCCCGGAACGTGTTCTCGCGGACGGCCCGGGACAGCGAGTGGTTCGTGATGGCCAGGATGCGCGGCGCCGGCCGTACCTCCCCGCCGTGACCGCGACTGTTCTGGACCGCGCCGCTGGCCTGGAGCGCCCGGACCAGCTTCGCCTGCAGGCCGGCCGACAGCAGCTCGACCTCGTCCAGGACCACCATGTCGGCGGCCGAGACGGTGGGTGCCCGGCTCGAGGAGCCGAACAGCATGGCCTCCAGATCCTTCTCCGCGATCTCGGAGCAATTCGCGAACACCAGGCGGCCGAGCCCCGCCTCCCCCAGCGCCAGGCGGTGAATCGCCACCGCGACCAACGACTTCCCGGCCCCCTCGGGTCCGGAGATCAAGATGGGTCGCTCCGAGTGCGCCACCCGCCGGATGAGGTCCCGCAAACCCACCATCGCCGGCGAGCCGCCCACCAGCCCCAGGTGGTCGTTTCGAAGCTCGTCGAGATACTCCCCCGTCTCGTCGATTTCCGTCTCGGTGTGCGCGTGCGTTCGAGCGTGCGATGCCGTCATGGAACTTTCTCCTCTCGCTGACCTGCGCCCGGGTTCAGCAAGAGGTGTTCCAGGGAACACCCGATGCCTCGGAAAATTCAAAAGCCCGCCGCATCGGGCCTATCCGGTAGGCGGACCCCCGCCGCGAGGCTCGGCCGGGCTGTGCAACGGCCCGCCTTGTGCTGCTCAAGTTGTGCAACGATGCACATAGTGAGCAGCGCTTGCCGAGAGGCCCCGGGGCGCCTAGCATCGCGCGACGGACGCGGGAAGGCTTCCCGCGATGGTGCGCGTGAAACAGCGGACGACGATTCCAGGCGACCCGGTAGTTTGGGGCACTGACCCACCGGGCGTCCGCCTGCTGGTCATCGGGAACGGGTCGTACGAGACCTATAACCTACCGACGGCGGGGACCGTGACCATCGGACGGTCAGAGTCGGCCGACGTGCGGCTGGACGACCTGCAGGCGTCCCGCTCGCACGCGCGCCTGACCATCGGCGAGACGCTGTTCGTCGAGGACCTGGGCAGCATCAATGGCACGCGCGTGCGCGACCGTCCCATCGCCCGGGGCGAGCGGGTGGCGGTCCAGTCGGGCGAAACGATCGCGATCGGGTCGTCCGTCCTGATCGTCCACGTCCGGTCCAAGCGGCAGCCGGAGCGGCCCGTCACGGACGTCCCCACCTACACCGAGGCCAACCTGGCCGACGCGATGGCGGGCCCCGACGCCATGAAGGCCATCTACGCGGTGGCCGAGAAGGCGGCCGCCGGGACCATCAACATCCTGATCCTGGGCGAGACGGGCGTGGGCAAGGAGGTGATGGCCAAAACCATCCACCGCATGTCCCCGCGGCGGTCGGGTCCGTCCATCTGCTTGAACTGCGCTGCACTATCCGAGTCGCTGCTGGAGAGCGAGCTGTTCGGCTACGAGAAGGGGGCGTTCACCGGCGCCACCAACAGCAAGCTGGGCCTGCTGGAGGCGGCCGAGGGCGGGACGCTGTTCCTGGACGAGGTCGGCGAGATGCCGCTGTCGACCCAGGTGAAGCTGCTGCGGGTGATCGAGACGCGCGAGGTCACCCGGCTGGGCAGCGTGCGGCCGCGACGGGTCGACGTGCGGTTCATCGCGGCGACGAACCGGGATCTGGAGGCCGAGGTCGAACGGAACGCGTTCCGGCGCGATCTGTATTTCCGACTGAACGGCGTGTCGATCCGCATCCCCCCGCTGCGCGAGCGGCGCGGCGAGATCCGGCCGCTGGCCGAGACGTTCCTGCGCAACATCTGCCAGGAGCTGGGGCGCCCCGTTCCGCCGCTGTCGCCCGAGGTGCTGCAGGCGCTGCAGAAGCGGGAGTGGCCCGGCAACATCCGCGAGCTGAAGAACGCCATCGAACGGGCGGTGCTGCTGTCGACGGCCCCGTCGATCAACATCGAGCACCTGCCGCAGGAGCGAAAGGCCTCCGTCTACCCGATCGTCCCCGAGTTGCCGACGCTGCGTTCGGGCCGCGCCGACGGCCCGCTCGCCCCGCCCCCTGCCGCGGCGGACGCCACCTCTCCTGCCGGCGGCGACGAACGCCAGCGGATCCTCGACGCGCTGGCCGCCTGCGCCGGCAACCAGAGCCGCGCCGCCAAGCGCCTGGGCATGCCCCGCCGAACCTTCGTCGCCAAGCTCGACCGCTACCAGATCCCCCGCCCGAACAAAGGCTGAGTCGGAAGCGCTTTGATCGCGCGTTGATCGGCTCAATCACTTCGGTCGCGGGGAGGCGAGCGGGTTGGGTCCGTCGATTCTAATGGGAACCCTGAGAGGGTCCCAAACCCTCCCGCGATGAGTAGCGACGGGCCAAGCCCGTCGCCACTCGACGCGAATGTGCTCAAACACCGCTTGCGCCTCGGGCCCGGATTTTCTTGTCATGGGCCAAGGGGCGCTCGCGAACTGCGCGCGGCAGGGGGACCCAACCCACTCGCCTCTCCCACTCTCTACGTTCCTTCGCTGAACGCCGGTCTTCAAGCGACAAACAACGTTGCAATGAAGCGCAGGCCATCTGGTAGCAGTAATAAATATTTAGATAGCCGGACGAGGGGTCCGTCTGATTCGCGAGTCTGCGATGCGGTCTGGCTCTGGATCCGGCGAGTTGGGCGGGGCGTGAGGGAGTGGAGGTCGCGGGGGAGTGAGGGGAGTGCCCCTGCCGCGCGCAGTTCGCGAGCGCCCCTCGGCCTACGACAAGAAAATCCGGGCCCGGGGCGCAAGCGGTGTTTGAGCGGTTTGACCACGGCAGGGGCACTCCCCTCGCTTCCCCGCGGCCGGAGCGACCGAACCTTCGGGGGATCGCCGCTCGACTTACGGCAATTCCCCCAGCGC
>Ga0207652_10001226_pt1 | contig 22963 bp, 20 predicted proteins | sample KBSC63BmetaG_FD_184334 | JGI IMG/M metagenome (GOLD analysis project Ga0207652, IMG submission 184334) | Corn rhizosphere microbial communities from Kellogg Biological Station, Michigan, USA - KBS C6-3B metaG (SPAdes) (version 2) | ecosystem: Host-associated > Plants > Roots > Rhizosphere ... | reverse complement strand
GTCCCGTCCAGGTCGTAAAAAGCGGCGGCCCCACGGTCCATATCGAGCGGCCGTCTATATCACACGACCACAACCCCCGCCCCCCCGCCGTCCGCCCGTCGTCGTCCTCGTCGACGTCCTGGCCCCGGCGAGGCCGCCACCTGCGCACCCGTCCAGCGCCGCTTCATCGCGAAATCACTGGCCATTTGGTCCACGGCGTGGCCATGATGACCTGCAGTGAGGTCGTTGCTGGCTCGGCTGCGTGCCCGAAAAGCACCGCAGGTGCTGAATACCATGCTCTCGGATGCGTCCGGGGTGGATCTGACCATCATCGGCCGCACCTTGCTTCACGCGGCGCTGGTCGGCGCGGCCGCCGGCCTGGTAGGGGCAGCCTTCTTCGCCGGCCTCGAATACATGCAGCGGCTGGTGCTCGAGGATCTGGGCGGTTACCACCCGCTACGCGCCGCTGGCGAAAATTTCCTGGGCGCCCTGCACACCGAGCACAAGTTCCGGCCCTGGCTGCTGGTGCTGCTGCCGGCCGTGGGGGCACTGGCCAGCGGCATCATCTCGCAGCTGGCGCCCGAGACCCGCGGCGGCGGTGGTGACGCGATGATCAACGCCTTTCACCACGCAGGCGGGGCCATCCGGCGCCGCGTGATCTGGGTCAAGGCGCTGGCGTCGTTCTTCACGCTGGGCAGCGGCGGGTCCGGCGGCCGCGAGGGTCCGACCATGCAGATCGGCGGCGCGCTCGGCTCGACGGTGGGACGCCTGTTGCGCGTGACGCCCGCCGAGCGCCGCATCCTCATGGTGTCGGGCGTGGCAGCGGGCATCGCCGCCGTGTTCCGCACGCCGCTCGGCGCCGCCTTGCTGGCGGTCGAGGTGCTGTATCACGGCGACTTCGAGTCCGACGCGCTGATCCCGGCCGTCCTGGCCAGCGTCACCGCCTACTCCATCGTCATCTCGATCTATGGCGAGTCGACGCTGTTCTCGCAGCCCAGCCGCTTCCCGTTCGTGCCAGGACACCTGTGGCTGTACGGCCTGATGGCGCTGATGCTGGCGCTGCTGGCGACGCTGTTCGTGCGCACGCTGCGCACCGTTCAGGGGATCAGCGCCCGCCTGTCGGTGCCGGAGTGGGCGAAACCCGGACTGGGCGGCCTGACCCTGGGCATCTTCGCGGTGCCGCTGATCATGCTGGTGGGCTGGCAGGTGGGCCAGCCTGGGCAGGGCGTGGGCCTGATGGGTGGCGGCTATGGCGCCGTGCAGGTGGCGATCAGCGGTGCCGCCTGGCTACCGCCCGGGTGGAGCGCCGTGGCGCTGCTGGGTGGACTCTGCATCGCCAAGCTGTTCGCCTCGTCGCTGACCATCGGGTCGGGCGGCAGCGCTGGTGACTTCGCCCCCTCGATGGTGATCGGCGGCCTGTTCGGCGGCGCGTTCGGCCGCGCTGTGCAGCTGCTGTCCGACGACCCGCGCATCAACCCCGCGGCGTTCTCCCTGATCGCGATGGGGACCTTTTACGGGGGCCTGGCCCACTGCCCGCTCAGCTCGCTGATCATGGTGTGCGAGCTGGCCGGCAGCTACGACCTGCTGGTGCCCTTGATGCTGGCGGAGGGAATCGCCTTCGTGGCCCTCCGCAACCGCAGCCTGTACCACGCGCAGCTGCCCTCGCGCCGCTACTCGCCGGCGCACGCCGACGACTCCGGCATGCGCCCCGCGGGGTATCCGGACACACCGCCGGCGACCAGGACCGAGGCGGGAGCCCCGCCGCGCCCGCCTCCCACTGCCTCGTGAGCGGCTCCGGCGGGTGCCAACGTCACCTTCACATCGCGTGCGACGCGATGACGCTCAGAATGACGGCCGCGACCGCGAAGAAGATCGCCACGCCGATCTTCTCGCCGTTCGTGAGCGGAAACTTCTTGTAGGTCGCGCCACAGAACGCGCATATCGAACGTTTGGGGACCGGCGTCCAGCCGTGACTGGGCCGGATGATCGGCGGCCCGGTAATGATCCGCGGAACCATGCGGCGGTCGCAGCCCGTGCACAGCACGCGATCATCGTGACGGCCGGCGTCCCGGCGCGCCGCCGGCGGGGCCTCCTCGCCCGGCACCAGAGTCACCTGGCGCGCCTTCGGCCCGCGCCTGCTGGCCTGCGGTTCGAAGCTGACCTGGGCCCCCGTACGCGGAAGCGCGGCGCCGCGCACGTCGGAGACGTGGAAGTGATGGTCGACGCCGGTGCCGTCGATGATGAAGCCGTACCCCTTCTCTTCCGAGAACCACTTGACGGTCCCTTGCATGACCACCTCCCTCGGATGATGACGTTATCGCGTCGGGGCGCCGCCGTCTTCCGTCTGGTCGTCGTCATGGGGATGACGGCGGCACGACATGGCCCGAGGATGACCTGACCCACCGGACGGGGCCGTGGCTCCACCTACTGCATCTGCGTCGAAACGATGGGATCCTGCTCGGCCGTCTTCACTGGCATCACCGGCCACCAACGCTCGACGGGCGGCGGCGAGGCGGGCTCGAATGGTTGTCCCGGGCGTGGGGCCACCAGCGGCACCCCCGCCCGCGCCGCCGCCACCAGCGCGCGCTCGATCGGCTCTGTCCAGGCGTGGCTGGCCAGCGCGAAGGCGCCCCAGTGGACGGGCAGCATCAGGCGCCCCCCCACCAGCTGGTGCGCGCGCACCGCCTGTTCGGGCCCCATGTGCCAGTCGGGCCATCCCTGACCGTACTGCCCCACTTCAATCATGGTCAGGTCGAACGGCCCCAGGCGGGCGCCGATGTCGCGCAGCCCGGGGAACAGGCCGCTGTCGCCCGAGTAGTACACGCGGTGGCCCGCCCCCACGAACGCGTAGCCCGCCCACAGCTTCTCGTCGTTGTCGATCAGCATCCGGCCCGAAGCATGCCGGGCCGGCGTACACACCACGGCCACGGTTCCGAACGAGGCGCGCTGCCACCAGTCCAGCTCGACGATCCGCGCCTCGGCGATGCCCCACGCGGCCAGATGCGCGCCCACGCCCAGGGGCACCACGAACGTGGCGCCCCTCCCCCCCAGCGCCACCACGGTGTCGCGATCCAGGTGGTCGTAGTGGTCGTGCGAGATCACCACCGCGTCGAGCGGCGGCAGCGCCTGCAGGGCGACCGGTGGGGGGAAGAAGCGGCGCGGCCCCACCCAGCCCAGCGGCGAGGCGCGCGGACTCCACACGGGATCGGTCAGGAAGCGGTGGCCCTCGATCTCGACCAGCGTCGTCGAGTGCCCCAACCAGGTGACGCGAACGCCGGAGACGGGCGGCGTCGCCAGCGCCGCCGCGCCTTGCTCGTCGATCAAGGGGGGGCGCAGCGGCTGGACGGCCGGGCTGACGTCCGGACTGCGGCGCCACAGACTGGCCAGCGACCGCCAAAAGTAATTGTGCAGCGGCTGCGGGTTCACCACGTGGCCGTCGCGCCACTGGGGCGAGGCCTGCAGGCGCGCCAGCCGCCCGCCGGTCGCTCTCGCGCCGAAGGCCGTCCAGCCGTCCACCAGCACGAACGCGAACAGCGCCGCGATCACCAGCAGGCAGGCGAAGACGATCTTCCTCTTCATGCCCGCCTTTCGGATCGAGCGCGCGTGTCAGTTCGCGGTGATGGCGGAGGCAGTCAGGATCTTCTTGCCCCCCTCCTCGGAGACGCGTCCCGTGACCGTCGCGCTGATCTGGCTGCCGCACACCTCTTCATGGTGCGCCTGGGCGACGTCGTTCTTAGCCAGGTAGTACTTCGTCTCGGTCTTGCCGCCCGCGTCGGGCACGCGCAGCACGTTCTGGCAAACCGACGACTCGTGCAGCCCACACTTCGCGCAGGTGAGCTGTCCCTTCAACGTCACCTCGGCGGCCGGCGTCTTCGTGGCCGGCTTGGCGGGGGTGGCGCTCTTCGGCGCCGCAACGGGCCCGTCGGCGGCGCGCGCCGATGAGGCCAGGGGCACGAACGAGAGCGCGGTCAGCAACACGACCATCCACTTGAATGACGACGGCTTCATGCCTGCATCTTCGCCTGACCGTCGCCGGCGGTAAAGCGTGCCGGCCGAGGGTTTCCACGCAACCGGACCCGCCCGGCGCCGATGGGTCCGCATGTCGCTCTCTCCCCTGATGCTGGATGGTGGACCGCTGAACATCTCGTACGCGCCCAGCGGCGCGGACATCGTGCACGTCGCCCGGCTGGGACTGGACCTGGGGCGCGGACCGCGCGCCGCCGTCATGAACGCGCTGGGTGCCCGCCTGCTGATCCCCGCGGGCGGCTTCACGGGCCAAGCACGGCTGTTCGTGAAGGGCGACCTGCGCCTGGTGGGCCTGCTGGCTTTGATGGCACACGACGCGGCCGCGAAAGCGATCGCTTTCAACCTGGCGCGCGTGGTGCGCTTCACCGACAGCCACGTGCTGCTGGCGCTGGTCACGGCCGCGCGCGAGCACACCAGCGCGCTGACGGCGACCAGCGACCAGCTGATCGACTCGTGGCACGAGGGGGGCCTGGACTTCCTCTGGAAGACGAAGGGGCGGCTGGGCCTGCCCTCCGCCATCACCAGCCACTGGCAGGCGGTTCCCCACTTCGTCAGCCCGGAGACGCATCACGCGGTGTACCCGGCCTACATCCCCGCGCGCGATCAGACCGTCGTGTACGCCGCGCAGATCAGCTCCAGTTATCAACTGGGCTTCAGGGCGCGGATCGAGGCCGAGCTGGGGGCGCGCGGCGACGGCGTGCTGGCCAGCCTCTCGCGGGCCGCGCGTCTGATCTGGCAGGCCTACGCGTTCCTCGCTCCGGGCGGCCGGCAGTACGAGCCAGCGCGGCCGCTGCGCCTGCAACTCGGCCGCGGCTTCGGCGTCCAGACCGCGCTCGGCTACCTGCTGGCGGCCGCGCGGGCAGAGGGGCGGCCCGTGGACCTGGAGCGGGTGATGACCGACCCGGCGCTGAACGGCACCGAGTGGGTGCGCAGCGCGAAGACCCGCGTGGCCGAGGCGCTGTTCCTGGAGCGCCTGTTCGCGGAAGTGCGCGAGCGGGCGCTGGCGCGCGCGGCATGAGATCCGCGTTGCGGTCCACGCCCGGCGCCTTACCTTGGCGACACTGCAAGGCGCCGTGCAGTCGGCGATGGGCCTAGGAGCGTTCGTCAGCAACCTGGGGTCCGGGCTGCTCCCCGGCGCCGTGGGATTCAACGCCAGCTTCCTGGGCTGTCTCTGTGGCGGTGGTGGGCGGGGCGTTGTACGCGCTGAAGATGTCCGAGACGAAGCCGCAGCGGGCGCCTGGCGCCCCGTGAGCGAAGACGTCAGCGCGCGGCTTGCGCCGAGCGGACCACATGCGCCAGCGAGGTCACTTCATCATGCACCTTCGCGGCGACGGCAGGCGTCCGCGTCAACACACCGAGCAGCACGGCCGCCAGCGCGACCATCATCCAGCCCCATCGTTCCTTGGTCATCGAGATCTCCCAGCGGGGACGATCTAGGCACGGGCCTCCGAACGCGCAAGCTGGGATTCCGGCTAATCGCGCGTCGCCGTGCCGTCGCGGTTTGCCTTGCCTGGAAGCATCCCAGGGCTTACAGCCAGCATGTGCGCGCGCGATCCATCGACGCTTCCGACGCTTCCGACGCTTCCGACGCCTCCGGCATTTCCCTGCCACCGTCACCGGTGACGGAGACGGAGCGCCTGCGCGTTCGTCAGCGGCCGGACGGCATCGCGGTGATGCGCCAGCGCTGGCTGAGTCTGGGGTTTCTGCACTGGGCCGTCGATCCAGCGGCCCTGGCGCCGCTGCTGCCGGGCGACCTGCAACTGGACACCTGGGAGGGCCGCGCGTACGTCGGCATCGTGCCGTTCACCGTCCGGGGCTCGCGGCCGGCCTTTCTGCCGCCGCTGCCCGGTACGGCGGACTTTCACGAGCTGAACCTGCGCACCTACGTGCATCGTCGGGGCCGCGCGCCGGGCGTCTGGTTCTTCAGCCTCGACGCCGCCAGTCGCCTCGCCGTCTGGGGCGCGCGGCGGGTTTACAAGCTGCCCTACTTTGCCGCCGACATCACCATGGCGCGCAGGCCCTCCGGCATCGCGTTCGCCAGCCGGCGGCGCGGGGGCGGGACCCGCGCGTCGTTCGCGTGCCGTTACTGGCCGACCGCACCCGCCCGCGCCGCCACGCCGGGCACGCTGGAGTTCTTCCTGGCCGAGCGCTACCTGCTGTACGCCTGGGACGGCCGCGCCCTGCGCAGCGCCCGCGTCTGGCACGCGCCTTATCCGCTGGCGCCGGCGCGCGCCGAGGATCTGACCGAGGAGCTGGCCAGCGCGTCCCGCATCATCCTTCCCGCCTACGATCAGCCGCTGGTCCATTACGCCAGCGAGGTCGACGTGCACATCTACCGGCCGACGGTCGTGACGGCGCAGCCTGCCCTGCCGCCACGCGGGGGTGACGATGCCGCTCGATGAATACCGCCGCAAGCGCCGCTTCGACGTCACCGCCGAGCCCGAGGGCAAACCGGTCAAGCGGCGGGCGGGCCCCAAGAGCGCGGCGCTGGCGTTCGTGATCCAGAAGCACCGCGCGACCGCCCTGCACTACGATTTCCGCCTGCAGTGGGGGGGCGTGATGCTGTCGTGGGCCGTTCCCAAGGGTCCCTCGCTGGATCCCGCGACCAAGAGAATGGCGATGGCGGTCGAGGATCACCCCATCGAGTACAACGCGTTCGAGGGCATCATCCCGGCCGGGCAATACGGCGGGGGGACCGTCATGATCTGGGACCGCGGCACCTGGACGCCCGAGGTCCCTGACGTGGATGCCGCCTTGCGGGTGGGCGAGCTGAAGTTCTCGCTGGCGGGCGACAAGCTGCACGGCTCGTGGGTGCTGGTGCGCACCCGGCCGCGCCCCGGTCAGAAGCGCGCCGCCTGGTTGCTGATCAAGCACCGCGACGCCTGGGCGACCACCGACGACATCGCCGAGAAGGCGCCACGCTCCGTGGTGTCGAACCGGCTGCTGGTCGAGATCGCGCGCGACGAGGGCGGCGACATGAAGCGCGCCGCGGACGGCGATCCGCGCGCCCTGCTGCGGAACCTCCTGGACCACCTGGACGAGGGGAGGCCCGCCAGTGCCGCCCGCCCGGCCCGGCGCGCCGCCGCCAACCGGCGCACGGCGACGTCCCCCGCGAAGAAAAAGCGGTTGAAAGAAAAGTGAGTAGAAAGATTCCCCTGCCTGGCACTTGAGGGGAAACGGAACGCAGCGCGCTCGGCAGGCGCAAGTGAGATGGGCGCGGAGCACCACCCGCCGATCTCGGCCGGCCCCCAGCACGCCCCGGGCGCGCGCTCTCCTCCGTTGGTCGGAGTCTGTCCATGGACCATCCGTCGCTCGAGGGGACTCGTGTATCCAAAACGTGGCGGCGCGGGCGCTGGCTGCTGTGCGCCCCCACGGTCTTGGCACTGTGGGCCTGCGCCGACCATCGCCTGGCCGCACCGTCGCCGGACCCTGCCGTCGTCGACGTGCGATCGTTCCGTCAGAATGTGAATCACAAGCTGGACATCGTGTTCATGATCGACGATTCGTCGTCGATGGCCCCCCTGCAGTCGAAGCTGGCGGACCAGCTGCCCACGTTCATGAACAAGCTGATGGACAAGACGACCGGGCAGCTGCCGGATCTGCACGTCGGCGTCATCTCGTCCTCGCAAGGCGCCGGCGCGTGGAGCGACGTGCAGAGTTGCAAGGCGGGGAACCCGGGAGACGACCAGGGAAAATTCCAGCAAGGCCCGGGCGGCGCCGGCAGCGGGATGTGCCCGATGCTGCACGCCGGCGAGCGGTATCTGAAGACCGGCGACGGGACGCCTGGCGATCCACCCAACTTCGACGGCGACATCCGCCCGCTGTTCCAGTGCATGGCCTTGCTGGGTCAGAACGGCTGTGGGTTCGAGAGCCAGTTCAAATCGACGCTGCGGGCGCTGCAAAAGGCCGCCCAGACGCCGGATCAGGATCCGGACAACGGAGGCTTTCTCCGCAAGGACGCCATCCTGGCCGTCGTGATGGTGACGAACGAGGACGACTGTTCCGTCGCCGACGACTCGCTGCTGCTGACCCCCGCCGTGAACAAAGCCGCCGATCCCACGGGACTGGGCGCGCTGTGGTCGTACCGCTGCAACGAGTTCGGTCACCTGTGCGACGGCAGCCCGCCCCCGCACGGATACGACTTCAGCAGCATGACCTTCAACCTGCCCGACGGTACCATGAGCACCCCCGGCAGCCCCGGCTCGGGCGGGGTCGTCCTGCACAACTGTGTCTCGGCGGAGGACACGGGACCGAAGACCGATCCACTGGTCGTGATCCCCGAGGGAGATCACAAGGGCGAGCCCGACCCCAGCATGGGTCACCTGTGGCCCACCGTCGATCTGTTCACCAAGTTCGTGAAGTCACTGAAGGACGACGAGAACGACATCCTGGTCGCTGCCATCACGGGGCCGGTCGAATCGATGGGGGCCATCTACCGGGTGGTGCCGTTCCAGAACGCGAACGGCGAGACCGATCCCAACATCGATCACTCGTGCGTGTTCCCGGCGCCGAACGGCGGACTACCCGAGTACGGGGACCCCGCGGTGCGCATCGCCCAGTGGGTGTCGAACTTCGGAGGGAATGGCGCCTTGTACCCGATCTGCGCTGACACCTTCGCCATGGCGATGAACGGCATCGCCGACAAGCTCCACCAGAAGCTGGGGGCATCCTGCCTCAGCACCAATCTGGCCACCAAGCAGGACGGCTCACACAACTGTCAGGTCGTGGAGAACATCAAGGACACGGACACCCAGAAGACGATGTCGCGCCAGCTGGACGAGTGCTCGAGCGCCGTGGACAACACGCCTTGTTACCGGCTGACCGCGCACGCGTCCGACTGTCAGCAGCCCGACGCGGCCACGCTGTTCCAGATCTGCACCAACCCGGCCTGTACGCCCGAGAGCATCGGCAGCGAGTCGCGGGACGCGTCCGTGAGCTGCGTCCTGCTGTAGCGCCGGAAGCGCGACGCATTTCGCTAGTGGCGGGACTGCGCCTTGCACAGGCGGGCGCCATGCCCGAGCGCGTTCAGGTTGGTTACAAAGAAAATGACCAGCAAAATACTGTAGCGCCGCCCGCGCGACGGGCGTGCCGGGTGACCGCCACTACGATCGGCATCGCCGGTCTCGCCGCCATGGTCCTGACTTCGTGCCGGTCACCCGAGCCACCGATTCCGCTCGGTAACGGCTCCGGAAGCGGCGCCGCGGTGGGGGGGCCGGGCACGCCGTCGGGAGGCATCACGGGCGCCACGCCGACCGGTGGCGCGGGGGGCACGCCAACTACGACCGGAATGGACCAGACCGGCACGGCGGGTTCGCCGGGCATCGCGGGACAGCAGGGCGCTCCGGCGCGCGGCGACGCGGGCGGTGGGATCATCGGCAGCGGAGGACGGCCGGCCGAACCCGCGACCGGCGGCGCCAGCGGCACGTCCACCGGCGGAGCGTCGGGCACGCCGGCCATGACCGGCGGCGCCTCGGGCACGATGACCGGCGGCGCCTCGGGCACGATGACCGGCGGCACGTCGGGCGCGTCAACCATGACCGGCGGCACGTCCGGGGCGATGACCGGCGGCACGTCGGGCGCGCCAACCATGACCGGCGGCACGTCGGGCGCCATGACGGGCGGCGCGTCGGGCGCCATGACCGGCGGCGCGTCGGGCGCCATGACTGGCGGCGCGTCGGGCGCCATGACCGGCGGCCCGTCGGGCGCGCCAACCATGACCGGCGGCACGTCGGGCGCGCCAACCACGACCGGCGGCGCCATGACCGGCGGACAGGCTGCGCCGACGTCGGGCACAGGCGGCGCCAGCCCGCCGAGCAGCACCGGTGGCGCTCCATCGAGCACCGGCGGCAGCGCCGGCGTCACCAGCGGCAGCGGAGGGTCGCCCTCCGGCGGCGGAATCGTCGGTCCTGCCGCGATGGGGGGTGGTTGCGGCTCCGGCACGGGCGGAGCGACGTTCGACTCGGTCGCCAGCGACGATTCGGCCGGCGCGGCGATCACGGTGCGCCTCGCCGGCCCGCTGAGCGATCCCGCCGATGATTTCAACCTTCCGCTCGGGACGAACGGTCGCGGTTGCGCCACCTGCCACGTCGCGGGGCAGTCGATGTCGATGACCCCGGCGGGCATTCAGGCGCGCTTCGACGCCAGCGACGGGACCGATCCGGTGTTCCGTCCGGTCGACGGCGCGGTATCGCCGCTGGCCGACGTGTCGACCTCGGACGCCCGCCGGACCGCCTATGCGCTGCTGCTGTCGAAGGGCCTGATTCGCGTCGGGCTCCCCATCCCCGCCAACGCGGACTTCGATCTGGTCGCGGTCAGCGATCCTTACGGCTACGCGTCCCGCGCCGAGCTGTCCCTGTTCCGACGCCCCCTGCCCGCCTCGAACCTGCCCTTTCTTTCGGCCGTCATGTGGGACGGCCGCGAAGGCCTGATCACGCCCGATGATCCCAGCAACACGCTGTTACGGGCGCTCGCGTCTCAGGCGGGCGACGCCGTGCTCGGCCACAGTCAGGCCTCGTCCCCCCTCGACCCGTCCCGGGTCGCCGGCATCGTCGAGTTCGAGATGGGCATCTTCTCGGCCCAGGCAACGAACGTGACGGCCGGGCCGCTGGACGGGGCGGCGGCCCTGGGCGGTCCGCTGGCGCTGGCGCAACAGACCTTCTACCCCGGCATCAACGACCCGAACGGCGCCGACCCCACGACCCCGTTCAGTCCAAACGTGTTCACGCTGTACGTCCCCTGGCAGGCGGCGGATCCGCAAGGCAGCGACGCCGACGCCCGCCGGCAGATCGCGCTCGGCGAGCAGCTCTTCAACACGCGCACGTTCTCGGTCACCGGGGTGACCGGCCTGACCACCGCCGAGCAGCCGTCGGTGACGGTCACGTGCAGCACCTGTCACGACGCCCCGGGGGCCGGCTCGAACTCCAGCGGCCGCTTCTTCGATCTGGGGCTGGCCAGCGCCTCCCGGGCCGGCACCGATCTGCCTGTCTACACGCTCCAGGAGCGCAGCACCGGCACCCAGGTCCAGGTCAGCGATCCAGGCCGGGCGCTGATCACCGGGGCGTTCAAGGACGTGGCGACGTTCAAGGTCCCCACGCTGCGCGGACTGGCGGCGCGCGGGCCGTACTTCCACAATGGGGCCGCCGCGACGCTGTCCAACGTGGTCGGCTTTTACAACGGCCGGTTCGGGATCGGCCTCACGAACGACGAAAAGGCGGCCCTGGCCGCCTTTTTGTCCTCGCTGTAACGGTTCCCCAGCGAGACCGATGGGGAGCCCCGACGGGCTCCGCGCCGGTTACGCCTTCTCTTTGTCGCGCTTGGCCCTGAACTCGGCGACCATCGCGTCGCGCTGCTGCTTCGGCATCTCGGCGTACTTCGCGAACTCCATGGTGAACTCGCCCTTGCCCTGGGTGGCCGAGCGCAGGTCCGTCGAGTAGCCGAACATGTCGTTCAGCGGCACCTCGGCGACGGCCTGCACGAAGCCCTCCAGCTTCTCCGTCGAGATGATGGTGCCGCGGCGCTGGTTGACCTGACCGAGGACGGCCCCCTGGAACTCCTCCGGGAACTGGACCTCGACCTTCATGATCGGCTCGAGGATGGTCGGCTTGGCCTTCTCGTAGGCCTCGCGGAAGCCCATCAGGGCGGCCGTGCGGAACGCGATTTCGGACGAGTCGACCGGGTGCGACTGGCCGTCGTTGATGGTGCAGCGCACGCCGACGATGGGGAACCCGATCAGCGGCCCCTTCTTCATGGCCTCGCGGAAGCCCATCAGGGCGGCCGTGCGGAACGCGATTTCGGACGAGTCGACCGGGTGCGACTGGCCGTCGTTGATGGTGCAGCGCACGCCGACGATGGGGAACCCGATCAACGGCCCCTTCTTCATGGCCTCGCGGAAGCCCTTGTCGCAGGCGGGGATGAACTCGCGCGGGATGCTGCCGCCCACGATCTCGTCCACGAACTCGTAGCCGGTCTCGTGCTCGGCGGGCAGCGGCTCGATGAAGCCGGCCACGCGGCCGTACTGGCCCGAGCCGCCGGTCTGCTTCTTGTGGGTGTAGTTGAACTCGGAGCGCAGGCTCATCGCCTCGCGGTACGCCACCTGCGGCTTGCCCGCGATGACCTCGGTGGCGTACTCGCGCTTCATACGCTCGATGTAGATCTCGAGGTGAAGCTCGCCCATGCCGCTGATGATGGTCTGGGCCGACTCCTCGTCGCGATGGACGCGGAAGGTCGGATCCTCCTTCGTGAACCGGTTCAGCGCCTTCGAGAAGTTCTGCGTCGAGCTCTTGTCCTTCGGCGTGACGGCCAGCGAGATGACCGAGTCCGGCACGTGCATCGAGGTCATCGTGTAATTGATGTCCTCGACCGTGAACGTGTCGCCCGAGGCGCACTCGACGCCGAACAGCGCCACGATGTCGCCCGCCGACGCCGAGTCGATGTCGTTCATCTCGCTCGAGTGCATGCGCACCAGACGCGGCACCTTGACGCGCTTACCGCCCGACGAGTTGTTGACGATGAAGTCGCCCTTCGCCAGCGAGCCCTGATAGATGCGCATGTACGTCAGCTGGCCGTACTTGCCGTCTTCCAGCTTGAAGGCCAGGCCCACGAACGGCTTCTTGGGATCAGACTCGAGGATGACCTTCTCCTCGTTCTTGTTCTGATCGAGGGCGATGTTCTGCACCTCCTTGGGGTTCGGCAGGTACTTGAGGACGCCGTCCAGCATCAGCTGCACGCCCTTGTTCTTGTACGCCGAGCCGATGAACACCGGCGTCATCTTCAGGCTGATGGTGGCGCGGCGGATGGCCGCGTCGATCTGCTCGGCGGTCGGCTCCTGCTCGGCGAGAAAAAGCTCGGCCATCTCGTCGTCGTGATCGGCGATGGCGGCGATCATGTCGTGACGGGCGGTCTTGGCCTCGTCCATGCGGTCAGCGGGGATCTCCTCCTCGCGGATGTCCTCGCCGTTGTCGCCGTCGAAGTAGAAGGCCTTCATCTTGATGAGGTCGATGATGCCCTCGAAGTCGGCCTCGGCGCCGATGGGCAGCTGGATGGTGATGGTGTTGTGGCGCAGCTTCTCCTTCAGCTGGGCCGTCACGCGGGCCGGATCGGCGCCGGCGCGGTCCAGCTTGTTGATGAAGGCGATGCGGGGGACGTTGTAGCGGCGCATCTGCCGATCGACGGTGTACGACTGCGACTGCACGCCCGAGGTGCCGCACAGGACCAGGACCGCCCCGTCGAGGACGCGCAGCGCGCGCTCGACCTCGATGGTGAAGTCGACGTGGCCGGGGGTGTCGATCAGGTTGATGTTGTAGCCGTTCCAGATGCAGTAGGTGGCCGCCGACTGGATGGTGATGCCCTTCTCACGCTCCAGGTCCATCGAGTCCATCTTGGCGCCGACGCCGGACTTTCCGCGCACCTCTTCGATTTTGTGGATCTTGCCGGTGTAGAACAGGATGCGCTCGGACAGCGTGGTCTTGCCCGAGTCGATGTGCGCCGAGATCCCGATGTTGCGGACTTTTTCCAATGCGATCGAGGCCATGTGACTTTTTTCCTTTTGGTGCGCGGGGCCGAGAGCCAGGGTGGCGACAGCCACCCGAGAGGCGGCTTCGAAAACGAGACTGCCGGAAAGGCGCGGTAGTCTAGTGGAAAAACTTGCCAGCGCCAGAGGCGTCGGCGGGCGTCAGTGTGGGCGGTCGCCGTGGGCCGGCGCCGCCGGATCCGCGCCGTGCATCAGCCCGTGGGCGTGGCCGACCATCTCGGCCAGGTAAGTGGCCAGCCCGCAGAACTCCCCGGCGCGGCGCTCGGCCAGCAGATGCACCCCGCGGTGGATCAGGGCCCGCGCCAGCGCCAGGTCGGACTCCTTGCTGGTCCCGGTCAGCGTCGCGATGGCGGGCGCCAGGCGTTCTTCCAGCTGCTTCTGCAGGTCGTCGATGTTTGCCATGGGCCGGGTGCTTAGCACGGGCGCCGCCGTCGTTCGGGCTAGACGCGTTCCGGGGCCAGCGATAGCCTCTGCGCCCGGCGCCCGGACGGGCGGTTCATGGCGAAATCGAAGAAGGCAGCAGCAGGCAAGAAGGGCAAGGCGCGAGGCGCCCGCAACCAGGCAAAGGCCAAGGCGCCCCTCAAGCCCCGCCTGCCCAAGACCGCCAAACCGCGCAAGGCCGGTCCGCCTTCGAGCCCGGCGGCCGAGGCCCCAGCCCCATTGGTCCGCGCCAAGCCATTCGTGAAGTGGGCGGGCGGGAAGCGCCAGCTGCTGCGCGAGATCGCCCGCCATGTCCCGGACCGGTATGGGACGTACCACGAGCCCTTCCTGGGGGGCGGCGCCGTCTTCTTCTCGCTGGCCTCGGACAGGCCGGCCCGCCTCTCCGACCTCAACGAACGCCTGGTGCGGACGTACAAGGGGATCAAGCAGAACGTCGACGGGGTGATCGAGCGCCTTCAGGGGTACTCGCGTGAGCGCACCTTCTTCGAGCAGATGCGCGAGCGCAAGATCGACGACGAGAGCGACGTCGACGTGGCCGCCTGGTTCATCTTCCTGAACAAGACCGGGTTCAACGGGCTGTACCGGGTCAACAGCCGAAACCAGTTCAACGTCCCCTTCGGCCAGCACAAGACGAACGCGCGCTTCTTCGACGAGGCGAACCTGCGAGCCTGCGCCAAAGCCCTGCAGACGGCCGAGATCGAGCACCGGGACTTCGAGGAGGCGCTGGAGAAAGTAGCGCCGGGCGACTTCGTGTACCTCGATCCGCCCTACGTGCCCCTCTCGCTCACGTCCAACTTCACCTCGTACACGGCGGAAGGGTTCACCCACAAGGACCAGGAGCGGCTCCGCGACGCGGCCCTGGACCTGAAGCGACGGCGGGTGCATGTGGTGCTGTCGAATTCGTCCTCCGCCGCGTACCTGTACAAGGACGGCTTCGACACCATCGAGGTGCTGGCCTCCCGCCCCGTGAACAGCAAGGGCAATGGCCGCGGCAAGATCGCCGAGTTGCTGATCAAGTAGCCATGCCCGGGCGTGCCACAGCCGTCTTCAGCGGTGACGAATTGGTCCAGCAGGTCAAGCAGCTGGCGCTGTCGCTGGGGCTGCAGGCGCGCACGCAGGTGCGGGTCGCCCGCCGCATCTGGGGGGCCGTGCGGCGGATCGACATCGTGCTGACGCACCAGGAGACCCGGCGCACGCTGGGCATCGAGTGCAAGTTCCAGGGGACGCAGGGGACGGCCGAGGAGAAGATCCCCTCGACCATCCAGGACATCGCCGCCTGGCCCATCCGCGGCCTGGTGGTCTTCGCCGGCGAGGGGTTCACCCCCAACATGCGCTCGTTCCTGATCGCCAGCGGCAAGGCGGTCGAGTTCGACGAACTCCGAGACTGGCTGACGCTGTACTTCGGCCTGCCCGAGAAGATCGCCGAAGGTCCCGGCGGCGACTTCGACGACGACTGACCGCGTTCAGCCCGCGAGCGCCGCCGGCTTGGCCAGCTCTACCGCCAGCGCGTCCAGACGCGCCCGCGCGTGCGCGACCGCATTCTCGGCCAAGTCGTTGCCCGCGAAGCGTCGCCCCGAACGCAGCGCCGCCACGCCGACGCTGCCCGACCCCATGAAGGGATCGATCACCAGCGCCCCGGGGCCCGAGCTCTGTCGGATCAGGATCTCGGACAGCTCGGCCGGCTTCTCCGCCGGGTAGCCGTTGCGGACGCGCGCGATCTGCAGCACGTCGGGAATGCCCAGATCGGCGAGGCGCCGCTTGCCTTTCTCGAAGAACAGCACGAACTCGTAGCGCGACCGGTAGTGGTAACCCATGCCGATCGTCTTCTTGTCCCAGACCAGCGGCTTCCAGAACCGAAAGCCCGCCGCCTCGGCCATCGGTTTGGCGATGAACGCCGTCTCGGGATCGCACAGGAGATAGAAGTGCGTGTCGTCTCGCAGCACCCGGTAAATCTCCCCGAACAGTTCGGGAAAACGGGCGTTCGGAAAGATCGAGAACCAGGGGTTGCTCGACGCGCTACTGACCTTCAACCGCGTGGTCGTCCCGACGGCGCGATGCTTCTCGAGCGACTCGTACGGGGGATCGGTAATCACCAGATCGACCGATTCGTCGTCGAGCGAACGAAGCCAGGTGACCGCGTCCATGCGTGCCAGTGCTGGCGGCTCCATCGTGCTCGAAACACTACTACTATACGCATGAGCAGGTCCAACAAAATCCTCCGCGGGCGTGTCGCCGCCCCCGCGGATGCCTGGTGTCGGGGGCGCCCTTTTCCGGAAGATCGTCACACGCGAATGCGCGCGCGCGTGAGCACCTGCTACGTTGACCGACGTTGTCGGATCGTGTCGCACCCTCAACGCATTTTCTGCGGGTTTTCCGCTGATTTCTGGCCGGTGCACGGGGCTTCCTGATACAGTGCCCGACCAAGTTACGGTGCGCGCTCGACGCGCGAGCAGCGCCCAAGACCCTGACGCACGGAAGTCGAAAGGAGATCCCATGGCCAAGGTGATGACGAAGTCGCAGGTGATCCAGGCGATCGCGGACGCGAACAAGCCCAAGCTGGCGCGCAAGGACGTGGCGGGCGTGCTGGAGTCCCTGGCGACGCTCGGCCACAAAGAGATGAAGAAGACCGGCACGTTCGTGCTGCCTGGGTTCGCCAAGTTCCTCGTCATCAAGAAGCCGGCCACGAAGGAGCGCCCCGGGATCAACCCCTTCACGAAGGAAGCGATCACCATCAAGGCCAAGCCCGCCCGCCGCGTGCTGAAGGCCCGCCCCGTGAAGGCAGCGAAGGACGCCGTCGCCTAGCACCCCTCGCAGTCACCACGGCCGCCGACGCCGCGACGAGCTCCGCTCTCGCGGCGTCAGGCGTTTCTAGGCCGGACCCAGCAGCTGATCGACGTAGGTGGGGACGTCAGGGACGCGGCGAACGTCCAGGTCGGGGTGCAGGTTCAGCGGGTCGATCAGGATCGGTGTGACGCCGGCGGCGCGCGCCCCCTCGACGTCCAGCGCGGGGATGTCGCCCAGCATGACGGCCGACGAGGCAGGCACGCCCAGGCGGTCGAGCGCGATCTGGAAGATCGCCGGGTCGGGTTTCGCGACGCCCACCACCCAGGAGTCGACGACCGTGTCCAGGTAGCGGTCGAGGCCCACCGACTTCAGCATCGCCTCGACGGTGCCTTCGCTGTTCGAGACCACCGCCATGCGGATGCCGGCCGACTTCAGGCGCGCCAGGGCTTGCTCGACGCCGGCGCCCACGCGGCACCAGATGTTCCGCTCCAGGTGGCGGGACCAGATCTGCTCGCTGGCCAGCGTCAACGTCGCCGGCCCCACGCCCGCACCGGCCAGGTTCAGCAGCCGCTCGAAGAACTGCGCGCCCCCGGTCTTCGGTTTCGCCGCCTGTTGCTCGCGCGTGAAGGCCCAGCGGGCCTGTTGCAGCTCGCGGCGCGCGGCATTCTCCGCGGCGGCCACCGCCTCGGCGGTGACGGCGACCCCAGCTTCCCGGGCGTGTCTCGCGATCACCTCCGCGTCGGGGAACGTCAGCGTGAATCCGACGTCGAGGAGGACCGCGGCGGGTCTGGACTGGGACAAGATCGATTGCTCCTGCTGCGAGGCGACGCTTATAACCCACCGCATGGTGCGGCTGAACCGGATTTACACGAAGGCAGGCGACGGCGGATACACGCGGCTGGTGGGCGGGCAGAAGGTCGCGAAGAACGCGCCCCGCATCGAGGCCTATGGCACCGTCGACGAGCTGATGGCCTGTCTGGGTCTGGTCCGCACGGCGCTGGCCTCGCCCGGTGCGCCCGACGGCGCGGCGGCGCTGGAGGGGATCGTGCGCCGGATCCAGAACGAGCTGTTCAATGTGGGCAGCGACCTGGCCACGCTGCCGGCCGATCGCCACCCGCAGCGCCCGCGTGTCACCGAGCGACACGTCGAGGCGCTGGAGCACGAGATGGACGCCTGGAACGAGGGGCTGCCCGAGCTGCGCAGCTTCATCCTGCCGGGCGGCGGTCTGGTGGCGTCGTACCTGCACCTGGCCCGCACGGTCTGCCGGCGCGCCGAGCGGCAGGTCGTCGGTCTGGCCGCGGAGGAGCCCGCCGACGCGCAGAACCTGCGCTACCTGAACCGCCTGTCCGATTCGCTGTTCGTGATGAGCCGCCACGCCAGCCGCCTGTACGGCGAGCCCGAGCCGCTGTGGGAGCCCCAGAAGACCTGAAGGCGGCCGCCGTCCGACGACCGCAGCGCCGGAGGCGCAACGCGCCCGGGTCCAAGCACCGGGAGGCTCGGCTTGCCGAGCCGGGATCGACGGCAAGATCCGAACGGGGGGCTCGTGGGGGGCCGCTGCGGGCCCCCACGCGTCAGAACCGAACGGCGACGCCGCCGTTCAGATCGAAGTTGTATGTGAAGTTCGGGAAGCCCAGCACCGACGTCACGTCGACGAGCACGCCGACGTTCGGCAGAACGGCCAGCAGCACGCCGCCACCGGGCCCCGCGAAGATGGGGCCGGCCAGGACCGTGTCGACGCAATCCTGATCGCCGTTCGTGCCGCACACCTTGCCGAGCGAGCCGAAGCGGACCAGGTGGCGGATCTGCCCGCCCCCCAGCGCCAGCGAGAAGTAGGGACGGATCAGCCCTGCCCCGAAGAACCAGGTCCCCCGCGCCAGCACCGCGAGGGCCGACTTCGTGCGCGTGCTGCACAGGTGGTCCTCGCCACATTGTTTGAGATCGTTCGGGTACGCCGCCTTCTGGGCGTCGGTCAGGGCGGCGTCCAGGTTCAGCGGCGTGGTGCCGGCCAGGATCTGATAGCGGAACTGCAGCGACAGCCGGAAGGTCGGCGTGATGAAGTAACCGATCTCGGGCGCGATCTGCGCCGCCGCTGCGGGCGCGAAGCCGGGGCTCACCTTGTTGCGCGTGTTGATCTCACCGTTGCCCGTCGTGAACCCGTACCCGATCCCCCCCATCAAGGCGGCGAAGTACGGCCGGCTGCCGTCCTCCTCGCAGTCCTCACCGTCGCACTCCGGCTCGCCCGAGCCGCCTGCCTCGGACGGCCCTGACAGCGAGATGCTGTAGGGGCGGTCCTCGGAGCCACTGGTGGCGATCGAGTCGGCGTTGTCGTCGTCGGTGTCCGCCTCGATGTAGTAGGTGATCAGGTTCCCGTCGGTGGCGCTGGCGGGGATTTCGGCGGTGTACTTGTTCCCCGACTTCTTCATCTCGCGCTCGAGGTACTCGGGCGCCCCCTCGGGGCGGTACTCGAGCATGATCTTCGTGTAACCCTTCACGTCCGAGCCGACGACCGCCGACAGCGGAATGGCCTTGCCGCGTCGAGCGCGCGACGGGGGCGTGTGCTGGATCCCCTTCACGTCGTCCGGCTCGACGGCGCGCGGCTTCGGCGCCTCCGGCGGGGGCGCGGTGTTCCCTTCGCCCGACGAAGCGGGCGCGCCCGGCGGGGGCATGTCGTTCCCGGCGGCCTTGAACGCCTCGAGGATTTCCGGATTCGCGAGCGCCTTCGTGACCTGAATCTCGGGTTCGATCTCCAGCGCCTTCTTGAACTGCTTCACGCCGAGGTCCTGCTGCTTCGCGGCGATCAGCACGACGCCCATGTGGATGTGCGTGCGGGCGGCGACGGGGTGCTTCTCCAGGCCGGCGCTCGTGCACATGTCCAGGGCCTGCTTCAGCAGCTTGCGGGCCTCCTCGAACTCCAGGTCGTTGTAGGCGTCCAGCGCCTTCTTGTTCAGCTGCGTGATCTTCTCGATCGCCGGGTTGTTGTCGTCGTTCTGCGCCTGAGCAGACCCGCCAGCCAGGACCAGGAGAACGAGCGTCACGAAGATCCCGAACCCGATCCGAAGTCCTCTAGGCGTCAATGGGGGTCTCCTCGCAACGGCAGGGAAAATCGCGAAAAACTGGTCACCGACGGTATCCGACACCACCTTTCTGGTCAACGGTGTGGGGGCCACCCCGCCCCGCTCGGGAAAGGGGCGCCGGGCGGAAATGCGCGTATCATTAGATGAATCATGACGAAGTCACGTCTGGTCCCCGTGGTGGTCTTGCTGGGTGCCTGCGTGGGCGCTCATCTGATGTGGCGAGGCGGCGCGTCGCGCGGCAGCGAGGCCAAGCCGGACACCACCGCCACCGACACGGCGGAAGCGGCCGGCTGGGCCGCGTCCCATGACGAAACCACGCTGGTGGTGGACTACCGGGACGATGTCACCGACGCCGACCTGGCTGCCACCCCCGAGGTCGAGGAGCCGATCAGCCGCTGGTCGGCGGTCGACCGGGTCTACCGCGTCCACTTCGCGTCGGCCGGCCAGGCCGCCGACGCTGCCCGCCGGCTGCGCGCCGATCCCCGGGTCGAATCGGTGAGCTGGGACGCCGAGGCAACGATCCCGCCCGACGAGGCATCGCAGGAGATCGCCGCCCCCAACGACAGGTCCATGCAGGCCGAGTGCGCGCCTCGCACCAGCGCCGCGCACGCCGGGTTCCCCAGCGACCCCTGCTACCGCTACCAGTGGCACCTGAACCAGATCGGCCTGCCGGCCGCCTGGAAGCTGGGCCAGGGCGAAGGCGTGATCGTGGCCGTCATCGACACCGGCGTCAGCCGCGTGCCCGACCTGGCCGACACCAAGTTCGTCCCCGGCTACAACTTCGTCGCCGACAACGAGGACGCCTCCGACGATCACGGCCACGGCACGCACGTGGCGGGCACGATCGCCCAGTCGACCCACAACAACCTGGGCGTCAGCGGCGTCGCCTTCAAGGCGGCCATCATGCCGCTGAAGGTGCTGTCGGCGCGCGGGTCCGGCTCGATGGCGGCCATCGCGCAAGCGATCCGGTTCGCCGCCGATCATGGCGCGAAGGTCGTCAACATGAGCCTGGGCGGCCCCATGCCGGTGGGCGCCATCGGTAGCGCCGTGAAGTACGCCCATGACAAGGGGGTCACCGTCATCGCCGCCGCCGGCAACGATGGGCGCGGCAAGGTCAGCTACCCGGCCCGCTACCCCGGCGTCGTCGCCGTGGCGGCCACGCAGTTCGACGGATCGACGACGTTCTATTCGAACTGGGGCCCGCAGATCGACATCGCGGCGCCGGGTGGAAACACCCGCGTCGACCAGAACGGCGACGGCAAGCCCGACGGCGTCCTGCAGAACACCATCGTACCGGGCAACATCAAGCAGAACGACTACCTGTGGTTCATGGGCACGTCGATGGCGGCGCCGCACGCGGCGGGCGTGGCGGCGCTGATCGTGGGCGCCGGCGTCACGAAGCCCGACGCGGTCGAGCGCATGCTGATCGACACGGCCCGCAAGCCGGTGGCGAAGACGGACGGTGGCCACGACGATCACTACGGCGCGGGCGTCATCGACGCGCTGGCGGCGCTGAAGAAGATCCGCGCCGGTCGCGGCGCGGGGGAGCTGGGGCTGGGCCTGGCGTTCGCGCTGTGCGGCCTGATGACGCTGGGCCGCCGGGGCCGCGCCGGCAAGCTGGGGCTGGGCTTCGTCCCCGCGTTGATCCTCGGCTCGTCGGGCCTGTTCGTGCTGCCCTTCTTGTTCGGAGACACCTCCGGCACCGTCGACCTGCTGTCGAATGGCCTGCTCGACGGCCTGGACGCCGTCGTGCGCCCCAGCCTGCGTGGCACGCCGCTTCTGTGGAGCCTGCTGTTGCCGCTCGGCCTGACCGCGGTCGGCTACGGCGTTCCGCGCCTGCGCGGCGTGCTGGCCGGCCTGGGCTTCGGCATCGCCGGCGCGCTGATGTTCGCGGCCATCGCGGGCAACTTCGACGTCCGCCTGATCCCGGACCTGCTCGACAGGCCGTGGCTGGCCGTCAACGCGCTGGGCGCCGCGACGCTCGCCACCGCCGTCCTGCGCCGCTGAACCGTCCGGCCAAACCTGCCTAGCCAGCCCCGGCTTGCGATCCGGCCGGCCCTTCGCCGGTGCCGACGTTGCGTCGTCCGCTGCATCGTGGGGCGCAGGCGCGCCCGACGCGAAGAGCAGTGATTCGCAGGACGCGTCGGGCGTGCGTCTGGTCGAAGTCGACGAGGCACGGTCGGCGCTCTTTCACTGGCCCCGAAGTTGCGTAGCGCACGGCTGTGTTGTGCAAAAGCTCGACGGTTAGCCCTTTGCGGGCGACCGAATCCGGACAACTTTGTCAGAGCGCGAAAGGGCTGGTCATGAGGACGTCAGTGTGGAGATTGGAGCGTGTCGTTCTGGGGCTCCTGTTCTTGGGGGCAGTGACCGGTCTGGGAACGCCGGGCTGTAGCACCACCTCGCCCAGCCAGCCCCCGGGAAGCGGCGGAAGCTTCGGCGGAGGTGTCCGGACCGGAGGGGGCTCAGGAGGAGAGATCGGCAGCGCCACGGGCGGCAGCCGGGGTGTAGGCGGCATGGCCGGGGCGGCTGTGGGCGGAAGCACCGGTACCATTTTGGCGCTGGGCGGTTCGGCCGGTCATCAGGCGGCTGACACATCAGGCGGTGGCAACGGCAGACTGACGGGCACGGCGGGGGCGGCGGGAACCGCTGGCAGGGCTGCCGGGGTCGCGGGAGCAGGTGCCGCCGGGGCCTCCGGTGTGGGAGGCGCGCCGGCCAGCTACAACAGTCCGAGCTGGATCGCCGACCAGTGTGCCAAGACGCCCGATCGATACGCCGACGTCTACCCACCGAATGCACTGCAGTCCCTCTCCGGCCGCTGGGCCTTGTGCGGGTCGGTGGGATTATTCGGGACGAACTGGGCCGGCGTCGAGGTCGGCTCGATGAGCGACAGCTCCTTCAGCTTCCTGACCTGGTCCGGTGACACGTTGATCGCGCAACCCCCATCCGGCCATGTCTACGCTCAGCAGTCAGTCAGCGAACCCGCCATCGTCGATTTCGAAAATCTCAGCGACGCTACAATGGAGCATGTCAGCATGCGCGTCTCCGTTGACTCCAACCAGATGCTGCTGACCGATACCGCGACGGGGGCGCAGTACCGGTACCTTCAGCTTGTCGACGTCTCGCTGGGACA
>Ga0207652_10001223_pt1 | contig 23006 bp, 14 predicted proteins | sample KBSC63BmetaG_FD_184334 | JGI IMG/M metagenome (GOLD analysis project Ga0207652, IMG submission 184334) | Corn rhizosphere microbial communities from Kellogg Biological Station, Michigan, USA - KBS C6-3B metaG (SPAdes) (version 2) | ecosystem: Host-associated > Plants > Roots > Rhizosphere ... | reverse complement strand
ATTCGGCACATAAGCGACTGAGGCCACGGAGGAAGGCCGGAAAACGTTCCTGGCGCTTCTTAGCGAAGGCTGGCGATTTCTTTTCTTGCTTGCAGCAGCGCGGGGAGATTGGTGTCTGCACCCTGCCAACGCTGAAGCAGTCGGATGTAGACGGCACGGCTGCCGGAGGGGTTTCCGGCCATGGCGCGGGCGCGGGCGAGGCCGAGTAGAGAAAGGGAATACAGCGGGGAGAAGGGGTCGGCGCCTGGATTGTCGACGATATGTTGAAAGGCTGCCTCGGCTTCCCTGGCTTTCTGGAGCTGGAGACAGGCTTCGCCGCGGAGGTAAGTGGCGGTGAAATCATGCAGGTCCAGAGGCGCGGCGACCTGGAGTTCTTCGAGGGCCCGGTTGGCTCCCGACTCACCCCCCCGCCGGAGGTCGATCATTGCGTGGACGATCGGCAGATGCCACTGGTTGATCATCGTGTCTTGCGGATGTTCCCTTGCCAGTTTGTCGATGGCGGTTCGCGCCAGAGATTCCCTTCCATTGGCGGCGAAGGCCAGTAAGAGCTCGGGAGGAGGAGAGGAGCTATGCACTGTATCGAGATAGGCGGCGGCCTGCCTCTTGAGACCGAGCTCTTCGAGCGCAAACGCGAGTTTACCGGCGCTCGTGTCTACCGCATCGTTCGCTGACAGCGCGTTCGCGGCGGTGGCGAATCGGTTCTCGGTAGCGAGCGCCGCGGCGACGTGCCCGGCCGATAGATCGACGAGCACATCGTCGCCCAGCGCAAGATACTCGTCGGACGTGCCGTTGACCCACGACCGCTCCTTGGCCGCGGCGCTGGCATTGTCAGTGAGCAGCGCGCGCTGCCAGAGATACTCGTGGAGCTGCCAGCCGTCAACATGCATGGCAACAGCCTGCTCGCCGATGCGCTGCATGTCATCGAAACGTCCAGCGCGGAGATAGGCTTGACCCAGCGCGACATAAATGAGGCCAGTCTCTGGAAATAGCTTGAGACCCTTTTCACCACTTGCGATGGCTTCGTGATATCGGTCGAGCTGATTGAGCGAGTCGGTCCCATTGACATAAGGAGCTGGCCCCGGGTACACACGCTCCCACTCTTCGTTGATACGGACCGAGCCTGGCTGGTCGCCCTGCACGAGTTTGACATAGAAGTACTCGATGAAAAACCGTTCCCGTGGAGACACGCGGCTGGAAAGTTCGTATGCGCGTGTGAACTCGGCGATGGATGCATCGCGTTCGTTCATCGTCTGGTAACACGTGCCCAGCCCCAGATGGGCAAATGCAAAGTTTGGATCGAGCTTCAAAGCGCGTTGAAACAGCGGAACAGCCTTGACTGTTTCGCCCTTCATGCGAAGGTCCTCTGCCGCGACAAACGCTTTGAACGCTTCCAGTGACGCGGTGGTGGCGTTCTCGACCGGAACCGAAAACTGTCGCACCGAGCTGTCGGACTCGCCCAGATCGCGACGCAGTTGGGGCAAGAGGCTGTCGAGCGATACCAGCACCTGGTCCTTGGTCGCTGCGACGGCGCGACCTATCGACATGGGCTTGCCCGTTACGCAGTTGTCGGCCTCCAGCGAGATCAGAAACCCGCTCCCCTCGGGAACGATGGCGGTATTTACGACGGCCGTAGAGTTGCGGCGCAGGCAGATCGACTCGGCGTTGGCAGGCGTCACGGCTGTCGTTAGCGGGAGCTGCATGTAACCGAGGGTCTTGTTGATCTCCGCCCGGGGAACGATGGTGACAAACGGAGACTGCGAAATTCCCCGCCGAAGAATGCCGTTGAGGGCGTCTGTGAGGGACTCGTCGTCGGTGGCGTTTTGGATCTGGCTGACGATGATTTCCGGCTTATACGGATACACTTTGGCCGAACGGACCCGCACTTCCCGGCTCCGCCAGGCGTAGTAGGAGCCCCCAGCGGCGACAAGCACGACCGCGGCAACCGCCCCCAGGAGCGGCCATCTTTTCCGCGGTTGCGGTGCGGACCGACTCTCAATCGACGGCAACGCCGCACCGGCGTCGTTCACCGGCTCGGAAACCGGAGGCTCCGGAACCGTCACCGGTGCGATGAAGCGATACCCGCGGCCCTGGACAGTAAGGATGTAGTTGTCGGTGGCCCCCTCAGCCGTGTCCCCGTTTCGGAGCGCCTTTCGCAGCCAGAAAATGTTCTGGCTCAGGTTCCCCTCCTCTACAAACGAGTCGGGCCAGACGGCCTGCATGATCTCCTGCTTGGTCAGCAGCCGTCCGGCGTTGGTGACCATGAACTCGAGGACGTCGAGCTGTTTGGGCGTCAGGCTGACCGGATCGTCGCCGTGAAGCAGCAGACGCCTGTGCAGGTCGAGGGTAAAGGAGCCGAACTTCAGGATGGGCGATTCTGCCGAAAGTGACATCGTCAAGAGAAACAGGCCGTTTAGAAGGGGCTAAGTCCCTAAGTATAGCGGCGTAAAGGCGTTTTAAGAACTTTTAAGAACTCCCGAAGGACTCTAAGCGGGGGCCGAGCCGTAGGGTCAAGACATTCTGCAAAGGGGGAAATGTGATGTCTGGACGTATCAACAAGGGTGTGCGGCGTTTTGTTCTTGGATCGGCCAAGGCCGTTCTACTGATGGCATTTGTGGGAACCGGGATCGCGCAGACGGTGGCGGCAAGTCCGGTGCAGACGCCGAAGCCGGACGCTGAAGCGAAGCCGGCGTCCAGCGATAGCGCGACAAAGCAGGGGATCAAGGTCTCCGGCTGGTGGACAATCCAGGTCAAGGACCCGGACGGAAAGGTGATGGAACGGCGCGAGTTTGAGAATTCACTCCAGGGCAGCGAACTCCTGCCAGCGCTGTTGCTGAATCTCTACACTGCGGGGCAGCCGGTCATCCAGTTCTCCGGCAACAATACGCTCGCATGCGGAACAAATAATCCAGCCTGCTCCATGACGATGCTGTCCAGCCCTGCAACGTTCTTTGGATGCTCCACCGCCCAGGGCTGCGAAACAAACCTCAAGGCGACCCCCCATTACACGCCCAACGCCAACGCTGGGAAGGCTGATGGGTTGACGCTGGCGGGATCCATCACCGTCACAGGCACTGGGGAGATCATCTTCGTCCAGACAGCCTGGCGTTTCTGCGCTCACGGGCCGGATCTCCCGTCAACGGCGGGTGTAAAGAGTGCTACGACACCGGCTTCGTGTGCGGCCGAAACACCGATGGGCACGGACGTTATGCGCACCTCCGCGTTGACGGTCTTTACCTTCGGCGGAACGGGGGACCAGGCCCCCATCCATGTGACTGCGGGCCAAATTGTTCAGGTGTCCGTACTCTTGACCTTCTCTTAAGGCGCGACGCCCTTGGCTGTAACCACCTCGTTTGTGGGGATTGCGGCCGCTCTACAGCAACAATTCGACCTTTGGTATCCCCAGGATTCAAGCATCGCAGTTGGAGGTTGGTAATGGCACAGTGCAGGATGAAACGTTTTGGAACAGTGGTTGCGGTAGCGGCCCTGGCACTCTCAGCAGCCGCGCAGGGAGCACCCCGTCCCCGTGTGGCGACGCCAGCCGCGAAGGCTGCCACCCCGGCGACGGGTGCGCCGTTGCCCAACAGCCCCGGCAAACAGGGTATCAAGGTCTCGGGCTGGTGGACGATGAACGTCCTGAATCCCGACGGGACGCTTGTTTCCCATGTGGAGTTTGAGAATTCGCTGCAGGTCACGAACTTTCTTCCCGGGCTGCTGGTCGGGGCCTATTCTATTGGGGTTCCTAACATCGGCCTCTTCGGCCCCTATGGGCAGGGCTCTCCTCTATGTTCCGACGGCGGTTGCGGCATCTTTACGCCCGGTTACACCGACTGTCCTCCGAGCAGCCCTTGTTCTTCGAATCTCACCGTCGCGATGCATGCTCCCACTCCCAATAGCCTTTCAGACGGCATCGTGCTCTCGGGCACTTTCACGGCGTACAAGGCCGGAAGCATATCCGCCGTCAACACGGGCTTCAGCGTATGTGGTCATCAAGCCAACACAGCGGTTTTCACAACACAGGATCTGCTTCCAAATTTCACGACAACGCCGAGCAAGACTACTCCTGCGGACTGTCTCGCAAATCATCCGCAGCAGGGTGATACGGCCGGCGGCGCAAACTTCACAGGGTTCGCACTCAACGGCACCGCTGGCGCGCCGCCTCCGGTCGTGCTCGCCAAGGGACAAATCCTGCAGGTCACCGTTGTTCTCACCTTCTCCTAACCGTTCGCTGTCGCCGTTGTTGTCGATCACCGACCCCCGCTTTGACCTGAGGAGATCTCTGCAATGCTGAATGCTCTGCATACCGTGATGAAGACCGTTGCTGCTCGGCGGGCGGTGTGGGCGTGCGTGCTCGCGGCCGTATGCGCGAGCGCGTCCGCACAGGAGCTCCGCCTCGGCCGAACCATGACGACCGTCGCGGGACTGGGGCCGGCGAACAATCTGGGAGCCACCAATCTGCCGGGGATTGCGGTCCGCTATCCCGGTGGCGTCCAGGGTCTGGCTCTCGACAGCACGCAGACTCATCTTTATGTTTCCGAGAGTCATGTTGTCCACCGCATCGACCTGCTGACGGGACTCGACACAGTCATCGCGGGAACCCCTTCTCAACAGGGGTTCTCCGGCGATGGGGGACCCGCAACCTCGGCGTTGTTGAGCTCGCCTCAAGGCCTGACCCTGGACGCTGCCGGGAATCTCTACATCGCGGATACCTCCAACGCGGTCATTCGCAAGGTGAACCTCGCGGGAATCATCTCCACCCTGGCGGGGCAGGGCAATGTCCTGGGGATACAGGATGGGCCAGCCGCCAACGCCACCTTCCAAAACCCCACCGATGTAAAGTTCGACTCCAACGGTGCGCTGCTGATCGTCGATTTCAGCCGGGTGCGCAAGTACACGCCCGCTACAGGGATGGTCACGACGGTGATTGATTCCAATACACCCGGCTTTGGCTTCCAAAACTCATTCCGCGGGATAGCGATTGCTCCCGATGGCACAATCTATCTTTCCGAGAATTTTTATCGGTACAAGATTTATAGGTTCAGCGGCGGGGCTCTCACTACTTTCGCGGGAAGCGGCGTCAAGGGGTTCAACGGAGACGGCAGCGATGCCACGCTCGTAGGCCTCGACCCCGGCGGCCTTGCCCTGGACGCCAGCGGCAATCTCTATATTGCGGACGGCGAGAGCCGAAGGCTTCGCGAGGTCGGCGCGGCGGGAAATCCTCTGTTATCGGCGGGTGCGATCCGAACGATTGCGGGCGACGGCGGCATACCCACGTTCCAGCAGTTATTGAAAGAGACGGCGGATGCTCCGGCGCCAGGAACGCTCTCGGACGTCAGCGATGTGGTGATTGCCAACAATGGCGTCGTCTATGTGGGTACGTCGGGGAACTCCGCGCCCGGGTCTGTGCTGGCCCTCTCGTACAGCAACGGCATTGTGTTTCCGCGTGGAGCGACTTCTGCGACCATAGCGGTCGAGATATTAGCCGATGTCAGCGGTTTCTACGCCGGGACCCAGGCGACGCTGGGGCAGACCGAATTTTCGGTGGGCGCCAGCACAGATTGCGTGACCGATGGGAGCGTGGTACTCCACGCAGGTTCGGTATGTCACGTGCCGGTGACGTTTACGGCGGCGGCTCCCGGGCGGCGGATGGCGCAACTGCTTGTACTGACCAACGCCAGCCAGTACGTTTACGGCATGGAGGCCACCGGTTACGTCTCACAGGCGATGCTCGTGCCCGGCACAATCGACAAGGCGGGCTTTGTCGCTCCGTTTGTTTATGTTCCGGGTGCGGGTTACACACCGCCCGGACCAATGGTGTTCAATGCGCCGGCGTCGATTGTGTTCGACCAGCGCGGCTACGGCTACATCGCCGACACCGCCGCGAATACCATCTACAGCTTCGACCCCTATAACAACCTCGGGCCTACACCCGGCAGTAACATCCACACCCTCATCGGCGGCCCTGCAGGCTTCGCCGGTGACGGCGGTCCCTACTTCGATGGCCGCATCAGCGCACCCACGGCTCTCGCCCTGGACGCTGCAGGCATCCTGTACTTTGCGGACGCCGGTAACCATCGTGTCCGCTCCATTAATCTGTCCACGCAGCAACTCAGCACCGTCGCCGGCGACGGCGGCGCCACCAATGCCAACGACGGCGCCCTCGCCACCCACGCCAGCCTCAGCAACCCCTCAGCCATAGCCCTCGACCGCAATGGCGATCTCCTCATCGCCGACTCCGCCATGCATCGCGTCCGCCGCGTCATCATGAGCACGGGAGTCATCACCACGATTGCCGGTGACGGCACTTCCGGAAACTTCGGCGACGGCCTCCTGGCCAAAAACGCCACTGTGGCCGCGCCTTCTGGCGTTGCCGTCGCGCCAAACGGCGACATCTTTATCTCCGACGCCGCCACCCATATCGTCCGTCGCATCGACGCCACCACCGGCATCATCTCCGCCTACGCCGGAAACGGTCAGCAGGGTTTAACCGGCAACTTCGTCGCGCCGACCTCGGCCTCGCTCAACGCTCCTCAGGCCCTCCTCACCGACGCTTCCGGCGGTCTCTACATCGCGGACACCGGCAACGGCCTCGTCCGCTACGTCACACATCCCATCGCTGGCAGCACCCAACTCGCGCAAATCATCACCGTCGCCGGCAGCACCACCGCACCGTCCGTCGTGAACGGCGGCCCAGCCACCGCCACCCTCGTCGCCGCGCCCGCAGGCATGGCCCTCAACGACCGCAACCAGCTTTTCATCGCCGAGTACACCGGCCACGACTTTCGGACCGTCACCAACGACTCGGGCGCACTCGTCTTCCCCGACACCGCCGTCGGGCAGACCTCACCCGCGCAGACGGAACTCGTGCTGCAAAGTGGGTCCACAGCACCCGGCAACCCCACGCCGTTCATCCCCTCGCTCACGGCCGCCAACGCGGACACCACCGCCAACTACGCACTGAACGTTCCCCACGGCCACGAACTCCCGCTCTGCCTGCAGGTCGACACCTCCGGCCTCAAAGACGGTGAATCCTGCGTGGCTAACCTCGCCTTTCAGCCCGAATCGCAGGGAGCCAAGCACGGCTCCGTCACGGTAGCCGAGCAAGGCGCGGATTTCAACGTCTTCCAGTACATCACCCTCTCGGGCAACGGCACGGGCCTGCAACCGTTCAAATTCAACCCATCCACGATTCCCAACGCCATCGTCGAAACCGGCTACAGCCAGACGATCAAGGTGTCCGGCGGCACGGGATCCCTCCTCCTCACCGAAACCGGCGCCCTCCCCGCCGGCATCACCTTCACCTCAGCCAACGGAGTCGGCACGCTCTCCGGCAAGTCCAGCGTTCAGGGAGACTATCCCTTTTCGATCACCGTGACCGACGCCAACGGAGCCACCTCCACGCAGAACTACGATTTCACCGTTGGCGCCGCGACAGTCGCTCTCACGGTCTCGGAAGTCATTCATGTCAACGACGCGACCGTAGCCCAGCCGTGGGTACAGTTAGAGGTCGACGAAAATATACACGTGATCGACACGACCGTCGCTCAGGGTGCCATTCAAGTTGGCGTTGTTGAACAGCTACACGTCACAGATGCTCCGGTTGTATCCCCTGCGGTGCAGATTGCGCTCGTGGAAACGCTTCATGTAGCCGACACAGTCACCCTCCGCGCTGCTCTGCAAATCGGCATCGTCGAATCGATCCACGTCGCGGACACAAACGCCATCCAGCCGCAGACTCCAGCATCGGCTCCCCAGACGATCACCTTTACCGGTCTCTCCACTACAGCCATATACGGTTCAGCGGGTCCCTACACGCTCAACGCAATTGCGAGCTCCGGTCTGCCCATCACCTACACCGTAACCGGACCGGCAACGCGGTCCGGCACAATACTGACGATTACCGCTCCCGGCACTGTTTCAGTAACAGCCTCCCAGGCAGGCAACGCGCAATTTGCGCCAGCCGCCCCCGTCACGCAGGTGATCGTCATTGGCACAGTGCAGCTTACAACAACTGCAGTGCTGAGCAAGATAAGCGGCGGCTACAAAGCCGTTGTTACGGTAGCCAACACCGGCACCGGAACAGCGCAGAACGTTCTACTGACAGCCGCCACATTGGGCACAGCCAGCGGAACAGGGCTCCCGGTGTCGTTCGGGAATATCTTGAGCGGTCGATCGGCGGTTGTCACTGTAACCTTCCCCGCCTCCGCCGGCATAGACGGTGCAGGGGTCGTGGAGAAGTTGATGGGCACTTACACAGGCGGGACATTTGCCGGCTCATACCGCGCCATTCTGCCCTAAGCAGGCGAAGTCATTCGATAGAGCGGCGGGAATAGGTATGTGTCCCCCAAGTTTTCCGGAACAGAGTCGGAAAGAGATCAGACCCCCGGTCAACGTGAATCTGTTCGAATAGTCCAAATCTCCAGAAGGGTCCTGGCGAGGGTTAAAACAAGTGGACCAATGATGAGGCCAGCAATCCCAAAAAGAGCAATCCCTCCGATAACGGAGATGAACACCATGACCGTGTGCTGCTGCAAGCGAGAACCAACGAAAATTGGATAGAGAAAGTTGTCCACCGTACTGACGACGAGACCGCCCCAGGCGACCATGCAGCCTGCTTTGACCCAGTGACCCGTCATGGCAAGATAAATCGCGACAGGAATCCAGACCAGGGCCGCCCCGACGGCCGGGACGATTGCCACCAAAGCCGTGACCAGTCCCCAGAGAACCGGACTGTCAACACCGAGAGCCCAGAATGCGAGAGTTGCCACGAAGCCTTGCACTCCAGCGACGGCAACCCGACCAAGTGCGGTCGCGTAGATGGTGTCCTTGGCGCGGTTGAGCAGGATATCCTTTTCCGAATTGTCCAGGGGAAGAAGCACCTTCAGGCTTGCTGTTGCCAGTGTGTGATCCCGATACAGGAAAAACAATAGGAAGACCATCACCACCAGCTGCGTGAAAGCACCAAAGGTATTTCCGAGTGCTGCTCCTAAATGGACCGCTACGTAGCTCGCTGTGCTTTGGGTTGCCGTTCCGAGATCGATCTGCCGGGCGGTATTCTCCAATCGCGCCGCTATCAAGGGATGGTTGCTAAGGAGGTCGGAAAATCTCTGTTGTGTTCCACTCGCGCGGAGCATATTTAGCCCGGACAGGGCTTGTCTCGCCAGCTCCTCCACCAGAAAGAAGGCAGGAGTAATGATGCTCACGGTTACAGCAAAAACACCGCAGCTTGCCGCGAGCGTCGGATGTTTGACCCTGGATTCTAACCAGCAGTACGGCCGGTATGTCACCACTGCGAGCGTGAGGGCCCCCACGATGGCCGAGAGAAACGGCAACGACATCATCCAACAAAGGACGAGAACGCCAGCAGTGATTAAGAAGAGAGTCAGATGTTGCCAGTTGAGAGACGCACGAGTGTTCTGAGCCGGCGGGCGTAAAGTTGAGGGGGATTCAGTTTCGATGATGCTTGCCTCCCGTTCCACATCTGTTCTCTTGACGTGAATCTCATGTTCATCCATGCCGCACCTCTTCCTCGTGCTTCTGATGCAGCTTTCCTTGCCTCCACTCTTCAATCCACTTGTAGAGTGACGGTAAAACAAGCAGCGTCAAGAGCGTGGAAGTCACGAGGCCTCCGATGACAACCGTTGCCAGTGGCCGTTGCACCTCAGCTCCGGCCCCAGTCGAGATCGCCATGGGAATGAATCCGAGACTGGCCACAAGGGCTGTCATGAGCACTGGCCGAAGCCGGGTCACCGCCCCCTGCTCGGCGGCATCGGCAATCGACATTCCCTCCTGCCTGATTTCCCGGATGTAGGTCAACAGGACAATTCCATTCAATACTGCGATGCCAAACAGAGCGATAAAGCCGACACCGGCAGAAATGCTAAACGGCATGCCTCTGAGCGTGAGCGCGATGATGCCACCGGTAGCAGCCAGCGGGATGTTCAGGAAGATTAATCCCGCAGGAAGCGTGGCCTGGAAGTTGAAGTAAAGCAGCACAAAAATCATCAGAAGAGCTGCGGGAACGACGATCATCAGTCTTCGACTTGCACTTTGAAGTTGCTGAAATTGACCTCCCCATTCCAATTCATAGCCGTCTGGAATTTTGACTTTCGCGTCGACGGCTTTTTGCGCCTCGGCGACAAAACCGGCAAGATCGCGACCCCTCACGTTGACTTCAACGCTGATGCGGCGCTGGCCGCCTTCACGGCTGATCTGCGCCGGGCCCTCTTCTTCCTGGATATCGGCGAGTTGAGCAAGAGGAATGAAATGTCCTTCGCTATCGCCGACACGCAGGTTGCTGACGGCCTCGGTGGTGTCGCGTTGTTGTAGCGGAAACCTCACCTGGAGTGTGAAGCGCCTGTTGCCTTCCACGATCTCGCCAACCGGCTTTCCACCGATTGCCTCGATCGTGTCCAGAACGGAAGAGGCGTCCAATCCATGACGGGCCAATGCATCACGGCGAATGCGAATACGGAGGTACGGCAAACCTGCGACCCTTTCGGCTCGGACGTCGGCAGCACCCCGGACCCTGGTGACGACCGTTGCAATCTGATCGGCTTTCTGGCGAAGGACTTCGAGGTCTTCACCGTAGAGTTTGATCGCGAGGTCGCTGCGAGAACCACCTTCCATCAACTCCTGCATTCGCATCTGGATCGGCTGCGAAAAGCTATAGGCCGCTCCGGGCGCTTCTTCCTGAAGACGTTTTTTCATGGCCGCAATGAGATCGTTCTTGTTCGTTCCTCTCGGCCATTCATCTGGTGGCCTTAAGGTCACATAGACATCGCTTTGGTCGATAGCCATCGGGTCCGTTGCAACCTCTGGACTTCCAGTGCGGCTCACAACGCGCGAGACCTCGGGAAACTCTCGCAAGACCTTCTCGATGATTTCGTTACCGTGCAGCGACTCGGTAATCGAGATGCCCGGAACTCGGTACATCTGTACAAGGATTGAGCCTTCATCGAGTGAAGGTATAAACTCCGCTCCGAGAAATGGAATGGCAACGAGCGACGCCGCAAATAATACAAAAGCTATCCCGCCAGTCCAGGCCGGATGAGCGAGCGCTTTTCGCAGGAGTGGCCTATAGTTGCCGTCGATCATCCGCATGATCCACGTTGGCTTTTCAGCTTTCAACTTGCGCAGCGCGTACCAACTTAAGACGGGCATGAGCATCAGGGCAACGATGAGTGATGCGCTCAGTGCGAAGAGCACCGTCGCCGCCATCGGCTTGAACATTTTGCCTTCGACGCCGCTAAGTGTCAGGATCGGCACATAGACGAGGAAGATGATGGCGACACCAAAGAAAATCGGCTTCGCTACCTCGCTTCCAGCTTTGCGGATCGTGTCTTCGACAGATTCATCCGGTTTTCTCTCGTGGAGGCGTCGCAAAATGTTTTCGATAATGACGACCGAACCATCGACAATCAGCCCGAAGTCGATGGCTCCGAGACTCATGAGGTTGCCGGAAATCTTCGCCTGCACCATGCCCGTGATGGCGACGAGCATTGACAGAGGAATCGCAACTGACACGATGATGCCTGCACGGAAGCTTCCGAGCAGCAGCAACAGCACGGCGACGACGAGTATACCGCCCTCGATCAGGTTGCGGGTAACGGTATGAACGGTGCGATTGACCAGGTCTTTACGATCGTAAAGAGGTTCGATCTTCACGCCGGAAGGAAGACTCTTCTGTATTTCGGCGAGCCCATCTTTTACGCGATCTGCAACTACCCGCGAGTTTTCGCCGAGCAGCATCATCGCAACGCCGATAACAATCTCGCCGTTACCGTCCTGTGTCGCAAAACCACGTCGCACCATCGGAGCGAAATGGACATTGGCGATGTTGCGGACGAGGATCGGTGTTCCGGTGGGAGAAGTGGCAACGACAATGTTCTCGATGTCGGAAAGACTGCCAATCAAACCTTCTCCACGAATGAGCGACTGCTGCTCATTGCGCTCCAGATAGGCGCCGCCCGCGTTGGCGTTGTTTTTGGAGAGCGCGTCGATCACCTTGTCTAACGCAATGTGATAGCCGGAGAGCTTATCGCTGTCCACTTCCACTTCGTAGGTCTTCAGTTCACCGCCCTGGCTGTTGATCTCAACTACGCCTGGAATCAAGCGCATCTTCGGCGAAATCTGCCAGTCAAGGATCGTGCGAAGCTCCATCGGAGTCTTGCTGCCACCCGTCACCTTGAACTGATAGATTTCTCCCAACCCGGTTGAGATAGGGCCTATCTCTGGAACACCGACGCGGGCAGGAATCGCTTCCTTGGCTTGCGCCAACCGTTCATTCACGAGGTTTCGGCAGAAATAGGGGTCCATGTTGTCTTCAAAATAGATAGCCACATAGGACAGGCCGTACTTCGATGTGGATTGGATGCGCCGCACGCCAGGCAAGCCACTCATCGACATCTCGACCGGGAAGGAAAGCAATTGCTCGACTTCCAACGGAGAGAGACTCGGAGCGCGGGTCAAGACCAGCACTTGATTCGGTGTGATGTCCGGCTCTACATCCACAGGCAGGTTGCTAAGCGACACGATTCCCATAGCAGCAACAAACAGCGCGCCGAGTATGACCAGGACGCGGTAACGAAGGGCGATATCGACGAGACGGTGCATTAGTCGTCCCCCAATCCGCCGCCGGCGATGATTGACTTCAGATGAAACGCGCCCTGGGTCACGACTCGTTCGCCGGCCGAGAGACCATGGATGATCTCCGTCTTGCCATTGATCGACACGCCCTTCTCAATCTGTCGCGCCTCGAATTTTGTCGGTGCGATCTGGACAAAGACCACATTCTTGCCTTCCACGTCCTGTAAAGCGCTCGACGGCACAGAGAGAGCCTGCTTGCTGAATTTGGTCGGCAATTCTATGTTGGCGAACATGTCAGTCTTCAACCGCATATCGCGGTTGTTCACTTCGCAACGAACGCGCGCGGTCCGGGTCTGGGGGTCGAGTACATCGCTGATGTACGCAACTCGTCCTGAGAAGCTTTCATCGGGGTATGTATCCACTTTGATGGAGGCGTCCTGTCCAATTCGAATGCGGCCAAGGTCTTTCTCATAGACCTCCGCCTGCACCCAGACCTTCGAAAGATCGGCAATCGTAAAGAGGTTCTTGCCGGGCTCAACCGTGTCTCCAGCGGAGACTTGAGCCTTCGTGACGACTCCCGCGAAAGGAGCCCGCAACACTGTAAGTGGGCTGCCGCTGCCGCCCGTTGATCCGTAGCGGCGAAGACGCTGCCGAATGCCCTCAATGACCGCCTGTTGCGACTGAATGCTCGCTCGAATGCCTTGCTCTTCCGCTTTGCTGAATTCGAAATCCTTCTCCGCACCTGCGCCGATATCGGCAAGTTTCCTGCTGCGTTCGGTTTGCCGAGTGGCGGGGATCAGTTTCGCGTTGAGGCTCGCTAGTTCTGCCTTCGCAGATTGCTCCTGCGCGGAAAGATCTATTGCTTCCAGGTTGTCGAAGACCGCAAGGATTTGCCCCTGCCGAACGCGGTCGCCAACTGTCGCCTTCAGTTCCACAATGCGTCCACGAGAGAGCGGTGATACCTCGCCAACATGACTGTCGATGGGCTGCACTGTGCCCGTCGCCCGGAGATATTCCGTCAGTTGCGTGACTGCGGCAGGGGCAACCACCATTCCGACATGCTTCTGCGCGGGAAGCAACATCTCTACCTCTGTTTGCTTTTTCTCTAAGCTCTGGGCGTCACCTTCGGAACCGGCTTCGCCGGTGACGTCAGCCGCTTTGTGCTTGCATCCGGCCATGACTACGAGGCCGCAGAGTATCCATATCGAAAATTTCTTCATCGCAGGTTGCCTCCTATGGCACGTTCGACTTCAGCCCAGCTGCGATATGCGTCCGCCTGGGCGTCGATAAAGGCGAGCTCAGTGTCGACGAGCCGCCGTTGTTCGTTCAGGACATCCAGCAAACGAAGTTGTCCGAGTTTGTAGGCTTCCCGAATGACCTGGAGATTGGAAGTGGAAGGATCAACTACGCCGGAACGCAGCAAATCGATCGATTCCTTTGCTGCCTTCCATTTCTGATAGGCACTCTCAACTTCCAGCGGGATCGATCGCTCCAGGTACTCTCTTCTTAAGCGCGCGCCGGAGGTTCGAGCGGTCGCAGCCTGGACATCCCCTCTGCCACTTCGGCTCGTCCGCAGCGGAATAGAAATGCCGAAACTCAGGATGTCATCCCGGTCGCGAAGCGGAGCTAGAGCTCCCGTTGGGGTCTGACCGAAGAGGCCATCAAATTGGCTGTATTGGCGGGTGTAGCCCGCGGACAGGTCAATGTCGGGCTTTCCGTTCGCCCTGGCGAGTTGAACGGCTGCTTGATTTTGCTCTTCCTGCAAACGAGCCGAACGAAGATCGGCTCTCCATTCGAGAGCTTCAGCCTTGAGCGAGTCGAGGTCCCGCGCCGCTGGAGGGACTTCGGCCGTCGATGGCAAAGCCTCACTTGGAAGCAAGCCGCACAGTCGACGCAGATTGAATTCGGCGGTTGTGAGTCGTGCTTCAGCACTTCGCCTCAAAACAAGAGCGCGGTTGGTTTCAACTCGAAGCAGGTTCGCTTCCAGCGGAGCCGCATCGCCCTCATGGACACGCGCGTCGGTCAGACGCTGCGCTTCCGCATTGACCTTGGCCGCTTCGTCCAGCAAAGCAAGTTTTTGCTGCTCGGAGAGACGTTCGGCGATCGCAGAACGTATCTCGTAGGCGAGCGAAGCTGAGCCTTCCTGCAACTCGGCTTCAGCCTGAGCGACACCGAAGCTCGCCACTTGAATCCGTTTGTTGCGTTTCCCAAACGTCTCAAGGGATTGCGAAAGCCCCGCGCCATATTGCTCTTCGCCGTGGCTGCCGAGCGGTTTTCCCGTGCTGCCCTTGAGATCGAGTACCGGCGAGGGACGAACTCCCGCTTGCGTGAGAGTTCCCTGAGCTTCAGCGATTCGCTCCCGAATCGCGAGCAGGTTTTTATTGCGAGCGAGTCCCGTGCGTACCAGTTCCTCCACCGTTGGTGGACTGGTCTGCTGCGCTATCAACCCAGTGGGCATAGCCAGCATGACGCACAGGAAGATAGACAATCTTCCTGACATACACATCTCCTCTATTCCAAAGTCGTAGTTCCGACAGAGGTCTAGGAGAGTTGTGGAGGACGATCAATTTGCAGGGCAGGAAAGGGCAATACCCGGACAATCATTTCGATGGGCGCGACAGACGTCGAGGCAGGCGCCATAAAAACGAACTGCGGCGTAACCACGACAGTAGCGCAGCAGCAGATGCAATGATCACAAGGCTGAACCGGAGCGTCCTTGTCCTTAGATTGCAAGGTGGAGCAATCCGAACCTGGCATTTCGCACGCGAGCACATCTCCTGCTGTGAACAGCACGAGAAAGAGCGCGGTGATTCGGAATGCCTTGGCCCAGAAGCCCATGTTACGAGCATACCCGATGTATCGCGATAGCACGGGGACATGATGCCTGGAGTGAAACTCCTATTGCCCTTCCAACGTGGTATCCGCTCACGGATTGGTAACGACAGGAGCGCTTATGCGAGTAACACGAGTGCCGTGCCAATCGCAACGCCAATCAGCGTCAGTCGCATGTCATCCGTGATCACGAGCATAAAGATGTGCTGAGCGCTGCCTCCGAGCGCCATGCGAATGGCGATCTCGCCTGCGCTTGTCCTCCGACACTCGGGAGGACCTGAGGACGTCATCGAGAGTGCCCTACCCATCGCGACCGATATCGTTACACTAGCTGCATACGGCGTCCGCGCATGTAGATCATATGTCCCGCTCGGACTACTGCTCGGATGAAATCTATGAACCTTGAGGAGACATCATGAAACGACGTGATTTTGTGAAGATCGGTGTGCTTGCTGCGCCTTCCCTCGTATTGGCGCAATCCGGGCAGGACCGATCGAAAGCGAAAGCGGTTCCAGCCGGGGCAGATCGCTCAGGTGAGATACACACGCTGGGTTTCAGCAAGATATCCTTCAAAGTTTCTCCCGCTGAGACGGAAGGTGCTCTCTTCACCATGGAACATTCCAACCTCGGGAAAGGTGGTCCTTTTCGCCACCTGCATCCGGCCCAGGATGAATGGCTCTATGCCATGGAAGGAGAATTCCGCGTTGAGATTGGCGACCAAAAGTTGACGTTGAAACCCGGCGATTCGGTCCTTATGCCGCGCAAGGTTCCCCATGTCTGGGCCCAGGTAGGCGACACTCCCGGAAAACTTCTGATTGCCTTCACGCCGGCCGGCCGGATGGAGGAGTTCTTCCGTGACTTTGGGAAGACAGGCAAGCTGCCCACGGACCCCGAAATCGTAAGAGCTTACGGTCTGGAACGAGTTGGCCCCCCGCTTACCATTTAGGAAAAAATCAGATACCACGGGGACGTGATAGTGGAGTGAACCCCTGAAGTGAGAGACAAGGCAGAGGCTGCCACGGTTCCAGTAAGAGGTTACTCTGTGCGAGCGGGCCCAAATTCAAAGGTCTGGTTTACGTCCGTCTCTCCCAGGTTTCACCCAGGTTTCCACTTCAGGGGTTCACTCCAGTTGCATTCCGCAGTTTCCTGGCGCCGGCGCCTGTGCGCGGTCCAACCTGGACTGCCAACCGTCCTCCCCCCATGTGTCCCGGCAGTCACCCGATAGTTGCATCTGTGCAGATGTAAGTAGCGCGTAAAGTTGAGGTTAGTGCGCGAGCGAGGTTCGTCTTCGACGCCGCCAGAGAGTTGATCTCAGTGGGTGCCCGCAACAGATACAAAGGTATCTCAAGTATCGTCCTTCATACATTCGTTTACTGCGTTCTTCTCGGACCTGTAATCAGCACAGCACAGGCCCAAAACTCCAAGCCAGATATAACTGTCCTCAGCCTGGAGAATCTCTCCTCGATTGAGATCACATCGGTCTCGAGAAGGGAGCAAAAGCTTACAGAAGCAGCGGGCGCTGTTTACATCATCACAAGCGAAGACATTCGCCGTTCTGGCTTGAATAGTCTGCCAGAACTACTGCGAACCGTACCCGGGCTCGACGTAGCCCAGATCGATGGAAACAAGTGGGCGATCACCGCGCGCGGTTTCAATGAGCGCTTTGCCGACAAGATGCTCGTCCTTCTGGACGGACGGACGCTGTATACGCCGCTGACGTCGGGTGTGAACTGGGACGTGCAGGAAACGCTCCTCGAAGACGTCGAGCGGATAGAGATTATCCGCGGACCCGGAGCTACACTTTGGGGATCGAACGCCGTCGACGGCGTGGTAAACATCATTACCAGGAAGTCGAAAGATACGCAGGGAACGCTCCTCACAGGAACCGTCAGCGCTCGCGACCGAAACTCCATTGCTGTACGCAACGGTGGGACATTCGGGGCGAACATGACGTATCGAGTTTTCGGAAAGTACTTCGATAAGGATGGTTCGCAGAGCGTTTCGGGCGGCGCCGCGCCGGACGGCTGGCACGATCTTCGAGCAGGTTTTCGAACGGATTGGGACATCTCCGAGAAAACCACCCTGACCGTGCAGGGGGACTTGTACCGTGCTCGAGTAGGCCAGACAGTGCCCGGAATCGTTTCGCTTTCTCCTCCTGTCACCGGAGTTTTTATCGATAAAACGATTACGTCGGGGGGAAATATTCTGGGCCGGTGGACGAAGTCCTCCAGCCGTCTGGAAAGCACGGTACAAGGGTATTTTGATCTTGAGAACCGGGACCAGCGGGGACTGCTCGGAGAGTTTCGTCACACGCTGGACCTGGAGTTTGACCAGCGTTATCATCCCGGCCGGCGCCACGACTTTATCTGGGGAGGCGACTTTCGGCATTCCTCTGACCGCACGGTAGGGAGCCTGAACATCTCCTTCAATCCAGCCAGCCGAGCTACAGACTTGTACGGCATTTTCGCCCAGGATGAAATCGCATTCTTCGCCAACAAGCTAAGGCTGACACTGGGAAGCAAGATGGAACACAACTTCTATAGCGGATTCGCTTTTCAGCCCAACTTCCGCATGGTCTGGACCCCGAGCGAGCGGGTTTCGACCTGGACTGCGGTGTCGAGAGCTTCAGAAAATTCGTCAAGGACCGACGCGGATATCCGCACGAATGACGATCCCGTTCAAGACGCAAAAGGAAACATCACCCTATCGAGCCATTTCGGGCTCAGCAAGCTTCCGCCGGAGAACGTAAACGCGTATGAGCTAGGGACGCGCTATCAACCAAATCACGTGTTGAATTTTGATCTGGCTACCTTTTACAACCATTACACAAACAGGCATACCAATGAACCGGGAGCACCCTTTCTGGAGAGCGATCCGCTCCCCCTTCATCTGGTAATCCCAACGTATACGCGTAGCAACATCAGTGGTGAAACGCATGGACTGGAGTTGCTGGTCAAAGCGCAGCCGGCACGGGCGTGGAGTGTGTCAGCTTCCTACACGCTGTTCGAGATCCACCTCCACCAAATTGCTTCCAGCCTGGACTTCGACACGGCCAGGGAAAGCGAGGGAAGCAGCCCACACCACCAGTTTCAAGTCCGCTCCTCGCTCAATCTGCCTCATAAGGTTGAATTCGATTCGGCGATCTACTATGTTGGCCCACTCGATGGTCCTGGCATCAAGGCCTACACGAGACTCGATCTTCGTGCCGGCTGGCATCCGGCACATGCAATCGAATTGAGTGCAGGCGGGCGCAATCTGTTGCAAGCGGAACACGCTGAGTTTGGCTCGGGAGACCTCGTACAGGCTGAGGCCATATCGCGCAGCGCTTTCCTGAAAGCAACGTGGAGTTTCTGAGTAACTGCGTATCTGAACTTCGGCCGTGTTGTGTCGCACGGGTAAGACGAGCGCGTTTGCCATCCCGGACAGTGCTCTTGCCGTTGCTTGTCTTGCTCGTGACGGTGTCGAGTGCGGTAAAGGTGAACGCTACGAGTGCTCAGGTTTTAAGTGAATCGCAGATTAAGGCCGGGTTCCTTTTCAACTTCACACGATTTATCGAGTGGCCCGACAACGCATTTGCGACACCCACCTCACCTTTTTCGGTCTGCCTTATTGGAGCTACTCCGCTAGTCGACCTGCTTACCCAGGCGTCCACAGGAAAAGCTGTCAACGGCCGCAGCTTGACGATCCGGGGAATCAAATCCGCCGACGATCTACATGCGTGCCAGATTCTATTTCTAAGTACGACGGAAGAGCGGCGAGCGGCGCACATCCTCGAAAGCGTGAAGGGAATGAGTGTGCTCACAGTCAGTGAGATCCCAGGTTTTGCAGCGGCGGGAGGAATGATCGATTTTGTTGTTGAGGAGAACAAGGTAAAACTCGAGATGAACGTGGATGCGACAAGCCACACGGGCCTCAAGGTGAGTGCAAAACTCATCGCGGTATCTCACCTCGTGTCTGGCCACTCCTCTATCGGAGGTCACGAATGATGTGGAGTTTTCAGTCGCGTTCCATCGCAACCAGGCTGAGATGGATCATTACGCTCGCAATCACCGTGGCCCTGCTGTTGGCATGCATTGGGTTCATTGGCTACGACAACATGACCTTTCGCGCAGCGAAGGTGGACGACGTCAAGACCCTGGCGGAGATCATCGGCTCAAACAGCACGGGAGCCCTGGCATTTCAGGATGCCGCATCCGCTTCCGAAGTACTCAAGGCGTTGACATTCAAGAAGCACATTTCCGAAGCCTGTATCTACGATCGACACGGCACCGTGTTCGCGAAATATGTTCCTCCGGGTGTACATCGCGATTTCGCTCCGCCCGCCGCACAGAGAGACGGAAGTTTCTTCCCCGACCAGCACACACTCGTTGTATTTCGTGAAATTGTGCTCGCAGGAGACCCAATTGGAACCGTGTATGTTCGATATGATCTGGCGGAGTTGAGTCAACGGCGCAATCGGTATCTGCAGATGATGTCGGTTGTTGCCTTGACCGCTCTGTTGCTGGCTCTGTTGCTTTCCTCCCGCCTTCAACGTTCCATTACCGACCCGATCTATAAGCTGGCGAAGGCGACTCGCGCCGTATCCATACTTAAGGATTATTCCATTGTCGTTCCGAAGCGGAACGACGATGAAATTGGCGATCTTATCGATGGCTTCAACGACATGCTCTCCGAGATTAGGAACCGCGACCAGGTGTTGAGGGACGCGAAAGAGATGGCCGAGGCTGCAAGTCGATCCAAGAGCGAGTTTCTGGCGAACATGAGCCACGAAATCCGTACTCCGATGAACGGTGTGATAGGAATGACCGATTTGGCGCTCGACACCGATTTGTCACCCGAGCAGCGTGAGTATCTTGAAACGGTGAAGCTGTCAGCGGATGCATTGATGGTAGTGATCAACGACATCCTCGATTTCTCGAAGATCGAGGCCGGGCATGTTGAGTTGGAGATTCGGCCTTTCGATGTTCGTGAATGCTTGTATATGGCCCTCAAGACACTTGCCATTCGTGCCGATGAAAAAGGCCTGGAACTGCTGTGCGACGTGGCCTCCGAGGTCCCGGACATCGTTATGGGAGATTCGATCCGTCTGCGTCAAATCATTCTGAATCTCGTTGGGAACGCCATAAAGTTCACAAGCGTCGGCGAAGTTTCTCTCACCGTCGCCGTGGAAGAGACGCGCGATAAAGAACGTTTGCTTCGCTTCGCCGTCTCCGATACCGGAATCGGGATTTCAAATAGCCAGCTTGAACATATTTTTGAACCCTTCTCGCAAGCCGACGCGTCGACCACCAGAAAATATGGTGGCACAGGTTTGGGACTCACAATCTCCTCTCGTCTGGTCCATGTCATGGGTGGAACCATTGACGTTTCGAGCGTAATCGGCCAAGGCAGCAAATTCTCCTTTACAGCCCTGATGGGTGACGCGGTCACCGATGACATAGAGCCATCGGCCAAGGTCTCTTTCGAAGCACTGCTCGACATCAAGGTGTTAATCGTCGATGACAATGAAACGAATCGGCGAATCCTGAGCCGGATGCTGGGGCGCTGGGGCATGAGACCGACCAGCACGGAGGGCAGTGAGGAAGCTTTGGCGGCCCTTTGGTCGGCGCATCAACTTGGCGACCCCTATCGTTTGATTTTGACGGACATGCATATGCCAGGAACAGACGGTTTCCAACTGATCGAGAAGATTCGGCAGGATCATGAGTTGACTGCCCCAACGATCATGATGCTCACCTCGGCCGGGCATCACGGGGACGTGGCGCGTTGCCGGGAACTCGGCGTCGCAGCCTACTTGCTAAAGCCTATCCGAGAGTCGGAGTTGCGGGATGCGGTGTCGCGCGTCATCGGTGGCTGGAAAGACGGCCTTCGCGCAGCTCGACAGCCGGAAAGTGCTGGGCCGGCGGTGCTCCAAAACATAGAGACAATCCTCGAAATTCTGGTGGCGGAAGACAACGGTGTCAATCAAATGCTTGCGCTACGCCTGCTTGAAAAACGCGGGCACCGCACCACGCTCGCGGTGAATGGTTTGGAAGTTCTCGATCTGTTGCAGAACCGGACGTTTGACCTCATCCTCATGGATGTTCAGATGCCTTTGATGGATGGCGTCGAGGCCACGATGGAAATCCGGCGCCGCGAGATTGCGACGGGTAGACATGTGCCAATCTATGCCGTAACCGCGAATGCGATGAAAGGCGACCGCGAACACTATCTCGATACGGGGATGGATGGTTACCTGGCCAAGCCCATACGTCCCGTTGAGTTGGATCAGTTGCTCCTGAGTCGAATGGAAGTGAAGGCGGCACAGAGAGAACAGGCAATGGAGGCGGCGACTTGAGGAGCGCAATGGAATATGCAGATCAACTGGTTCAACGCGGAGCGCAACCAACGGAGCACATCATGACGCATGCAAAGAATGCAACAAGAGACAGCGGAGTTGACCTGCCTGAATTGTTGGCCCGCGTGGAATACGACCGGAACTTTCTGAGGGAAATTTTTGAGCTTTTCCGGGAAGAGTTTCCGCCTCTCAACGTGGCTTTGCATGAGGCAGTCAAGTGCGGGAATCTCGTGGAAATTCGAGTGGTGGCCCACACGATGACGGGAATGCTTGCGAGCCTTTCCTTTACGAAGGCGTCAGCTTCTGCGATGCGAATCGGCCGGATGGCCAGGGAGAACAAGCCGCAGGATATTCCGGATGAGATCGCACGTTTGGAACGAAACGTCCACGCGGCACAGACCGCTCTACATACCGTTTGCCAGGAGGTGGTCCGTTGAAAATCCTGCTGGCCGACGACAATGCCGTTTCCCGCAAGTTGCTACAGAGGATGTTGGAACGAAGTGGCTTCGATGTAGTGTGCGCAGATAATGGTCAGGACGCTATCGACTGCCTGCTTGGGGTCGATGGCCCTCGTCTGGCCATTGTCGATTGGGTCATGCCTGTGAAGGATGGACCTACCGTGTGCAGGGAAATCCGTGCCTGCACTTCGAATCCATATATATACCTTATCTTGCTGACATCTCGGGAAACGACAAGCGACGTGGTGATGGGTCTGGAAGCCGGAGCGGACGATTATCTGACGAAGCCATGTAATCCACAAGAAATGCGAGCGCGGGTGCGAGCCGGCCAGAGAATTCTTGAATTGCAGGATAAGCTGGTCCACGATGCTCATCACGATTCTCTAACAGACCTTCCCAATCGGACCTTCTTCGGGCGCCGCCTGGCAGAGAGCGTTCGTATCGCCCATTTGCAACCTGGATACTTATTTGCGGTATTGTTTGTAGATATCGACCGTTTTAAGTTGATCAACGACAGCTTCGGCCACTTGTCAGGCGATCAATTGATGAGTGGCGTCGCTCAGCGACTTCTTAACGCGGTAAGGACCGAAGACGCCATCTTCCGGCTCAAGACACCCCGCCGTTCACGCAGCGGCCTTTTCGACGTTGTCGCGAGAATTGGCGGTGATGAATTCGTCATACTGCTGGATGACATCACTGACATCGGCAACGGCATACGAGTGGCTGAACGGATTCAGACAGCACTTCAATCTGCTTTCCTGATCAGTGGCGAAGAAGTAGTCGTGACCGCCAGC
>Ga0207652_10001220_pt1 | contig 23031 bp, 23 predicted proteins | sample KBSC63BmetaG_FD_184334 | JGI IMG/M metagenome (GOLD analysis project Ga0207652, IMG submission 184334) | Corn rhizosphere microbial communities from Kellogg Biological Station, Michigan, USA - KBS C6-3B metaG (SPAdes) (version 2) | ecosystem: Host-associated > Plants > Roots > Rhizosphere ... | reverse complement strand
ATCCCGCAAGGCGGGCCGCAGCCCGCCTTTGGTGTATCGGGACGACTCGCATGCAGCACGTGTCGTCAGGATGGGTGGCCGAGCGGTTTAAGGCGCACGCCTGGAAAGCGTGTGGGGTGTCACAGCCCTCGCGGGTTCGAATCCCGCCCCATCCGTCAATCCGATTCATCGTTCATGTCGTACACCTCTCGTACGCGGGGCTCGCACCTTTCGCTTCCCCTTCCGAGAGAAGTTCGTGATGCAGATCCGTTCCTTCAGCGCACTCGGTGTGCTCCCGCTTGCTGCAGTTTCGGCCCTCGGCGCGAGTTCGAGTTCATCCACCGCGCCGCTGCCCATGATCCTGGGCAGTACTCCAGCCTGGCGCGACGGCGTCGCGGTCACGACCGACTACACTGCCAACTTCGAGTGCAGGAACCCGCCCAGTGCGAACTCGGCATCGCAGTGTGAAATTGGCGCCGATCCGAATGGGACGCACATCACCGGAGGCATCCCGACGAATCTGTCTCTGCGCTTCAAGGTGCGCTGAGATGGTCCCGCGTAGCCGCATGGGCCTTGCCGCGGTCGCGGGCGGCACTGCCCTCGTCGCCGGCGCCTGGCTCCCCTGGATGTCCCTGTTCGCGGGGCTCTATCCCATGCGCGGCGTCATTGGTGTGAACGGCCGCATCATCTTCCTTGCCGGCATTGCGGCGCTCCTGCTGGGCGTGATACTGCTTGGGCGGGACGTGCGCGGCGCCCCCGTCATGCTGAGCGGAGCTGGACTGCTCCTGCTCGCGCTGGTGGCATCGATCTTCATCGGCATTCACCAGCTTATGGCCGGCGCCGGTCATCAGGCGATGGTTGTGCCTCGGGCGGGCGTCGGCGTCTACGTGGTGCTGCTGGGCGCACTGCTCACGGCCATCGCTCCCGTTTTCGCGCGATCCCGCCACCCCTAGCGCGTGGTGCCCGACTCGTAGCCAGCAATCACGAATGGACCGGTGGGTTGCGGCACGCCGCCCGCCGGTTCATCCGTGACTGCCACCCCCTTGAGCGCACCGCGGGGCAGTGCGTAGGTTGCCCGCACAATTGCTTTCCCATTGCTCGACGGCGCGAACGTGCCGGCGCTGATCCTGGCGGTGGCGGTGACGAGCCAGAGCTGGTAGATGCGGCCCGGCTCGGGCTGCGGCAGGTTGTGCGCAACGAAGGTCCAACTGTTCGTCGAGCGATTCCAGAACATCAGCGCCCACGCCTGGCGCGGCGTGCTGGCGGTGAGTGAGACAACCGCCATGTCCTCGCCGGTGACTCCGGCAATGAATGTGTCGCGCTCGGCCACCAACGCGCGCAGCGAGTCGGTCTCGGCACGCAGGTCACCCCCGCGCTCGGAGGCGAGGTGCACCGCGCGCTCGAGCTGCGAGCGATCTCGCATCAGCCACAGTGAGACGCCGACACTCACCGCGAGCAGCACGCAGGCCGCGGCGGCAATCCACGAAGACCACTGGGAGGGGCGCGCGGGTGCTGCCGATCGTTCATTGAGCGGCACCTCCTTGCCGGCCCGCGCACGCGCCAGCAATCGGGCACGCATGGCATCCCGCCGGTCGGCTGACATGGGAACGGCGGGCGCTGCGTACGCCATGCCTTCCGCCGCATTCCGCAGTGCGCGGAGTTCCGCGGCGCATGACTCGCACGTACGCACATGCACCATGACGCCTGTCATCTCATCCGGATCGAGCGCGTCCAGCGCCGCTGCCGGAAGCAGCTCCATGGACTCTTCGTGACGCACAGGCTCGTGACTCATCGCGCTTCCTCGCGCAGTACGTCCAACGTCTGTCGCAGCTTCTGCAACGCCGCGCGCACGCGCGTCTTCACCGTACCCAATGGCTGCTGCGTCCGCTCGGCAATCTCACTTTGACTGAAGCCGCCAAAGTACGCCAGCTCCAGCGCGAACCGTTGTGCCTCCGGCAACGCCCGCAGCGCTTCACGAACCAAGGTCCGCCGCTCCGATTGCTCGGCGTCGAGCGATGGATCATCCCGCGACACGGTGTCCCCATGGCCGGTCTGCACCACGGACCCGACATCATCGTCCCCGATTGATTCTTCCCTGCGTCGCCGGGCCGCGCGCAATCGGTCGAGCGCGCGCGTGCGCGCCATCGTCAGCAACCACGTCTCAACGGACCCGCGTGTGGCGTCGTACCGCGGCGCCAGTCGCCACGCCTGCCAGAATGCCTCCTCCACCACATCCTGCACGTCGTCCTGATCGCGAAGGATCCGTGTCACGATCGCGTGTACCAGCCCATTCCACCGATCGAAGCACGCCGCCAGTGCACTCTCATCGCCAGTCGCCATTCGCAGGACCAACGCGAGATCGTCAGTCTCCACGCTGTTCACCCGAGGGTACGCCGGCTGTGGCGCTGGTGGATTCATGGCACTGGAATCTAGTGCTGCATGACTCGAAGGTGAGACCCGTCGCCGGGACGCGCCGCACGGTGGTGCGAGCGAACCGGAAATCCGAATCCGCTTCCCGCGTCGTATCAGGGTGTCCGCCGCCGGCACCCGTGGTGCGCGTGCGGACCGGCGCTTCTGCCGCACAACCATTTGTCCGGAGGACTGCGATGCACACACGGTATCTTGCGACCATGGCGGCGCTCGTGAGCGCGGCAATGCTCACGGCCGCGTGCAGCGACCAGAGCACGACAACGGGGCCAGCGCTGCACCCTGGCATGGACATGAGCGCGTCGAGCACCAACGCGCGCGATGGCGCGCCCAGCGGCACCACCCTAGGGTGGTTGAATGGCACGACGGTCACCTTCTTCTACCATAAGTCCTTCTTCTGCGCGCAGCCGCCATCCAGCGGCGCTCCGAGCGGCTGCGAGGTCGGCGCCGACGGTCCCGATCCGCGGCCTGGCAAAATTCCCGTTCTCTACGTGATGACGCCCATCGGATTCCGACCCGACGCCTCGACACTGCATTGCCCAGTGGTGGGCAGCTGCATCAACCATCCGTCGACGATCGATCTGTCGCGCGTGTTCGGACCGGGCTCGGCCGACGTGCCGCTGCCGGCGCACAGCCATATCATTGACAGCGCGCTCCCGGAGTCTCAGGCCAACGGAGGAATGGCTGGATGGTGGGACCTCGAGGTGATTGGCGTGACGGATCCTGCCGTGTGGGACCAGATCGTGGCCGGCAAGAGCCTGGCGACCGTGCGTGCGTTGCAGGCAGCGGGGAAGGGCATCACCGGCGACATCCCGTCGAACACGTATTTGTTCTTTGGGGTGAAGCAGTAGCGGGTCGCGCGTCAGCATCGCACGCATTGCCCGTGCCGCCGGAATGTGGGACGTGCTGCGCTCGCCCGTTGAGAGCGGTACGTCCCGCGACCCGTTGCAGGCGTGGTGATGCCGGAGACAGCGAGGGCTGTCGGCCTCGCGCGATCCGCCGTGGCCTGCGTGGATTGCCCTTGACAGGTGAATCCGCCGCGGGCGAAGATGGCGGCGCCATGGTCAACGCGCCATTCGACGTTTGCGAGTGCCCGAAGCCTTCCTGTCGCCGGTCAGGACGCCGCGCGTGAGCGCGGTCGCTGCGCTGACTGCTCGCCCCGTCCCTCGCGCTGCACGCCTTCGCGCCTCACTCCTCTGCGCGGCGTTCGGATTCCTCCTGGCCTATGCCTCCATGAGTCGCCCGGGTCTTCCCGGCGACTTTCTCTACTGGCGCACCGCGGCGCGAGCCCTGCTTCACGGGCAGAATCCCTACCATGTCATTCCCGCCATTGCGCCCGAACGGTTTCTCACGCCGTTCTTCTATCCGCTGCCGGCAGCCATCGCCACTCTCCCGTTCGTTGCCTTTCCCTACGCGCTCGGCGGCGCGCTCTTCGTCGCACTCTCGGCCGGCCTCCTTGCCTTCGGCCTCTCGCGCGACGGCTTCTATCGTCTCACCGTCTTCGCGAGCGCGCCGTTCATCATTTCAGCGACCAGCGGAACATGGCCGCCCATCATCGCCGCGGCGGCGCTCCTTCCGGCGCTGGGCTTTCTCATCTGCGTCAAGCCCAACGTCGGCCTCGCCTCGCTGGCCTACCGGCCCCGCTGGTCCATGATCCTCGCGAGCGCACTGTTTCTCCTCGTCAGTCTCGCCATCCTGCCGAGCTGGCCGCTCGACTGGTGGCACCAGCTCGCATCCGTGAAGAGTCGCACCATTCCGCTTCTCACGCCGTCGGGCCCGGTGCTGCTGCTCGCGCTCACGCGCTGGCGGCAGCGCGAGGCGCGACTGCTCCTCTGCTTTGCCTGTATTCCACAGGCGCCCTGGTTCTACGACCAGATCGTGCTCTGGCTCATCCCGCGAGACATGACGGAAGCGTTCGGCTATACGGTGGTGAGCCAGCTCATGCTCATCGCGTGGAGCGCCTTCACCATGCTCGCCTGGCGCCACGGCGCCTGGGTGCTCGTGGCCGCGCTCTACCTGCCGCCGCTCGTCATGGTGCTCCGCCATCCCAATACGGGCGAGGTTCCCCGCTGGCTCGACACGTTCGCGGCGCGTGTGACCGCTGCACGGCGCTCCGAGCCTGCGCCGGAGCCGCCCGCCTGAGGCACGACACCTTCACCCCGTCCCGCTCCGGTCGCATATATTTCCCCGCCATGCCCTCTTCCCCCACCACCGTGTTCGATGCGCGGGCCATGGATCGCACGCTCCGCCGCATGGCAGACGAGATCATCGAGCTCAATGATGGCACCGACGGCCTCGTGCTCGTTGGCATCCAGCGCCGCGGCGTGCAGCTCGCCGATCGTCTCGCCGCCATGATGAAGGAGCGCGAGCACGTGGACGTCCCGCGTGGCGCGCTCGACATCACGCTCTATCGCGACGATCTGCAGACCGTCGGGCCGCGTCCCGTGGTCGGTCCAACCGATATCCCCTGGGACATCGGCGCCAAGCATGTGGTCATCGTGGACGATGTCCTGTACACCGGCCGCACCATTCGCGCGGCGCTCGACGAGCTCGCCGACTTCGGCCGTCCCGCGCGCATTGGGCTCGCGGTGCTCGTGGATCGCGGCGGGCGCGAGCTGCCCATACGCGCCGACGTCGTGGGCAAGACGCTCGCGGTCGCGAATGGAGACCGGGTGGACGTTCTGGTGAAGGATCTCGACGGGAAGGACGCCGTCGTCGTGGTGCGCCCCGGGGACGGCGCGTGACCGAGACGCTCGGCAAGGATCTGCTGGCACTGGAGCCGCTCACGGCCCGGCAGATCCGCCTCATTCTCGATACCGCCGAACCGTTCAAGGAGATCAGCGAGCGCGCGATCAAGAAAGTCCCCGCACTGCGCGGCAAGACCATCGTCAATCTCTTCTTCGAAGCCTCCACCCGCACCCGCATCTCCTTCGAGTTCGCCGAGAAGCGCCTCTCGGCCGACACGGTGAACGTCGCATCGTCCGGTTCCAGCGTGCAGAAGGGCGAAACGCTGGTGGATACGGCGCGCAATCTCGAAGCGATGCGCATTGACATGGTCGTGATCCGTCACGGCGCGTCGGGCGCGGCACGCTTCCTCGCCGATCGCATCGAGAGCAACGTGATCAACGCCGGCGACGGCACCCACGAGCATCCCACGCAGGGGCTCCTCGATCTGCTCACGCTGCGCGACAATCTCGGCGACCTCACCGGCCGGCGTGTGTGCATCGTGGGCGACGTGCTCCATTCGCGCGTGGCGCGCTCGAACATCTGGGGACTCCAGAAGCTCGGTGCCGAGGTGGCGGTCTGCGGACCGCGCACGCTCCTGCCGTGGGCCATTGGCGAGTTCGGCGTGCGCGTCTTCTCGCGCATCGAGGAGGCCATTGAGTGGGCCGAGGCGCTCAACATTCTTCGTCTGCAACTCGAGCGCATGACCGCGGGCTACATTCCGTCGCTCCGCGAGTACAACCGCGTGTTCGGCGTCTCGCGGGAACGACTCGCTCGCGCACCGCGCGACATTCTCATCCTGCATCCGGGCCCGATGAACCGCGGCGTCGAAATCGACAGCGACGTGGCCGACGGCCCCCACAGCGTCATTCTCAACCAGGTGACCAACGGCGTGGCGATCCGCATGGCGGTGCTCTATCTCCTCGCGGGCGGGCGGCCCGAGCTCGCTGAAGCGGCCAAGGGCGCGAGCGATCGATGATCCAGCCGATCCTGCTGCTGTCCGGCGGCACGCTGCTCGATCCATCGCGAACGCTCAACGAACGCGGCGATCTGCTCATTGTCGACGGAAAGATCGCGCGCGTGGGGGGCCGCATCGATCCGGGCGAGGACGCCGATGTGCTGGACTGCTCGGGCGCCTTCGTGTCGCCCGGATTCATTGACGTCCACTGTCACCTGCGCGAGCCGGGACGGGAAGATGTCGAGACGATCGCCACGGGCGCGCGTGCCGCGGCGGCGGGCGGATTCACCGCCGTGTGCGCCATGCCCAACACCGAGCCGGTCACCGACAACCAGGCGGCCGTCGGCTTCATTACACGACAGGCGCTGCGCGCGCAGGCGGCGCGCGTCTATCCGATTGGCGCCATCTCGGTGGGACAGAAGGGCGAGGCGCTGGCGGAGTTCGGCGAGATGGTGGGCGCGGGCGCGGTCGCGGTGAGCGATGACGGCAGGCCCGTGGCCAGCGCGCATCTCATGCGCACCGCGCTCGAGTACGCCCAGACCTTCGGCATTCCGGTCGTGGATCACTGCGAGGAGCCCACGCTCGCGCTCGGCGGCTCGATGAATGAAGGCGTGATGAGCGCGCGGCTCGGCCTGCGCGGCATTCCGTCCGAAGCCGAGGAGATCATGGTGATTCGCGACATTCTCCTCGCGCGCCGGACGGGCGGACACGTGCATCTCGCGCACATGAGCACGAAGGGAAGCGTCGAGCTCATTCGCTGGGGAAAGGAGCGCGGGATCAACGTGACCGCCGAAGTCACGCCGCATCATCTCACGCTCACGGAAGAAGCCGTCGGCGCGTACGATACGCAGGCCAAGATGAACCCGCCGTTGCGCACGGCCGACGATGTCGCGGCGCTGCGCGAGGCGTTGCGGGATGGGACGATCGACGTCGTCGCCACGGATCACGCGCCGCATCACTACGATGCCAAGGAACGCGAGTTCGCCGACGCGCCCTTTGGCATTATCGGACTCGAGACCGCGCTCGCGCTCGTGGTGACCGAACTGGTGGAGACGGGAATTCTGGACTTCCCGGCGCTGGTGGATCGCATGGCGACGCGTCCGGCGCGCCTCTTCCATCTGCCAGGCGGGACGCTCGAGGAGGGCGCGGTGGCGGATGTGACGGTCTTCGATCCGACGCGTGAATGGAAGGTGGACCCGACGCGATTCCTGTCCAAGGGGCGGAACACGCCCTACGCCGGGCGCACGTTGCGCGGGCGGGCGCTGTACACGATCGTGGATGGGCGTGTAGTATATCGGTTGCCGGAGTGAGCGGTGGCCGAGAGCGGCTCGGCCGTGCGGCAGGAAATTGTCGCCGTGTGCAGGCGGCTGTACGAGAAGGGGCTGATCGCGGGCCCGGACGGCAACGTCTCGGTGCGACTCGGTTCCGGAGTCATTCTGGTCACGCCGGCGGCCATGTCCAAGGTGGACGTGACGACGGATGATCTGGTGGAGGTCTCGATGGACGGCGCCCGGATATCCGGTTACCGGGAGCCCTCATCGGAAGTCCAGCTTCACGTCAGGCTGTACGCGCGTCGTCCCGATGTGCAGGCGGTGGTCCACGCGCATCCGCCGGTGGCAACGGGATTCGCCGTCGCGGGGGAGGGATTCGAGACCGACGTCCTTCCCGAGCTGGTGTACCAGATGGGACGGGTCCCGCTCGTGCCGTATGCCACCCCCGGGACCCTGGCCGTGGCGGACGCATTCGAGCCCTTCATTGCGGGCCATGATGCGTTCCTCATGGCGAATCATGGAGCGACGACCACCGGCCCCTCGCTCCTGATCGCGCATCAACGGATGGAAAGTGTGGAGCACTCGGCGAGAATCCTGCTCGCGGCACGACTTCTGGGCCGAGTCACTGAGTTGAGTACCGAACAGGTCGCCGAGCTGCTCGCGCATCGCGCGTGACGCGCGGCGCTGCCCGGCACTCCCGGATTTGGCGGCTCGCGAGGGCCAGCGGAGAGACGAATGACGCAATCGACAGTGAATTCCGAACAGGTGACCGCGCTGTTCGAGGAACGGCAACGCTACGAATCGTGGCTCGCGACGCTGGAGAGTCGGCGGGGCGCGACGCCGGCGCACATCTATGAGCGGGTGCACACGGACTACTCCGCGCGCCTCCGCCACGTGGTCGAGCAACTGGCTGGTCATCGCGCCGTGCTGCAGGAGATGGAAAGCGGTCTGCTCGGCAAGCTCTCGGCGCTCGATGTCCAGGAGGCCCGGCACCGCGATGAAGCGGCGGAGACCGACTTGCGCGCGGCGGTGGGCGAACTGAGCGGCGAACAGCATCGCGAGGTGACCGAGCGCACATCTGGCGCGGTGACCGCTATTCAACAGGAGCGCGGATCGCTCTCCGATGAGCTGAACCGGCTGCGCGCCGTGCTCGTGGCCGCGGGCGCCACGCCGCAGCCGTTGGCCAACGCCTCAGGCGCGGCCGCGCCCGCCGCGCCCGCCGCGCACGCCGCACCCGCGCCGCACGCGCCATCTGCCGCACCCGTTGCCCGTCCGACCTCCGGCCCCGTCGCCGCCCCGGCATCGCGGGAGCAGGACGAATGGGATGCCGCTTTCGACAAGGTGACCTCGCCGGCGCCGCAGCCTTCCGGCGGCGCGACGCCGGCACCCGCTGGCGGTGGATTCGACGACCTTGAGTTCCTCAAGTCCATGTCGAACCCGAGGACGAGCGGAGAGGGCGTGACGGTAGGCAGCGGAGCAGGAATGGGTGGCGATCGTGCAGCCGCGTCCGGTGGACGTCAGCGCCCGGGCAGCGGAAAGGTCAGGGCGCAATCCGGATCCCAACCTTCGGCCCTGCGCACGACGCCGTCTGCACAGAATGCAGAACAGGTGAAGACGCTCAAGTGCCAGGAGTGCGGCACGCTCAACTATCCCACCGAGTGGTACTGCGAGCGGTGCGGCGCTGAACTGGCGGCGATGTAGCGACGCCGGAGTGGATCGAATCCGCGAAGCGCGTGCTGACGAAGGTCAGCCGCGCTTCGTTGCCATCCGGCTCTTGCGTCGGGCCGCTGCGTTGGGGTGAACGAGGCCCTTTCGCGCGGCGCGATCCAGCAACTGCACCGCGGAACGCTGCTGGTCCGGCGTGGCGTCCGCTGCGCTCGCCTTGCGGAGCGCCGTGCGCAACGCGGACCGCTGGGCCTTGTTGCGCGCCGTGGCGGCGCGGGTCTTCCGCATGTTCTTTTTCGCGGACTTGATATTCGGCACGAAGTTCTCCAGGAACTCACAGGGATGTTCGCGGCAGGCGCGAGGGGAAAAACCTAGAGCTGACAGCAATGGATGTCAAGGCGCCACTTCACTTTGACACCGCTCTGCTCACCCGATAGCTTTCGCGCCGACGAGCGTGATCGTCGCGCTGTCCCCGCCATTTACCGTGCGAGCTCTTGGACCCACTCGACATCGAACGGTTCGTCCTGATTGCGCCCGTTCTCCTCTTCGCGATGATCGCGCACGAGTACGCGCACGGCTACGCAGCCCTGCGCCAGGGCGACGCCACCGCGTACCAGCTCGGGCGGCTGACATGGAATCCGATCAAGCACATTGATCCGTTCATGACGATTCTGCTGCCGCTGCTCATGTTCCTCACGCATGGGCCGATTCTGGGCGGCGCGAAGCCGGTTCCGGTGAATCCGCGAAACTACCGCAAGTATCGCCGCGGCGACATCATCGTGTCGCTGGCCGGCGTCACGACGAATCTCGTGATCGCGATCGTCAGCGTGCCGGTGATCGTCGTGCTGGGACTCGTGGCCCAGGCGGCGCCCGGCGCGGCCCAGGTGCTGGCCATCGTACAGGCGATGCTCATTTGGGGGATGCTCATCAACCTGATCCTCGTGGCGTTCAACCTGATGCCGCTGCCGCCGCTCGATGGCTCGCACGTGGTCAAGTATCTGCTGCCGCCCGCGTGGGCCATGCAGTATCAGCGCATCGGCCAGTACGGCATCATCATTCTCATTGCGTTGCTCTACTTCGGCGGGCGCCTGATCAATCTCTGGATGTACCCGGCGTATGCCCTGTTCACGCTGCTGGTGCATCCGGTTGGCGGCTTCGTGCTGCCCAGCAGGTTCCTGCCGTGATCGACACCGCCGAACTGGTCGAGGCGCCCTTCGTCATCGAGCTGGAACAGTTCTCCGGCCCGCTCGATCTGCTCCTCACGCTCATTCGTGACGAGCGCGTCGAGATCACCGACATTCCCATCGCCCGGATCTGTGAGCAGTTTCTCGCGCGCATTCACTCGCTCGGGCTGAGCGACGCGGCCGAGTATCTCGAAATGGCCGCGCGGCTGCTGCGCATCAAGGTGCAGATGCTGCTGCCGCGACACGGGAGTGGTGACGAGTGGGAGGATCCGCGCGCCGAGCTCGTGCGCCGGCTGCTCGAATACCAGCAGATGCGCGAGGTGGTGGATCTGCTCGAGCGCCGCGGCGACGACCGGCGCGAGCGGCTGGGCCGCGGTGCGACGTTGATCGAACCCGTGCGCACCACGCGCCCGCTGTCGCTCGCGCTCCCCGAACTGCTCGCCGCCGTGGATCGCGTGCTGCGCATGGCGCGGAAGCCGGTGTTGCATGACATCGTGCCGCGCGCACTCGACGTGGACGGCGCGATCGAGACCATACGCGCGCTGCTGCACCTTCGGGCCACGGCGCGCTTCAGTGACATCGTGTCCGCCGGCGCGGAGCCGTGGCGGATACTCTCCGCGCTGCTGGCGCTGCTCGAGCTCGCCCGCCGCGGCGAGTTGCGCGTCCGCCAGCTTCGCCCCTTCGGCACCATGGACATCGCTCGTGACACCGCTGGCGAAGCTGCTTGAGGCGGCGCTCTTTTCCAGTGGCCATCCCGTGCCGCTGGATGAGCTGCGGGCACTCGATCCGGACGCGTCAGCGGCCGCGGTCGCCATGGCGCTGGACGAGTTGCGCGAGCATTACGATACCGGCGGCCATGGGGTGGAGCTGGTGGAGATCGCGGGCGGGTGGCAGATCCTCACGCGACCGGAATTCACCGAGACGATCGAGCGCGTTCAGCTCGCCGTGCGTCCGCAGCGTCTTTCGTCCGCCGCCCTCGAGACGCTGGCGATCATTGCCTACCGGCAGCCGATTGGTCGCGCGGAAATCGAGGAGATTCGCGGCGTAGCGGTGGGGAGCATGCTGCGCACGCTGCTCGAGCGCGGCCTCATTGACGTCGTCGGGCGCGCGGAGGGACTTGGCCGGCCCATGCTGTACGGCACCACGCCCGCCTTCCTGGAGCAGTTTGCCTTGCGCCACCTGGGCGAGCTGCCGCGCGCGGATGAGCTGGCGGTCGCGCTGCGATCCGAGCCGCGCGCGCTCTGACCGCCATGTCGATGCGCATTCAGCGCGCCATCGCGCGTGCCGGCGTCGCGTCCCGCCGGCATGCCGAAGCGCTCATCCTCGCGGGGCGCGTCACGGTGAACGGATCGCCGGCGCACATTGGTCAGGTGGTGGACCCCGCTGCCGACGTCATTCACGTGGACGACGCAGTCGTGGGAGCGCCGGCCCCCGAGCGGTGGCTCGTGCTGAACAAGCCAGCTGGCGTGATGACCACGCGGCGCGATCCATCCGGACGCCGGACGGTCTTCGATTTCACACCCGACGTGGCAGGGCTCACCTACGTCGGCCGCCTGGATCTCCTGACGGAAGGCGTGCTGCTGTTCACGACGGATGGCCAGGCCGCGCATCGCCTCACGCACCCCAGTGGCGGTGTGGAGCGGACCTACGTGGCGACGGTTCGCGGTGACGCGCCGGCGGCGGTGCGCGCGGCCCGACGCGGCGTGGCGCTCGACGATGGGATCGTCGTGCCCGCGGAAATCATTGCGACGCCGCTGGCAGCCGGACAGTGGGCGCTCACGGTGACGATTACGGAAGGACGGAATCGGGAAGTGCGCCGGCTGTGCAAGGCGCTGGGATTGTTCGTAGATCGCCTGGTCCGCACGCGATTCGGGCCCGTCTCGCTGGGCCGGCTCGCGCCGGGCGAGACCCGCGCGCTCACGTCACGCGAGCGGACGATCATTGGGGCACTGGTGGCGGACGTGCCCTGAGCCCTCGGGGAGAGACGCGCCGCGAGGCGCTCTGACAAGGCATTTTATGGAACTGCGAAATTCGACGGTGTTGTTGCTGGGCGGAAGCGGTCTGGTCGGGATGGCGGTGGCGCGCCGGCTGCTCGATTTCGCGCCCAGACAGATTGTCGTGAGCGGCCTCGCGCGCGAGGAAGTGGTGGCGGCGCTGCGCGAACTGGAAGCGGTCGCCGGCGACGTCACCATTGAGGGGGTCTGGGGAAACATCTTCCTGCCCGCCGATCTCGCCGAGCAGCCGCGTGCCGCGTTGCTCGCCGATCCGGTGGCGCGCCGCCGCATCGTGGACGACTATCTGGGACCATTCGCCCAGACACCGCTCGAGGAGAATCTCCTCTATACCTGGCTCGTGCGGTTCGCGCCCGATCTCGTCGTGGACTGCGTCAACACGGCAACCGCGGTGGCGTATCAGGATGGTCACGCGAGCGCGCTGTCGCTGCTGCACGCCGCCGACGCAGGCAGCGTGAATCGGGAGCAGGTCGAGCGCCATCTCCTCACGCTGCCGCTGCCGCAGCTCATTCGCCACATGGAGGTCGTGTTCGAGGGCATGCGGCGCGCCCGGACGCAGGCCTACGTCAAGATCGGCACGAGCGGAACGGGCGGCATGGGGCTCAACATTCCGTACACGCACAGCGAGCAGAAGCCCTCGCGCACGCTCATGTCGAAATCAGCCGTGGCCGGCGCGCAGAGCATTTTCCTCTTTCTGCTCGGGCGCACGCCGGGAGCGCCCGCGACCATCGAGATCAAGCCGACGGCGGCCATTGCCTGGAAGGAAATCGGGTTCGGCGCCATTCGGCGCGGCGGCCGCACCATCGAGGTCGTGGACTGCGAGACGCCGCTGCCGCTGGCCACCGCGTTCGGCGCGGGTGCCTCGGGGTGGACGTGCAGCGGCGAGCCACTGGAGAACGTCTTCATCAACGTAGGAGAAAATGGCGTCTTCGCGCGTGATGAATTTGAAACGGTGAGCGCGCTTGGGCAGATGGAACTCGTCACGCCCGAGGAGATCGCGGAGACGCTCGTGATGGAGGTGCAGGGCAGACCCACGGGACGTGACATCGTGGCCGCACTGGATGGCGCCACGCTCGGCCCCACCTACCGCGGCGGGTATCTGCGATCGGTGGCGGTGGCGGGACTGCGGGAGCTGGAGGCACAGCGCGGCGTGCGGTCCATCGCGTTCGAGATGCTGGGGCCGCCGCGCCTCACCAAGCTGCTGTACGAGGGACACGTGTTGAGCCTGCTGTTCCCATCGGTGCGCGCACTGTCCCACGCCGATGCGACGCGCGTGGCGCGCGATGCGGAAGAACTGCTGCGGGAACGCGAGCATGCCTTGCGGCGGCAGATTCTTTCCGTGGGCCTGCCCATTGTCCTCAGCGATGGCGCGTCGGTTTTGCGTGGTCCCGCCGTGGTCGTCCCTCCGGATGGACGCGGCGCGGACATTGCGCCCCGCGGCTGGGTGGACCTGCGACCCTCGAATCTCGATCTCTGGATCCGCCGTGCGGCGTCCATTGCGGCGGAGGTTCGCGATGCGAGCACCGGCTCCGGCGCCCGATGGAACGCGGTGAATGCCGACGGGCCCATCGAGCCGTCCCGGATGGCCGTGTGGGTGTTTGAACACGAAGACGGGGGATTCCGGGTCAAGCGGTGACCGGCGGGGCGGCACCTCGTTCACCCGCAGAACCAATCGCGGACGCAGCGGTATCAATCATCTTCCGCCCTGACGGAGAATCCCGAGTGGCCACTCGAACCATGCCTGCGGCCGACGCCGCGCTCATTCAGAATATTCTGGACCAGGTCGCACGCCGCGTCGTCGGACAGGAGTACATGATCGAGCGCCTGCTCATCGGACTGCTCACTGGAGGGCACGTGCTGCTGGAGGGCGTGCCGGGGCTCGCGAAGACGCTCACCGTCAAGACGCTCGCCGAGACGATCCACACCACCTTCCAGCGCATCCAGTTCACCCCCGACCTGCTGCCGGCCGATGTGATCGGCACGCAGATCTTCGATCAGCATACCGGCGAGTTCCGTCCCAAGCATGGGCCCATCTTCGCCAACATCATCCTTGCCGATGAGATCAATCGCGCGCCGGCCAAGGTGCAGAGCGCGCTGCTCGAGGCCATGCAGGAGAAGCAGGTGACGATCGGCGGGACGACGTTCACGCTGGAGGAGCCCTTCCTCGTCCTGGCCACGCAGAATCCCATCGAGCAGGAGGGAACCTACCCGCTTCCCGAGGCGCAGGTGGACCGCTTCATGCTCAAGCTTCGCGTGGGGTATCCGTCGCGTGCCGAGGAAAAGGAGATCATGCGGCGCATGGCTGGCGGCCAGGCGATTCCCGTGGATGCGGTCGCGACGCCGCAGGAAATCCTCGAGGCGCGCCGGCGCATCGCTGACCTCTACGTGGACGACCGGGTGGTGGATTACATCGTGGACATCGTGCACGCCACGCGGGAGCCCGGCGCGGCGGGCCTCAAGGATCTCGCGCCCCTCATCGAGTATGGCGCGAGCCCGCGTGCCACGATCTTCCTGGCGCAGGGCGCGCGGGCCTACGCATTCCTGCGCGGTCGCAGTTTCGTCACGCCTGATGACGTGAAGGCCGTCGCGCCGGACATTCTGCGCCATCGCGTCCTCACGACGTATGAGGCCGAGGCCGAAGAAGTCACCAGCGACGCCATCATCACGCGGATCCTGGCCGCGATCGAGAGCCCGTGACGCAGGCGGCCGGTCGCTTCCCCATTCCGCCGGAGGTACTCCGCCAGGTCAAGCTGCTCGAGTTGCGCACCCGCGGGCTGGTGAACTCGCTGTTCACTGGCGAGTACCATTCGGTATTCAAGGGGCAGGGCATGGAGTTCTCCGAAGTCCGCGAGTATCAGCCCGGCGACGAAGTGCGCGCCATTGACTGGAACGTGACCGCGCGCATGGGCCACCCGTACGTCAAGCGCTTCATCGAGGAGCGGGAGCTCACGGTGATGCTCGCGGTGGACCTGTCGGGCTCCGAGCGTTTTGGCACCGTGTCGCGCTTCAAGAGCGAGCTGGCAACGGAGCTGAGCGCGGTGCTGGCGATGTCCGCGATCCGCAACAACGACCGCGTGGGTGCGCTCACCTTCACGGATCGCGTGGAGTACGTGGTTCCCCCGGGAAAGGGACGCCGCCACGTCCTGCGCCTCGTGCGTGATCTCCTCGTGCGCGAGCCGCAGGGCCGCGGCACCGACATCGCGGGCGCGCTGGACTATCTGGCGCACATGCTGTCGCACCGCGCGATTGTCTTCCTCATCTCCGACTTCGTGGACACGAGCATCGAGCAACCGCTCAAGCTCCTGGCGCGACGGCACGACGTGGTCGCCGTGACCATCGAGGATCCGCGCGAGCGCCTCCTTCCCGATCTGGGACTCGCGCGCTTCACCGATCCCGAAACCGGTGCCACGGTGGATGTGGACACGGGCGATTCAGGCGTGCGCACGAGCTTCGAACGGTCCGTACGGGCCGAACGTGATGCGCGCACGCATCTCTTCCACCGTCTCGCCATCGACGAGATCGCGGTGCGCACCGACCGCAGCTACGTGGAGCCGCTGCTCCACTTCTTCCGGCTGCGCGAGACTCGGGGCAGGGGACGATGATCGCGCTGCTGGCTCTCGCGCTGCTGGCCGCTCGGGGCACGTCGCAGCAGACGCCGCAGCCTGCGCCGCCGCCGCCGGCGCTACAGCAGCCGGCGCCGTCGGTGACCGGCATGCAGATCGGTGTGCGGGCAAGCCCGGACACGGTCACGGTGGGCGAGCCGTTTCGTCTCGTGGTGCGCGTGCGCGCGCCTCGCGGCGCCGCCATTGGCTTTCCGGTTGGACCCGACAGCGGGCTCGCTGTGGAGGCCGTGGATCCGCGCGTGGTCCAGCGCGCGGCGGATACGACGGCAGTGGATGAGACCGCGTTCTACCGTCTCGTGGCGTGGGAGACCGGCATGCAGGTGGCGCACCTGGGGACGGTCGTCGTGAGCGTCGCCGGCACGGACCACCGCGTCGCCATCGCTGGTGATCGCGTCTACGTCCGCAGCGTGCTGCCCGCGGACACCGCGTTGCAGAAGCCGAAACCCGCGCGCGACATCGTACCAGCCGTGCGGCCCTGGTGGATCTGGTTGCTGGTCGCCCTGGCGGCGCTCGCCGCCCTGGGACTGCTCATCTGGTGGTGGCGCCGCCGCCGCCGCCCCGGCACGCCGCCGGATGTGGACGCATACGACGAGGCGCGCCGCGAGTTCGCCCGCATCGAGGCCATGGCGTTGCTCGACGCCGGTGAGCGCGGCCGCTACGTCGCGCTCACGGTAGACACCGTGCGCGACTATCTCGCGGCCCGCGTGCCGGCCGCCGATCGCTCGCTCACGAGCGGGGAACTGCTGCAGGCGCTGCAGGACGTGAGCGTGGTCCCTCGGGAACAGCTCGCGCCGGTGCTCGAGGAATCCGATCTCGTGAAATTCGCGCGTCGCCCGATCACGAACGTGCGCGCCGCGGAACTCGCCCGGGACGCGCACGCCGTCGTGGACGACACCGAGCGCGCCGTGCAGGCGGCGCACGCCGCCGCGGCAGCGCGTGAGGCGGCGGCGTGATGTCGCTCGCCGGCCTCACGTTCGGCGCACCCTGGGTGCTGCTGGCCCTCGTGGTCCTCCCGGCCTGGTGGATCTGGCGGCGCCGGCGGCGTCCGGCGGCAATCGTCTTTTCGCGAGCGGATGTCCTCGCGCACGGGCCGCGCGCCGGCCGCCGCTGGGCACGCGCGCTCTTCGCGCTGCGCAATCTGGTACTCGCCGCGCTCATCGTCGCGCTGGCCCGCCCGCGTACGGGTGCGGCGGCGGAGAACATCACGAGCGAGGGCATCAACATCGTGCTGGCCATCGATCTCTCGAGCTCGATGCTCTCCGAGGATTTCCAGCCGCAGAACCGGCTCGAGGTCGCCAAGGAAAAGGTCAAGCAGTTCATCCTGGGCCGCCGCAGCGATCGCATCGGGCTCGTGGCGTTCGCCGGCGAGGCGCTCACGCAGGTGCCGCTCACCGTGGACTATCCCGTGCTGCTCGCCGCGGTGGACAATCTTCAGGCGGGACAGCTCGAAGATGGTACGGCGATCGGAACGGCCATTGCCACCGCGGCGAACCGCCTCCGGGATGCGCCGGGGAAGTCTCGCGTGATGATTCTGCTCACCGACGGCGAGAACAATCGCGGCGCCATCGATCCGCGGACGGCCGCGCAGGCGGCGGCGGCCATCGGCGTGAAGATCTACACGATCGGCGTCGGGTCGCAGGGCATGGCCCCCGTGCCGGTGGGACGCGGCCTCATGGGACTGCGCTTCGAGTATCGTCCCGTGGAGATCGATGAAGCGCTGCTGCGCGATGTGGCGAAGTACACCGGCGGGCGCTATTTCCGTGCCGTGGATGCCGAAGCGCTCCAGAACATCTACGAGCAGATCAACCAGCTCGAGCGTGAGCCGGTGCACACGCGCACCTACGTTCGGTTCACCGAGCGCTTTCGCTGGCCGCTGGGCGCGGCGCTCGTGGCGCTGGCCGTGGAAGTGCTGCTCGTGGCCTGGCGGGGACCGCTGCCGTGACACCCTTCGTGGAGTATCCCTGGATACTGGCCGTCGTGCCGGTGCTGGTCGTGGCGGTCGTGCTGCTGGTATTCCTGGCCGCGCGGCGCCGGGCGCGCCGCCTGCACCGACTGGGTTCGGATCCGGTGGTGGCGCGCCTGCTCCCTGCCGCCAGCCGCGCGTGGTGGCACCGCGCGACGCTGCTGGGTCTGGCGGTGGCGTGCGCGGGCGTGGGCTTTGCGGGCCCGCGCTGGGGCACGGAACAGCTCACGCAGCGGGCCAACGGTGTGGACGTCGTGCTTGCGCTCGACGCGTCGCTCTCGATGCTCGCGACGGACGTGCGGCCCAATCGTCTCACGAGAATGAAGGAAGACACGCGCCGTCTGCTCGATCTGGCGAACGGTGACCGGTTCGGTCTCATTGCCTTCGCGGGCCGGAGCTACATTCTGTCTCCCATCACCGTGGATCAGGGCGGCCTCAATCTCTTTCTCGATAATCTCGACCCGTCCGTGGTAGGTGAAGCGGGCAGCTCGATGGCCCGCGCGATCCGGCAGGGCACCGATCTGCTCGCCGCATCACAAACCGGGGCGGACAAGGCGCTGGTCATCATGAGTGATGGAGAGGCCTTCGAACCGCAGGAGGACATTGTCGCGGCGGCGAAGCGCGCCAGCGACGCGGGCATCCGGCTCATCACCGTGGGTTTCGGCACCACGGCAGGGAGCACGATTCCGATAGCCGGCGCTCAGGGCACGACGTTCAAGCGCGATGTCGCGGGGCAGATTGTCGTGACGCGCTACACACCGGCCACGCTGCAGGCCGCCGCGGACGCCGCGGGTGGCGTCTTCATCGCCGCCAGCGCAACGGACAAGGGCGCGCGCGTGCGCAATGCGCTGGCGGGGCTGCGGGGGCAGGGAGGCGCCACGTCCGCCGGCCGCGATCGCAAGCCGCGCTTCCAGCTCTTTCTCATTCCCGCGCTGCTTCTCCTCCTGGCGGACACCGTTCTCGCGGAGCGCCGCGGCCGGCGCCGTGCAGCACCCGCCGCGGCCCGGACGGCGGCGGCAGCGGTGCTCCTGATGCTGGTGCTGCCCCATGCGCTGCTGGCGGAAGGCGGTTCGGATGGTGATCGTCTCTATCGGGCCGGACGGTACGCCGAAGCGGTGACCGCGTACGGCACGGCAATCCGCAACGGTGACACGTCGCCGCGCACGCTGTACAACTACGGCACGGCGCTGCTTGCCGCCGGCCGGACCGCATCGGCCGCCGCGGCGCTGGACCGGGCGGCATCGCTCGCCCAGGATGCGGACCTGCGCTATCGTGCGCTCTTCAATCTGGGACTCCTCCATTTGCGTGCCGGCCTCGCGACGAAGGGAGACACGGCAAGCCAGGAGTTCACCGCTGCTGTCGACGCGTACAAGAGCGCGCTGCGCCTGCGCCCCGACGAATTGGACGCGAAGTGGAACTATGAGCTCGCCAATCGGCGAAAGAAGGAGAGTACGGGTGGCGGCGGTGGTGGTGGCGGCACGGGGCGGCCCGAGCCGCAACGGCCGAATCCCTCCAGTGCCGCGCAACCATCGCCGCGGCCAACCGGTGGTCTGGACCAGCGCGAAGCGGAAGCGATTCTGAACAGCGCCGCACGCGAGGAACGTGATGTGCAGGCGGCGAAGCAGCGGGCCAATCAGCCCACGCAGCCGCCGGGAGGAAAGGACTGGTGATCGCCGCGCTCGCCGTGTTGATGATGCTCGTGCCGCAGCAGCCGCGGCCGGACAGCGCCACGCGTCCACCCGTCATCGTACAGCGCGCCCGGCTCGATGCGCGCGCGCCGGTCAATTTTCGCGTGCTGGTCGTGCCTGACACCGTGTACGTCGGCCAGCAGGCCATGTACCAGCTTGGCGTCTTCCTGGACAACTCGGTAAAGGATCGCTTGCGGCGCATGGAGGCGAACGCGCCGGAGATGCCGGGTGTGATGGCGTATGAACCGCCCGCGCCGGCCGGCAGCTTCCCATCGCGAACCGAGGGCGGACGCCGCTACGAAGTGCACGTCTATCAGGGTCCCATCTTTCCCCTCACCTCGGGGCGCCTGTCCATTCCGCCGGCGCATCTCGTCTACGCGCTGCCGCTGTCCTATAGCTTCTTCAGTCGCGAGGAGAGTTACGAAGTCCACACGGACAGCGCGATCCTGATCGTGCGCGAACCACCGCTGGCCGGTCGTCCCGCGGATTGGACCGGCACGGTCGGGCAGATACGCCTGAGCGCGCGACTCGACACCACGGTCGGACGCGTTGGCGATCCGCTGCTGCTCACGGTCAGCGTGACCGGCCGTGGCAATGTGAAGTTGTTCGCGCGACCCGCGCTTTCCATCAGTTGGGCCAGAATCGTCCCGGCGGGCGAACGTGTCGCGCTCTCGGCGGACTCGCTCGACATTCATGGCACGAAGGAGTTTGACTGGCTCCTCACGCCGACCGTACCCGGACGTCTCGTACTGCCGGTGATCCGCTACTCGTATTTCGATCCGGGCACGGCGCGCTACGATGTGGCCACGACGGGAGGGCTCGTGCTGCATGCGCTGCCGGGGACGCTGGCGGCGGACTCGGTGCCAGCGGGCCCGCACTGGGCGGTGCGGAGCGTGTATCGCGGCGCGCTGTCGCGACCTCCGTACCGTGCGCCGTCGTTCTGGTTCGTGATGCTGCTGGCGCCCGTTCCGGCGCTGGTGCTGTTCGCGTCGCGGTGGCAGCGGCGGGCGCCGCGAGCCGTGTCGCCGGATCGCGCGCTGAGTCTGCAGACTCGCGCGCAGCCGGGAGACGTGCGTGCCGTGCGCCGGGCATTCCTCAGCGCGGTGGCGGCTCGCATTCGCGTGCCCGCGACGCAGCTCGCGGAGCCGCGTGCGCTGGAACGCGCCGCGCGTCGCGCGGGCACGTCTTCCGAAACAGCGGCCGCCGCCGCGGCACTGCTCGAGGAGATGAACGGCGCCGCGTTCGGCCCGCAGCCGAAGCCGGTGCGGGATGTGTCGCGGCGCGCGCGGACACTGTATCGCCGGGTCGACGATGAAGCGCGGACGTTTCGTGCGCGGATCGTCTCCGCGATCGTGATGTTCCTCCTCCTCACGGCTTTGACGGCGCGCGCCACCGCCCTCGCGCCTGATGCCGATGGCGCGCAGTTCGCGCGCGGCGTGCAGGCGTACGATCAGGGACGGTTCGCGGTGGCCGAGCATGAATTCCTCACGCTCGCCCGGCGCGTGCCGCGCGCCGCCGATGCATGGGCAAACGCGGGTACGGCCGCCTACGCCGCGTCGGACACCGGCGAGGCGGTGATTGGCTGGCAGCGCGCCCTGCGTCTGGAACCGCTCGCGGCGGATGCGCGCGAGCGCCTCGAATACATCGGCGCTGCCCCCGGGAGCGGCGCCGCCGCGGTTCCGGCCATACCGGTTGCGCCGCTGGCCCTCCTCGCCGCGGCGCTCTGGCTCGGGGGATGGCTGGTCCTCGCATGGTGCGTCGCACGACATCGTGTGCGCAGCCGCGTGGCACTCGTGACTGGCGTACTTGGTGCGGCGCTCGCTCTGGCTGGCGCTGCCGCCCTGCTCGATGCGCGACTCGCCGCGCGGGACCTCGGTGTCATGACGCGCGAGACGCCGCTGCGCCTCCTTCCTTCGCTCGGCGCGCAGGCGCGCGCGACGATGCACGCCGGCGACCTGGCGCGCATCATCGATCGGAGCGGCCTCTGGGTGCACGTCGAGGCCGATGGCGGCAGAACCGGATGGATGGAAGCCACGGCACTGACCTCGATCGCGCGCGATTGACGCTCATCCGGCGTGCTGGATAGCTTTCCGCATGCCCCGCATCGCTGTGCTCGAGAGCACCGTCGTGGATCAGATCGCGGCGGGCGAAGTCGTCGAGCGCCCTGCGTCCGTCGTCAAGGAACTCGTCGAGAACTCGCTGGATGCCGGCGCCACCGCCATTGACATCACGGTGGACGACGGTGGACGGACACGGATTCGCGTTGCGGATGACGGGTGCGGCATGGAGCGCGACGACGCGCTGCTTGCGCTCCAGCGCCACGCCACCAGCAAGATCCGGGACACCGGCGACCTCGTTGGCGTCGGCAGTTTCGGTTTTCGCGGCGAGGCGCTGCCCGCCATCGCATCGGTGTCGCAGCTCGAGCTGGAGACGGCGCCCGCGCGTGGACTCGGGACCCGCATCCTGACCGTGGCGGGCGCTCCGGAGCGCATGGACGATGCCGCGCGGCAGCGCGGCACGACGGTCACGGTGTCGCGGCTCTTCTTCAATGCGCCGTCGCGCGAGCGCTTTCTTCGCTCCGTGCGCTCCGAATGGCGCGCCATTCTCGAGGTGGTGACTGCGCTGGCGCTCACGCGACGCGAGGTGCGGCTGCAGGTGACGCACGATGCGCGCTCCGTGCTCGTGCTCCCGCCGGCGGCATCGCTGCGCGCGCGCGTGGCGGGACTGTGGAGCGCGGCGCTCGCCGAGCGGCTCGTGCCGGTGGATGCGGTGAGTGGCGAGGTGCGTGTCAGCGGGCTGGTCGAGCGCCCGGCGGACGCGGGCACCGCGAGCCGGCGGGTGTTCGTGTCGATCAATGGTCGCGCCATCCGTGATGCGGGCGTGGTACGCGCTGCCGAAGCGGCGTTCCGGTCGACGATCCCCGCGGGCGTGCGTCCCACGGTGCTGCTCGACCTCGTGCTGCCCGCCGACTCGGTGGACGTCAACGTCCACCCGATGAAAGCCGAGGTGCGCTTCCGCGAGCGCTGGGCGCTCGAACGCGCGGTGGAGCGCGCCGTGCGTCAGGCACTCGGCGGTACGGCGAGCGCCGCTGCCTTCGGCGGACACGCGGCCTGGCCGTCCACTCCGGGCGTGACGCCGGCGGCGGTGGACGTCGAGGTGCTGCACCCAACCGAGCGACCGGAAGGGGACGCACCGCTCGCACCCGCGGCCGCCATGCACCCGAACGGCGGCGGCAGCTCTGACGCTGGTGCAGCCACCGCCGTGCCCGCGCTCACGCAGTTTCATCGGACCTACCTTACGTTCGAGGGCGAATCCGGACTCGTGCTCATTGATCAGCATTCCGCCCACGAGCGCGTGCTGTACGAGCGGTTCATGCACACGCTCGAGCGCGGCGACGCGCCCGCTCAGCGGCTGCTCTTTCCCATTACGCTGCACCTGGGTCCGGCCGAAGGCGATGCGTTCGAGGCGCACCGCGATCTCTTCGAGCGCCTGGGCTTCGAGATCGATGGGTTCGGCGGACACACGCTCATGGTGAGC
>Ga0207652_10001215_pt1 | contig 23092 bp, 21 predicted proteins | sample KBSC63BmetaG_FD_184334 | JGI IMG/M metagenome (GOLD analysis project Ga0207652, IMG submission 184334) | Corn rhizosphere microbial communities from Kellogg Biological Station, Michigan, USA - KBS C6-3B metaG (SPAdes) (version 2) | ecosystem: Host-associated > Plants > Roots > Rhizosphere ... | reverse complement strand
GAGATCGAACTGAGCGTATCCCGCGGTAACTTCGTTACATGGTTTAAGAATACCGAGCTGATCCGCAACAAAGACGACGTGATCGTGGTCGGCGTGCCCAATATCTTCGTTAAGAACCAGCTGGAGAGGAAATTCAACGACCTGGTGGTGGAGGTCCTGGAAAAGAACGGGGTCAAGCCATTGAAAGTCGAGTATAAGATCCATACCGGTATCAGCCCCTCCAGATCGCTGGATCCGGAATCCGCCAGATCGATTGACGGGCTGCAGCTGGACTCGGTCGCTCTGCGGCCCAGAGCCTCGATATCCAATGTCACCCACTCTTATCGCCAAGGCCTCAATACCCGCTACTCGTTCGAGAACTTCGTGGTCGGCGCCGGCAACGAGCTGGCTTACGCCGCCTGCCAGGCCATCGCCAATGCTCCGGGTAATAAATATAACCCCCTCTTCATTTACGGCGGTGTCGGCATCGGCAAGACCCATCTAATCCAGGCGGTCGGCAACGCCGTGCTAGCGGCCAAGCCCGGGGCCCGGATCATCTATGCTTCCACTGAGCAATTTGTCCAGGAGTTCGTGGACGCCCTGCGATTCAAGAAAAACACCAGTGATTTTGCCGGATTTTACCGGGCGGCTGACGTCCTGATTGTCGATGATATCCAGTTCTTGGCCGGCAAAGAAAAGATCCAAGAAGAATTCTTCCATACTTTCAATGCGCTTTATCAGGCTAACAAGCAGATCATTATGAGCTCGGATAAGCCGCCCAAGGATATCCCGACACTGGAGGAGCGGCTGCGCTCGCGCTTTGCCTGGGGTATGACCATCGATATGCAGACGCCTGATTTCGAGACCCGCTGCGCTATCTTACAGACCAAGGCCGGCAGCCAGGAGCTGGAGCTGCCGCGCGACGTCGTGGAGTTCCTCGCCACCCGCGTCCAAAGCAACATCCGCGAGCTGGAAGGCGCCCTAAACCAGCTGATTGCTTTTTGCGAGATGCGCGGCGTAGAGCCGGATATCCAGATAGTCACAACTATGTTCGAAGGAACACGGGGGCGTCCGAAACATATCAGCGCCCGGGCTATTATCGAGCGGACAGCTAAGCACTTCCATGTATCAGTTGAGGATATTCTGGGCCCTAAGCGAGATAAGGATATCGTTGTGCCGCGCCAAGTAGCCATGTATATGCTGCGCAGCGAGCTGCACCTATCTTTCCCTAAGATCGCGCACGAATTAGGCCGCAAAGACCACACCACAGCCATACATTCGATTGAAAAGATCCAGCGCGAGATAAGCTACGACAGCCCCATCCGCCAGAATGTCAACGAACTCAAGGAGCGACTGTATGCCTAAGGCTGGGTACAAGTATGCGCACAAGCTGAGCACAACCTTTGTACAAGTCTGGGTGTTACCCACAGTATCCACAGTCCGCTCTGCACGGGTCTTTATAATTGATTTGTTGTACGGCTTAAGTAACACAGCCAATACACAGTTTATATACCACTATGCACAGGCGATTTTGATTAATTTCAATCTGTTAATTCTTAGTTTATACCCGGTTTCCACAGTACCTACTAATACTACTAATTTAATAAAGGAATAATAGTTATGAAGCTCCAGGTCACCCAGCAGAATCTCGCCAAAGCCCTAAGTACGGTCGCCCGCGTGGCGAACAGCCGTAATACTCTGCCGATACTTTCGAACGTACTTCTGCGCACCGAAAATAACCGCCTAAGCATAGCTGCGACTAATCTAGATATAGGCATAACCCACTTTATAGGCTCCAAGATAACTCAAGAAGGCGCTATCACGGTGCCGGCTCGCCTGATGCAGGATTTTGTCAGCAGTTTGCCCGACAGCGTCTTGAATCTGGAGTTGACTGACAACAAGCTGCATATAAATAACGACCAGTATCAATCGACCATAAACGGCATCGTGGCTGACGACTTCCCTGTCATGCCAGCCATCAAAGAAGGTGTGACCTGGAAAGGCCCAGCCGCGGATTTTAAGAAAGCCCTAGCCCAAGTGGTGTTCGCCGCCAGCGCCGATGATTCGCGGCCGGTGCTGAACGGTGTTTATTTCCATCTGGTTTCCGGACAAGCTGTAATCGCCGCTACCGATAGCTACCGCTTAGCCGAAGCCAAACTTGCCAAGACTGCCAAAGAAGTCAATTTCCTGATGCCGGCCAGCGCCGCGCAGGATCTGCTGCGGATCATCAGTGATAATGATAAAGAGGTTGTTGTTACCCACGATGACCAGCAAGTACTGTTCCAGGTCGGCGATGTCAGTCTGGTGGCCAGACTGATCGAGGGTAATTACCCTGATTATCGCAAGCTGATACCGACCAAGTTCGAAACAGTCGCCAAGCTGACCAGGGCTGATTTCATCAATATCACCAAAGTCTCGGCGCTGTTCGCCCGCGAAAGCGCCGGCAGCATCACTATCAAAGCTGATAAAGAAGCATCGGCTGTAAGTATTAATGCTATCGCCTCGCAGCTCGGCGAGAACACCGCTAAGGCTGACGCTAAGGTCACAGGCGGTGGCGAGGTCACTCTGAATTCGCGCTACCTCATCGACGCGCTAAACGCTTTTGGCGCCGAAGAAATCGAATTCTGCTTCAACGGTAAGCTGGAACCATGTATTTTGCGCTCGGCTAAAGAGCCCTCGTACCTACACTTGATAATGCCGCTTAGAAGCTAACGAATACTAGTTAAAAGGCTGTAAGCTTAATCTGATGATCAGTAACCTGCGCCTGCAGAACTTTCGCTCTTATGCCGATGCCTCATTTGAATTCGAGCCCGGCGTGAATATAGTCGTCGGCCCCAACGCCAGCGGCAAGACCAACCTACTGGAGGCGGTGCTGGTACTGGCCCGCGGCAGTTCTTACCGGGCGCGTGACGCGGAGCTGGTCCGATTCGATAAACCGTGGGCGCGATTAGACGGGTTCTTTGAAAAACAGACTAGGACTATAAAGATTGAGCCTCCGGCCAAGACATTCATCATCGATGATAAGCCCTATAAGCGGCTTGGTCTGGATAAGACCTTGCCAGCAGTCTACTTCGAGCCAAACCACCTGCAGCTGATGACCCGCGGCCCGGAACAGCGCCGAGACTACTTCGACGACCTGTTGGAGCGCAGTTTGCCGGCCTACAAAACACTGCTCAACAGCTATAAACGCACATTAGCCCAGCGCAACGCCCTGCTTAAACACCATCGCCGCCAAGCCATACAGCAGCTGTTCGTCTGGAACATCCGCTTAAGCGAACAGGGTTCGCAGGTCGCCTTGGCCCGCCACAATCTCGTTGATGAAATAAATGAGCTTTTAGCCAAAACCTACAGCGACATCTCGCATAAGAAATCCAAAGTCCGGGTAGATTATGATATCCAATTCCCAATCGATAATTATGCCAGCCGGCTGCTTCATAAATTGGAATCCACCGCAGAGGCGGATTTTGAACGCGGCTTCACAGCCCATGGCCCGCACCGCGAGGATTTCACCTTTTACCTTAATGAGCAGCCGGCTGGTCAAACCGCCTCGCGCGGCGAGACCCGCAGCCTGGTACTGGCACTGAAGATATTCGAGCTGGGGCTTATAGAGCGGATTCGGGGCCAGAAGCCGATGTTCTTGCTAGATGATGTATTCTCGGAGCTGGACGGCTCCCGCCGCCGGGCCCTGGTCGAGCGCCTGAAAGACCACCAAGTAATAATCACCACCACCGACGCCGACGCGGTATTAGAGTACTTCTCTGGGAACACTAACTTAATCCCGCTTTAGAAATTGCCCTGGATGTAAATTAGGTCGAGCTTATTAGGGTCTGTCCCCTGGTCTTTTATCCACTGTAATGCAGCTTGCTTATCCTGTTGGGTGTGAAAACGTATATATATGCCCGGCTGACCAGTTTTAGAGGCTTCCGACGGCAGGCCATAGTCGATTCGATAAGATAGAGCCGGTCCAATATGCGGCAATTTTTTTAGTATAGGATTATCTGATGTCAGCTGAGCGCCGGTTTGATCGAAGTTACGATTATTGATCGTTTGAACGACTGAGAATTCTTCGGGATGATCAACGTACCAATTTGTAGTAGCGGCTGTATTGGGTTGCAGAACAATCCCCACAAACTGAGTTTGGGTGCCAACATTGATTGTCTTATTCTGAGCCGCAAAACCGGCTTTGGTCGCCGACAGCTGATGCTTTCCGGGTTTGACCTTGAGTGTACCCGATTTGATACCCTTGCCATCCAGCTTTAAAGCTGCCCCGCTGGGCGCTACCAGCACATCCAATTCAGTGCCGCTTTGCTTTGAGAATGCGTACCAGCCGCCAACTACCAGCAGGAAGATTATTAATATAACCGGAACTATAAGCTTTCTCATTTGACCAACCTAACTGCAAAATAATTACCGCTCAATGCGCGGCCATTGTACGCAAACGAGGCAGCAGCGCTGACTGCTTCAGGCACATGACCGCCCAAAGAAGCCGCCGCGCCATCGCCATCAAAGCCGGACTGCTGCCCGACATAAATAAAAGTGTGGCTATCGCCTGGGTTAGATAGGTTGACGTACATTAGTATATCGCCCGCTTGGAGCTGGGTCGTGTCTTGAACGTTTCTAATTATTTGATACTTAGCCGCCGCAGTCTTACTGACGTAATCGTACTGACTTGGTACATACACCCCGACATAATCGGTGTCCGCTCCGCTAGCGTGCATGACTGTGGCCACAAAACCGCCACAATCGCTGTAGTCGTCGGTAGCGCTATTATATCGCGGCAAAGCAGTTTGATATTCCGGTGTCGCATCTGACTTGTTTGGCCCGTGATCACCGCTCGGCCAAGCCAAACCGATGGCGGTTTTAACGATGTCGCCGCCAAAGATTCCACTGCCACAGCTGGTAGTCCCACCGGTAGTGTCACCACCGGTGGTTGGTGTGCCGTTGGCCAGTTTAACCAGCTCATCAATCCAGCCCTGAACTTTAGCGGCATAGCCCACAGGGTCGTTGCCATCGCCGGCAGGGGCGTATTTGGTAAACAGCTGCAAGAGCGTACTGCTATCGATCAGACTGCCGAATTGATCCCTGAGATAGGTTGCCATATCGCCGCCGCCAGATATGCCCTGGTTCTCTGAGGCAGTATAGTCAACGCTAGCTTTCACGGATGACCAGTAATACCAGTCACGAGCTCCCTGAAAGCTCGGCTGTCCGGGCGCGGCCGATCTCCCAAAGGAGTTATTTCCGTGCTGGACATTGTAATCGGTCGGATCGGCTAATGAAGATTCTTCAGCGGCAATGGCTACAATCAAAAACGGGCTGATATTTGAGTTCTTAGCACTTGCTACGATGGTGCCGCCCAAATTAACCATTCTACTGTTGGGATTCTCTTTAGCCACCCATGTGTTTATGGCATCGGCCATAGCTGACGGATCGAGATTGGGGAACTGGGCGCCGTCAGAAGCGCCGCTGCCGGGTGTTGAGGGTAAATTAGAACACGTTTGAGGAGAGCTTATACTCGGTAAATACCAAACAGTGTCACCGTAGATGCTATTGGTATCATCTTGGCTTAGGGCCGCGAGTGAACTGCCACAGAAACCGATTAAATAGCCTAGCATAATTAACAGGCTGACCAGCGTTCGACCATTAATCAGTTTAATCATGGCGTCCCCGCGGGTACCTGAACATGCAGGTGATCACAGGTATCTTGGAAAGTGCTCCATCCACTCGGCAGGGTAGGAGTAGCCCCACATTGGCTCTGGCCTAATCCAGATCCGGTTGGTAAAACACCGAAAGCAACATTCATGATGGATAATGAACCGCTATCCCTCCCGGTTAACGCCACTCCGTCCAGAGTACTGAAGTCGACGGCATCGCCATTGTAGTGTGGATCGTTAGGGCAAGACGATTTTGGCGTATTATTGCAGTGACCGGTCCCACCGCTTTGGATAGCTGATACCACTACTGTATATTTCTGCCCGACGCTCAATATCAGCTGTAAAATGGCCGCGCTAGTCATAGCCCCGGCTGTGCCGGGCTGACCATTAGCGGCGTCTTGGATATCCTGGAGTACCAGTCGACCGGTGAGCTGTATATTCTTATTGTTTAAAATTTGCTGAGCCAGCTGCTGAGCATTGGCGGAAACCGGTGTAGTACTTGTCGTAGTTGTACTTGAGCTAGTGCTGCCAAGATCGTCGCTCGTCAGCAAGCCCGAGTCGTATAAAGCACCTGAGCTGCCGACCGCGGCCTCTATTAACAAACAAGGGTTAGTAGAATCATCTTCTGGCAGCCCAGTGTCCGGGTCGACCGTAGCGCTGTCTATCCATTTGGCGTTGTCGCCGACACTCCAGTCGAGGGTCGTGCCGTCAGACGAACAGTTCTGGGCCCAGTAGGTCTCGGGGTCCTGGTTGGCTGCAGCCAACCCGGGATCATCGGCCGGGTATCCGTATTGACTGATGCCGAACGGATCGGGGAAAGTACTGGCAGCGGCCTGTGCGTGCCCAAGACTGAATAGAGGAGCGAAGATTCCTGAGATCTTGGCAAATGGATTGGTAAACAGCGCGGCAGTGATACTGCCACTGGCCGACTTAGCGCTGTCCGGCATAGACATGGCCAGCTTGCTCACGACTGAGTAGTTGCTGTCGGTATCTGTGATCCTGGCCAGCAGCGACTCACTCCTATAGGCCTGATAGTTCTGCTGGGCCTGCTCCGCCAGAATAGCAGCCGCCTGCTGCTGTGTAAGTTTGCGGCCACCTAGAGCGTTCTGTGAATAGTCGGAATTTAATTGGTCAGCCCCGCCAGCGGCTAAGTCAAAGGTCCGGCCGCCGCTCGCGTTATCCGAAAACGGATTAGGGATCAACCAATCAGTGAATGCCTTTATTACCGGTTCAGCAGCTGCGGTTATTAGGCTGACGAGCTTATCAAATCCCGGTATGTGGCTAAGGAAAAAGCTGGTTATAGTGCTAAAAGCGTTAACGGCTGCCCTTATGGGCTTCCCGGCCGTACTGTTCCAAAAGTCAGCTAAGTCTTTAAGCGGCCCAAGGTCCTTAAGTATCTCATCTATAGCATTTACAATCGGTAAATCTGCTCCGCCGAGAACTTCCTCGGGGCAGATCAGCTTGCCCGCAGGGACCGGCTTGCCGTTATTACATAAATAAGCCGGGGTGCTGCTTGCCGCCAGAGCCGTATTGCCGAAGGCCCGGCTTACTGCATTCCCGGAATTGTCTATATCATCTCCGATCAGATATCCATACAGCGGTGATTGTTCGGCTGTAGCTGTTCCCCCGGTACTGTCATTATTGCCTGGGCCCAGAGCATCTGTCATCGAGCCTATTAGTTCGCCATCGACATGCCCGGTTTTGATCTCGTCCGTATAAGTCCGGTAAGTAGCGAACGCTGATACCATGCCAGCAGCGTTCGTCATGTAAGCTAAGGCTTTGATTTTTGTCGGCGACTTTTCTAATGTGCCAATAACGCTTGATGACGTATTGACCCAACCGACAATTGGGATGAGACTGCCTGTTATTTTCTCCGCGCTTTCGGCTGCGGCTGCGTCCCCTCCGAAAGTAGTAGCTAATTTTTTGGCTACCTGTTTAGCGATATATTTAGTATAGCCGTCTTTGAGTATCCCGCTTGAATGAGCTAAAACGTCAGCGTATTTTCCTGTTTCTTCCAGAGCCAACTGATCAAGCGCTACTCTAAGCTCTTTCTCGACTGGGGTCTCTGGCTCGCCATTTATGCCGCCGTCGGGCACTGTCCGGTGTGAAGGGTCGCAACTGTCTGTCAGGACACAGCCAATCACTAAATACAGCGATTCGCTTCTTGGCAACAATACCCTTTCAGCCAGGATTAACTTGGCCGCCCGCAATTTATTATCCTTCCAATCTGCGAAATTGTCTCTTGTGTCGCAGGCGAAGATACAACGCTTGAAGCCGTATTTCTTCTCCAGTAATCGGCCGACCTTATATCTATACATGACTTTTTTCCAACTGGTTTCTCTATTGATAGAATCATTAACAGCGGCTCTAAGCTGTGATCGGCTAACGCGTTGAAACTGCGGATCGTCCTTGGTCCGTGCTATGAATTCATCGAGACTCTCGGACGATTTAGCGAAGCCCGTGTTCTCGGTCCCCAAATCCAGGCCATCACCGCTAAGCCCCGGGGCCGATAGATAGTAGTGACCACTATTCTTGTTGTATTTGAACTGGAGTCCGTAGTTAGTCGCCAGCTTTTCTTCAAAATGAGCATTACGCCATCCTTTATATAACTGAGAAACCAGTGAGCCCTGGGTGATGGGGTTACATGTTCGATTTACGTTAGTGGGGCAATTCTTTAACGCCGGCATAACATATTTTCTTAAGTAGTTGCTGAAAAGTGCATTCGTCTCAGTCTGCATGGCATTCTCGCTGGTCGAAAAAAAGTGGCTTTGCAGATTATTCATAATATGCATGATCTTAAATGGCAGAAGACTCAGAAAAATCACTATCGCAATAACGGTTATCGTAGTGGCTGTTCCGCCAATTAAAAAGATACGGTTACGCCGTCCCAGCTGCCGGCGGATAAAGCCAGGTTTATCTGGCTGTTTTTTGTAACCTTTGCCAACCTTCTGCTCATACTGCTGGCTGGAGGTTACTTCTTCCGCGGCTGATAGGTTCTCCGGGCCTAGGTTATCACTGCGCGGGTCTGAGGGATCCCCCGCCGGCTCGGTCTGGTCATCGTACTCCTCTTCATCCATGCCGCCGCGCGGGTCTGATGGATCCCCCGCCGCTATACCATGACGGCGTTCATACTCGTCGTGGTTGAATTCGCGGTCAGTCAGGTCCTCGATCCGATTCTGTCCCGGGTTATCCTCCTCCGTCGGTCTGCTGGGTAGTGGAGTGCTTGTCGCCATACTCTATCTCATTAAGCCGCGTGTTGGTTTTGCCATTCGACATCTGCTCCGTTTGGCTGCGCCGCCGATTCAACATATGAGGGTGGTGCGGCTGGCTGCGGTGCCTGAGCCACAGGCGGCTGGACTTCGGCCTGCAGCGCGGCAGCGGCTTGAGGGACCGGATTGGTAATAATCAGTTCATTCTCTGTCGGGCTGGCGATGACCTGGATGTGCACGTGGTTCTGGCCGGCGAAGAATAATCCCTGCCCAACCGGGAACTGACTGAGCCGCTTCTTTTCTTCGCTTGTAAGCTTGAATACGTCGGACAGAACATCGACCGCCGTCGGCGACTGCTTAAGCAAGAATTGCATGCTGGCATTGGCAACGATGGCCCTGCCCATCCGCGAAGCCATGAAGTCTTCGACATCCTGGGTGATAGTAGTAATACCAAGGTTATACTTACGGGCCCGTTTAGCCAATGAGAATAGGAAGTTAGCACTGTCTTCGTAGCGCATCAGCTGCCAGGCTTCGTCGACGATCATAATGCGCCGTTTCTTGTCGACTTTAGTCCGGTTCCAGATATGGTTCAGGACAATATACATGGCGACCGGTCGCAGCTCGTCCTCAAGGTCGCGGATGTTGAATACTACCATCGGATTATTTACATTGACGTTGCTTTGCTGGCTGAAGATTCCGGCGAAGGTGCCGGACGTGTACTTTCGCAGCCGCTGGGCCAGCTGCGGGCCGGTGCCGCCCATATGCAGCAGCGTGTCGTACAAGTCACTGATGGTCGGCGGCGGCGAGCCGTGGGTCAGCGGATCATTGGTGATGCCGGCCTTAGCGTAAGTTTCGATTAATGCGGCATCCAGGTCGGCTTCTTCGGCCGGGCTGAGCGCTGGCATGGTAGTCACGCCGCCCTGCACCATCTGGGCCTGGGCGCCACCCATCATCAAACGCAAAAGACCGTGTAGTGTAATCAGGTTTGACCGTAGGGCATTATCCGATTCTTCCGAATCGACCACTTGGGGTAGGTCGAAGGGGTTGATACGGGTCGCGGAATTAAGGCTCAGCCTTACATATGCTCCACCAACGGCATCGCACATCTTTTGGTATTCATTCTCAGGGTCAATGATGAAGATTTCGGTGCCCATCATCATGCTGCGCAGAGCTTCTAGTTTGACTGTGAAACTTTTACCGGCGCCGGACTTGGCGAACACTACGCTGTTGCCGTTCTCCAGGCTAAAGCGGTCAAAGATGACTAGGCCGGAATTATGCATGTTTATACCATATAGAATGCCGTTTTCCTGGGTAAGGTCGGCCGAAGTGAACGGAAAGGTAGTGGAGATGGCGCCGGTATTCATGTTGCGGTAAATCTGCAGCTGGTCCATGAACTGCGGTACGGTGCTGGATAATCCCTGCTCCTGCTGGGCGCTGGCCGGCTTGGAGTAGACCAGCTGCTGGCCGAGCAGGCTCTCGACTTTATGGCTGACGAATTCCAGCTCCTCCATTGAATTGCCGTAAATCGTAAAGTAAAGCCCGAAGCGGAAGAAACGCTCCTCGCCGACCTGCAGCTTGTCGCGCAGTTCTTCTGCGTCTTGGACGGCCGCTTGTTTGCCTGGGTCGCGGACCTTGCCGTGCTCGCTGTCCAGCTGGATGCCGGCCTCCAGCTGGCTGACTTTCTTACGGAGGTTATTCAGGACCACCTGGCTGTCCACCGGCTGGACTATCATCGATAAATCAATCACTTCATCAAGGTTGACCATGCCGGAAAGCCAGCCCGTATAAAGCTGCCGCGGATAGCCGTAAACATAATAAGTACGGGCAAAGCGGGTGCCAAGCTGGAAGTAGTTACCCTCGAACTTAAGCGAGCTGGGGGCGATGAAATCGCGCAGGGCGGTAACGCCTTTGGCGAAGGCGGCCGCTACTTCCTGCTTTTCCAGGACCACCGGGTCGATTGGCGCGTCCTTGTGTTTCCCGAAAGCCATTTTAAGACATCTCCTTGTCCAGCTGCGGCTGGGGTGCCGCGCCCTCGCCTTTGGTAACTATCGGGGCGGTCAGATCTTTGAAGTTCTTTATCTGCTGTCGGGTGGCCGTGTCGGGATTATAGGCATCATAATAAAGCTCAATCAGTTCTTCGGTATCCAGCGGCAGGCTTTGGATGCCGCATTGTGCCAATCCCTGCATAACCGCCTGGATACGATTACGCAACTCGGTCTTACCCTTCTCTAAAGTGCTTTCATCAATCACTACATGTGGCTGCTTGCTGGGGCTTAGCAACTCCGCCATACCGGTAAAGAACCCGGCGCTTTGTTTTAAGGCTTTGCGGACATCTTGCTCGATATCTGGGAATTTAATCACCAAGTAGAACTTCTTATCCATGATATTGGTCTGCTGGGCGATGTCGGCCAGGAAAGCTATGTAATCCTCCATCAGCAGGCCAAGCAGCATGTTGTCCTGCTCTTTTCGGATCTTGTCTATTTTCTCGAGATATGGCCGCATGTCGACTTTCTGGCTGCGTATGAAAATCTGTACCGGGAAGTACAGCGAATTTAAAAATCCCTGGTAGCTGAACTCTACCGCTTCGCGTTCCTGGGGACTCATCAGGTCGAAGTTGATTGATTGGCACATCACGACCGCCCTGAAAGAACCGTCATTCATAATCACTATGCCGTCGCGGATCTCGCTGATCTGCAGGGCGTTCTGCGTGCTGTTGGGATTGGCATGAGCCTGCTGAGGCGGGATAACGGCCGGGCCATCGGGTGCATTTACGGACCCCATAGTATAATCTCCGCCAGTGTAATTCGCGGGAGCTGGTCCTTGGCCTGCTGGGTTATTTTGCGTAGGATTCATATTTTATTTTTTCCACCCATTTTGGTTTATCTCTGCGTATGAATCAGTGCAGCGAAATCGTGACTTCGTTCGGGCCGGTCTGCTCTATCTGGGGCTGGCGGTTAGCCAGCTGTGAAAGAGTCGACACGCTAAAAGCACTACCACTTTGGGCTAGCTCCATATTAACAGCTTGGCGCTCTGGTGTCACTGGGGTAGACGGCTTCTTAACTGCTGGTTTCTCAGCCTCAGCCTTAACGGCTGTAGGTGCCGCTTCCAGCTCAGCCTGAGGCTTTGATGTCTTTAAGACCTTATGGTGGGAGAGCTTCTTCTTACCGTGCTCCTTAGCAAAGTTCGCCTTGGCCTTTGATAGCCGGTCGGTAAAATTATCGGCGGCTTTGCCGGCGCCGTCGTCAATCAGGCCTTTCATTGTCGCGAGGACCTCTTTTTTGCGCTTGGCGTCGGCATCCTGCATCATCGAGGCGAATTTTTGAGCGGTAGGATTGTTTTGCTCGTCTAAGATGTCATCGGCGGCATGGATATCGACTACCGGCGCCTGCTGGGTGTAGCCGGCGTTAGCGACCAAACGGTCGGATTCCGGGGTAACTACTCCTTTATCCGGTGCTGGAGAGTTAAGGTTCAGATCTACGTTCTTGATAGCCCAGCCGCGGGTATCAAGAGTACTAGCCAGTGTCTTAAGCCGGCTGTGGACTTCATTCTGGCTCAGGTTCTTAGTCAGGATCTCCTCGATTTTCTTGGGTGCGGTGATTGTAACCAGTTCCTCCAGGCCGGCTTGGTCCCATTTGCGAAGCCGCGGCTTAAAGAAAAACCTGACCCGGCTTAGCAGCCAGACCTCGGTCGGCTGTTCCTTGCCCAGCGGCGAGGCCAAAACACCGAATAGCAGCATCGGTACCAGGAAAGCCGGCAGCAGAACCCATTTTATAGGCGTACCTAACAGAATCAGTCTGAAATTTATATAACCGCAGCTGATGGCGATGATAGCGTAGATGAACCCTTTTAAGGTCAGAGGCCCAACCAGTTTGTCTTCGGCTTCTACGTCCTGGATTACTTTATATACAGCCATATTTCTTAGTATCCTTTAGAGGCATGTTCATATCAAGGCTGGTTAGGCGGTGGGTTTTCCTCATCGTGCTGTATATCTATTCCTCCATCATCTGGGGCAGGTGGTGGATTAGCTCCCCTAACAACATAGTTACGTACAGAATCTCCTGGCCCTAGCGCTTCATTAACCCGCTGTTCAATACTACCGCCCACCAAGTGACCCAATAGCTGCTGTGGAGCAGTCCCTCCAATGTCTTGGATAGCCTTGAACCGTGCTTTCAGGTTGTTCCGGACTTCAATCGCCTCAGGCGTATACCCCTCGGGATTTTCCGCTGACACAAATTTCGCATTCTTTAGGTTGGCAACTCTACTGGTCTCCTGCCAGAAGCCTTCAGACTGGGTCTGGAAGTCTTCGTTGCTCATCTGGTCGGCAATTCCGTAGGAAACACGGTTGGCAGATACAAAATCCTTCTCTTCTTGTGTGTTATCAAATTGCCGGCCCGATACCTTCGCGGCGTCCAATTTATCTCTGGCTCCTCTATCGATATGAGGCGTAGCGTCAACTCGACTGCGCAAGACACGCGGGTAATCTTCTGGGCTAGTGGTAATGCTATCTGACCAATCTTCTACATCAATCGCCTTATTGCCCCGGCGCGAAAGATTACCCTGTAATTCCGGCCAAGAGCTGGTGGCTGTAAGCTGGCGGATAGCCATTTTCCTCTCATGCTTGTCACGGCCTTCGTCAGCAAGGTCCACCCACATCTGTTTCATAGCGGCAACGCCAGTCATCTTTCGCTTGCTGGCCTGCTCATAAGTGTCCACTCTTTCTTTGGCAGCATTTTCAAAATTGGTGGCAATCTCATCAGTTTCTGCAACTTTGTAGACATCCTCACCATTTTTGTCCTTACCGGCATAGGTGTAAGCGACCTGATTATTCTCCCCCAGCCTATTGCCTTGAGCATCTGTCTTGTACCTTGCGAAACCTGTTTTATCATCCGTCAATACGGCCGCTTCATATCCTTCCCTCATAACTTTCTCGCCCTTGCGCTTAATCAAAGCCAGAGCTTCTTCGTCTCGCTCCTGCGACCATTTATCTCCTGAAGCTATCGCCAACCTTTGCGAACGCTTAGAAAGAGGTATGGCATGACCTGATTGCAGCCGCTGAAAGCCTCTCTTGAAGGCACTTTTCTCATTAGGATTGTAAGCTTTGGCCCATTCACCTTGCTTACGCTCACCATAGCCCTGCACACCCTTGCCAAGCGCGCTTTCTTTGCCCGCGAAACGGTTCGTGGCATTGGCTACCCCGTTAGCGGTGGCAGACATCAGCTGGCCTCCCCATTTGAATGTTTTAGGTAAAAAGAATAAAGGTCCAAAAAAACCGATACAGATGAATATGAAGCTTAGGAACTTGGTGTTATCCTGGGTGCCGACTATGAAAGCGAATATCCGGCCAGATACAACCAAGGCTACAACCAGCGGGAACATCGCCAAAATCTTTATGAGATTGTCTACCCAAAGCTTCCAGTAGCGCTGGGTCCCTGGGAGCACGTAGGCCAGTAAGGCAATGGGAGCCAGCATCAGTAGCATAATTATTATGATTTTTCTTAACACTAAGGTGATCCATGCGGTTAAGATAGCCGCGCCTGTTGCAAGGAGTAAAAGCAAAAGAGCGGGGAGCGCGGCTATACCAAGACCGATTCCAGCAACTAGCCCTACCCAATCTATTGTCGCGGCCGTAGCAGTACCAAAGCCGCCGTTATTTAGGATGTGCCCCAGACTAAGCGCATCTGCTCCTCCAAATGAGAAGTACATGATATCGGCGATACCCCGCCCGATATCATCAAATTTATCGATCACGAATGACACAAGCGGCCAAGACAATTGTATAGCTATCGCGACTATAACCATTCTAGGCAGCATTTTTCGAACGGTGTAAGCATCGAACGGTCCGGCGCTGATCGCCTGCGAGAAAACCATCAGCAGCATAAGGATAACTAAAATCGCGGTCGCAATATTCTTGAAAAGACTCCAGGTTTTCTCAACGCTGGCCTGGGAATTCTTATTGCCTAGATCCTGGCTTACGTTAAACGAAAGTTCATTTTCGAACGCGTTTATAAGATTGTTTGATATCTCTTCACCCGCCAGCAAAAGAGGACACATAAGCCAGGCTAGGGAAAAGCCATTAGACGATAGCTCGCAGGTATCCGGCTGGCTGCCATCCACATTCCCGCCTGCTCCCCCTCCGCCAGAGGGAGTTGTACCTTTCGTGCCCGAGACCGTGATAGCTTGTGACGACATAAGGTAGCACGTAGTGTTAGTGAAGTGTGAATTACTAAATTTTTTCAGTGGGGTGCCGCTAGGCCCGAACGCGCTCTTAGAGAGCAGATACTCGGTCCCACTGGTCGTCGAACCGTCGTTCAGGATGACAATATCGCCACCGCCGCAGTTGTCACTGGTATCCTTTTCAAAGAGCGCCGCGTCGGCTGTATGGCTGAAGGTGTCGCCACTGGTCAGCTTCGTTAGGTCGTTACCATTCCATGTAAATGTGGTTAAGCGGTTGGCTGCCTGACCAATCGTTGCGCTCAGCTTGTTGGGCTTGGTATCAACACATGAACCAGCCGTCCCGTCGGGGCTGTAATCAAGATCTACTGTGGCACTGATGGTAGTGGCTCCGCTGGCGAAAGGACTGCCGGTTAATGTGATGCCGTTGATGCTTCCACCGGTTTTACAGAACGAATCGTCCGGCGGTTTGTAGTTATATGTCCCATCTGTTATGTCGTTGTCTACAAAGCTGACCTTGGTACCATCTATCGTTCCGGTAATGGTTGTTCTGTCCTGAAAGGCCAAGGTGCCTATCAGCGATTGGATATCAGATTGGCTCTGGGCATCGAATGCCAGGGCTTTGCCGGGTGATTTTAGGAGAGAAAAAGATAGTGCGGCTAATACAATCCCTAAGCCCAGTCCTATTTTTTTATAAGTTTTCATTTTTGACCGAATTCTTCTGGTTAGACTATAACATAACTCTTAAGCTTTCAACAGATTGGTCAATCTAGGCCAGCCTTCTTGCCAAAAGTTGTTAAGCTGTTAAGATTATTTTAGGTATAAGCTTTTATGGCACAAAAATTAAAAACCTTCCTGTTCATTTTAACTATCCTAGCGTCGTTTACTCTGGCCGGTAGTCAGGTCGTACTGGCGGCCACGTCCGCTGACGGCGGGGCCAGCGGCTCTTCTACCACTAACACTTCGACGACCGGCGATTGCACCAATGGAGAAGTAGTGTCGACTACTACCGGTGATTGTGCCCCACTGAAGAAAGTATCCGACTGCTCGGTTGGGGTTGATCCTAGAGATCCAACGCAATGCGCGCCTCTTGGTAACGGCTGCAACGGCAACACCGCTCAAACCTGCCTAAAGAAGAATAAAATTATCGTGGATATAAATACCATTGTTAATTTTCTCTCTGCCTTAATTGGCATCGTTGTTATCGGTGTGATCATACTTGGCGGCATTCAGTACACGTTGGCAGGCGACAACGCAACCGCCACAGGCGCGGCAAAACAGCGAATCATTAACGGCCTTATCGCATTGGTGGCATTCATATTTACGTTCGCGTTCCTTCAATGGCTTATCCCGGGGGGGATATAGATGGTATCCATAATGCTGGTCAGAATCTACCATTTTGCAACCGCCTTCGGGGTCAGCTGTGACCCGAACAAGGCTAACCCCCAAAGCAATTTCTTCAGCTTCCCCCACTGGTGGAAGTATATCCATACGGGCGCTGGCGACGCCTTAGGTACTTGTACTCCATCCGTAACGATTCCCGGCGGTTTGTTGCCGATTGGGCTGGCAGTTATAGATATTTTGCTTTATTTTGCCGGTATAGCCGCAGTAATCTCAATAATCATCGCCGGAATATCCTACATTATGGCAGCTGGGAGCTCGGATAAGATAACCGCGGCGCGCAAGCGCATCGTAAATTCACTTATAGGCTTAGCCATCGCGCTGGTCGCTATTATGGTAGTTTCATTCATAGGTAACAGTCTGGGCCAGTGATGATATATCTCATGACTTTGCTCGTAAGTAATAAAAATCTGCCTCAGGCTAAGAGTACTGATATTACAAGCATCCTCAATATCGTACTAGGTATCATGGGGGCTATAGCCTTTTTAATGCTCATTATCGCCGGGCTCAGATACACGATTTCACAGGGCGACCCTGGCAAGGTCTCGGAAGCTAAGCAGATGATTGTTTATACCCTAGTTGGATTATTGGTTATAGCTCTAGCGGCAACAGTGGTTAACTTTGTTATAGGTAAGACCTAGATGACGAAATTGATTATTCTGTTTTTGGTTTTCTTTGGACTACTGGCGGCTCCGGTCTTGGCTGCGTCAGACACGAATAATAAGCTGTTCTCTTTCTGTAACCAGAACCCGGATAGTGCTGTGTGCCAGGACCGTACTAATCAGAATAAGACACCGAACACCGATCCAGTGATCCATATAGTCAAAGTAGCCTCAGATATAATCGCCCTGCTCACCGGAGCCGCAGCGGTAATAATAATTATTTTAGGAGGTATCACAATGATTACATCGGCGGGGAGTGCCGAAGGAGTAGCAAACGCCAGAAAACGAATCACCTATGCGATAATTGGTTTAGTGATAGTGGCATTAGCCTGGGCGATAATTACCTTTATCACGGATAAACTTATATCTTAAGAGTATATGAATAGAAAACTGATTAACTTAATACTGAGCATCGCTATTTTCCTACCTTTCATTGCAGCGCCGATCCAAGCAGGTGCGGCGGCAATAGATTGTACCAGGACGGACCTGTCAGCTAAGGAACAAATCCAATGCGGCGCCTGCGGTGCGTCAGGTACTACCACCTGCGACCCCGCTCCTGCCCCCAAGACTCTTGGCGATACACTAAAAAGCATAATCAATATAATCTCGATTATAGGAGGAGCCGTAGCTGTAATCATGATCATTGTCGGCGGCTTCCGCTATGTGACCAGTTCGGGGAGCCCAGAGGCCACGAAATCGGCAAGGAGCACAATCATATATGCCATAATCGGTCTGGTTATAATGGCCCTGGCGCAGATTATCGTCCATTTCGTTCTGAATAATGTGTCCAGTGCGTAGGTATTCCACTTTGCATAAGCGTCTTGACAGTGGTATAAGAGCAGATATACTTAAGTTAAATCAATAATATAAAAAGGAATATTTAATGATTCAGAAAATAAAGAATTTAATCCTTGGGCTTAGCCTAATGCTCGGCCTGCTCGGGCCTACACTTGCGCTATCAGGGGTATCTTATGCCGATACGACAACTAATATCAATGGCAACCTATGCCAAGGCTCAGACTTCAACTTAACTTCCAATGGGACCAATAATTGTAATAATACATCGGGCGGCGATACTTCTATCAGCCATTTGATAAAGACGATAGTCAATATTGTTTCCATAATTGTCGGCGCGGTAGCTGTGCTGATGATTATCGTCGGCGGCTTCCGTTACGTGACTAGCGGCGGAAGCGCAGAAGGCACAAAGGCAGCCAGACAGACGATCGTCTATGCGATAATCGGGCTAGTCGTAGTTGCTTTGGCTCAGATCATTGTCCATTTCGTCCTGAATAACGTCAACGCCGGCACCTCCTAAGCTCGCAAGCTAGTTTAAAGATTCATTTAGAACTATAATGGTGGGCATGAAGCAAAGAATCAGTCACTTGTTCGCCGCGTTATCCGTAAGCCTGATGCTGGGATTGGGTTTGGCGGCGCCGGTTTACGCCCAGGACGCTCAGCAGCAGATTAATAACGGCTTATGTGCCGGCTCTAACCTTGAGTTCACCGAAAATCCCGGTCAATGTAACGTGGCGACATCAGACGCGACCACTAAGATAAACGACATCATCCACACGATTGTTAACCTGTTATCCGCGATTGTCGGTGTTGTGGCTGTGATTATGATTATCGTCGGCGGCTTCCGTTACATTACCAGCGGCGGAAATGACACCAGCGTGACCAGCGCGAAGAATACCATACTATACGCCATTATCGGCCTGGTGGTCGTGGCTTTAGCCCAGCTGATCGTGCGCTTTACTTTGAGCAAGCTGACAAACAGTTAGTGAGAGAACTAAATAAAAAACACCTCCGAGCGGAGGTGTTTTTTTGATAGTCTAAACTGTTACAGAATCTCGATCTTCTTGACCGTGTCCTGCTTGACTTTAGAAAAGCTGATAGTTAAAACGCCGTCTTTAAGTACGGCTTCGATTTCGTCCTCTTTGACCGGGACCGGCAGTACTAAGCTGCGGCTGAATTCGCCCCAGTAGCATTCTTGCAAGAAGTAATTCTCAACGCCATCCTCATTACCAGCGCTCAATGTGCCACGGATAGTCAGCGTGTTATCAGAGATACTGACGTCTAAGTCGCTCTTGTTAACTCCGGCCACCCGGCCTTTGACCAGCAGTTTCTCGCGGGTTTCATAAACATCGACGGCCAGCTGGCCGGCAACCGGTTCGCCCTCGTCCCATTCATCATTATCATCAGCTTGCGGCTGCGGTGCATTATTCTCCGGAGCCGGAGCTTCATCTTCGCTCAAGAACGCGGCGGTGATATCATCGCCCATCAAAAGGTCATCCTGTGGTTGGCTGCCTCGAGCCATACGAATCCTCCAAATAATTTAGATTGGTTTTTAAGATTTGATTCTTTGTGTTAATGCTAGTATAGCTTAGGCACTTTCCCGTGCGCAACAGTCCGCTACGATAATTTACAACGGAACAATTACAACACGCAGGCGGACTAGCATAAAATGCTTAACGTTGACTCCTAGCAGACTATCTCTGATGATAGGTTTATGAGTTTGATGGAAGCCGCGATCGGGTGGCTGGCGCCGCCGGATTGTTTAGGCTGCGGCATTGAAGGTTCCGCTATCTGTAATGATTGTGCGGGGGCCTTTATCAAACCTTTTGGTGAAAGATGCTGGCGATGTGATAGATTAAGCGCCTCGTCAAAGACCTGTCTCGCCTGCCGGTCCGCCGGTCCGCTCAGCCATGTATTCATCAGCACGGACTATGAACATCTGGCCCAAAACCTGGTTCAAAGATATAAATTCGGGCATCTCCGCGCTGCCGCCCAGCCGTTGGCCGGCATTATGGTCCAAACTTTGCGCGAAGCTTCCATCATGAACCCGGACGAACTGTTAGTAGTACCGGTACCGACAGCAACTAGCCGGGTGCGGCAGCGCGGTTTCGGACACAGCGAACTACTGGCTAGGACCATCGCGGCCAAGCTGCGGGTGGAAAGCTCGCTGGCCCTCCGCCGGCTGGGCCAGACCCGGCAGCTTGGCGCTAAACGCGAAGACCGCTTAGCCCAGCTTAGCGGCAGCTTCGCCGTAAAGAATCATCGCCGCATATCCGGCCGAAGAGTTTTGCTGGTTGATGATGTGCTTACCACCGGCGGTACGCTTATCGCCGCCTCTAACGCACTTAAAGCGGCTGGTGCCAAAGAAGTTAATGCCCTGGTTTTTGCCAAAAAGCTCTAAAATAAAAAATGCTTAACATGTTAAACATTTAATCCCTGAGGGATAGCGGCCTTTGGCCTTTTCCGCTCAGCCATGCTCGATGCAAGCATCTGCGCGTGGCTTCGCTACACCGAACCCTCGCTATTCGCCGGCTTGAGCCGTCGAGCTCGGGCTCGAGCCCCCAACATACGAAAACGAACCAACGAACGCTGGTTCGTTTTCGTATGGCGGAGAGGGAGGGATTCGAACCCTCGCTGGAACTTGCGCCCCACTATCGATTTAGCAAACCGACCCCTTCAGCCGCTTGGGTACCTCTCCGTGTTAGCTGTAACTGGCGGAAGGGGTGGGATTCGAACCCACGAAGCTTTCGCTTGCCGGTTTTCAAGACCGGTACCTTCAACCGCTCGGTCACCCTTCCTTGGCAGGGCTGAAAGAACAGATGAAAGTATATCAAGTAACACCTCTGCTGGCTAGATATGCCATTGTGCGATAATCCGCTACAATAAGCTTTAGAATAAAGCTATGGACCAGCAGGACAACACGCCTTTTCAATATAATCCCAACGGTTCTGCCGGTGATACGCCGGATGCCGACTCAAGTCCGGAGCCTGCGGTTGCGCGAGGCTCCTCGAAAACTGTAAGCTGGCAGGCGCCGGAATTCATAGAGCACCATCACCCCGGCAGCTGGTATGCTGCGCTGGTGGTTATAACAGCCGCGCTGGCAGCAGTCGTATATTTGACGACTAAGGATCTATTCGCGGCGGCCACCATCATCATTATGGGTGTCATTGTCTGGGTTTTCGCCGGCCATAAAGCCGGCCTGGCTCAATACGAGCTATCTGGCCGCGGACTAAGTATCAATGGCAAGCGCTATCCGTTCTCGGCTTATAAATCCTTCACTATTCTGCAGGAGGGAGATTTTAAAAGTATCAATCTTTTTCCGCTCAAACGCTTCATGCCGCCGATTTCGGCTTATTACTCTCCAGCTGACGAGCAGAAGATAACCGATATGCTGGGGGACCATCTCCCGTATGAGGAGCGACAGATGGACGGCATCGACCGTCTGGCCCGCCGCCTCCGGCTATAGGCTGGCTTTTATCTCTGTTATTTGCTAGAATTACCCCTGTTCGCGCGTGTAGCTCAGCTGGATAGAGCGTCGGCTTGCGGAGCCGAAGGTCGTAGGTTCGAATCCTGCCACGCGTACCATTTATTAGTCCCAGTTGGTTTCTACGGCTTGGCCCTCCTGGTAGCCGCTGGCCGACTGGATGCCCACCACAGCCTTTTCCTGGAACTCTTCTATAGTCCGCGCGCCGGCATAGCTCATTGAGCTGCGCAGCCCGGCGGTTATCTGGTCGATCAGGTCTTCGACCCCAGGCCTCTCAGTGTCGATATATAACCGGCTGGAACTGGTGCCTTCTTCGAACAGCTCGCGCCTGGCCAGCTCAAAAGCCGCGGCGCCGCGGTTGCGGTTCTTGACCGCCCGCCGGCTGGCCATGCCGTAATTTTCCTTGTAGAGTCTGCCCTTGCCGTCGCGCAAAGTATCCCCGGCGCTCTCATGGGTGCCGGCGAACCAGGTGCCAATAAAACCGCAGCTGGCGCCGCCGGCCAAAGCCAAGGCCACATCGCGCGGATATTTGATGCCGCCATCAGCCCAAATATGCTTTCCCATCTCTTTGGCCGCCGCCGCGCACTCCAAAACGGCGCTGAACTGAGGCCGGCCGACGCCTGTCATCATCCGGGTGGTGCACATGGCGCCGGGGCCTACGCCTACCTTCACTATATCGGCGCCAGCCTCTATCAAATCTCGGGTAGCGGCCGCCGTCACTACGTTGCCGGCCACTATTGGGATCTTCTTGTCGACCGACCGTACGGCTTTAATGGCTTCCAGCATCTTCTTCTGGTGTCCATGAGCGGTATCGACCACGATCACGTCGGCGCCCATCTTCAAAACAGCCGCCGCTTTGGCCTTCACGTCGCCGTTAATGCCGATCGCCACAGCTACCTTCAGCCTGCCCTTCTTGTCCGCCAGCGGCTGATAGATGCCCGATCGCAACGCGCCCTTACGGGTGATAATACCTACGCACTTGCCTTTATCTATGACTGGCGCCGACTCAACCAGCTTCTTAGTAAGGATGTCAAAAACTTTTTCGGGCGGCAGGCCGGCCGGGACTATTACCAGCTCAGAGCTCATAACCTGATATAAAGGGGTAAAGCGATCATAGCCGCTGGCGTCTGTCTCTTTAAAAACTCCTACTGGCTGCCGTTTACCGTCAAGAATCACAACCGTGTTATGCGATCGCTTATGGATGATATTCATGGCATCGGCTACCGTATCTTCAGGGCCCAGTGTCAAGGCCGTCTCATAAATCAGGTGCCGCGACTTAATGTATTCGATCATCGAAGCCAGGATATCGAAAGGGATATCCTGCGGCAGAACGGCCAAGCCGCCGCGCCGGGCCACGGTTTCCGCCATCCGCTTGCCGGCTACGGCGTTCATATTGGCCACGATAAGCGGTATGGTGGCGCCGACGATATCCGGCGCGGCGATATCGACCTCGAACCGCGAGCTGACCTCGCTGTAATTCGGCACGAAAAACACGTCACTATAAGTCAGGTCATAACCCTGTGGATCATGCAAAAAGCGCATTCTAAGCGGCTTTAGCCTTGGCGTCGAACTTAGAGGTGCAGAACTTGCAGCGGGTCGCCTCAACAGGTATCACGCTTAGGCAGAATTCACATTTCTTGGTCGTAGCTTCTTCGGTGTCTTTCTTGCGCATGGCGAACTCGGTGAGCTTGTTGATAGGCTGGACCACAAAGAAGAACACCACGGCGGCGACCACCAGGA
>Ga0207652_10001213_pt1 | contig 23128 bp, 20 predicted proteins | sample KBSC63BmetaG_FD_184334 | JGI IMG/M metagenome (GOLD analysis project Ga0207652, IMG submission 184334) | Corn rhizosphere microbial communities from Kellogg Biological Station, Michigan, USA - KBS C6-3B metaG (SPAdes) (version 2) | ecosystem: Host-associated > Plants > Roots > Rhizosphere ... | reverse complement strand
CGAAAGTGGTGAAAATGACGTTGAAGGAGTGATGCTTGAATGGGTCCTATAGGTCAAATAGGTCCTATATTCAAACCACCATGAAACCCGGTGACACACTCTCCTGGACTCGCACCTTTACAGCAGAGGACATTGCTTTGTTCGCGAAACTCTCTGGTGATCAAGGTGAACATCATCTGGTTCCAAACGAGCAAGGTCGACTGATGGCCCACGGTCTATTAACAGCCACGCTACCAACGAAGATCGGTGGGGATCTCAATCTCATCGCGCGCGAACTGACTTTCCGATTTCACCGTCCCGTCTTTGCCGGCGACACAATCGAATGTGTCGTTACGTTGACGTCTGCTGAACAGGGTGATGGTTTCCTCAACATCGTGACGGAATGGAAATGCACCAACCAGCACGGGAAGGATGTTATGACCGGGGGAGGAAGCGGGATAATCAGGGATCGAGCGTGATTCGATTGTTAGACAGGATTATTGGTCATTTTCATTTTCTTGTTGGCAGGTGATAGGACCTATGCACTTCACCGACAAAATGGAAACTGAGAAATGGAAAATGGAAAACAACCAATGTGCTTTATCTCCTCAAAGGGAGGGAGAGGTACGCTGCAGCGTGCTGCGTACCTCTGCTGGGGTGGGAAGCTGGGTGTTAGTTGGTTCTTGAGATCGAGCTTTATAGTTGGGCCTCACACGACAAGCTGAAGCATATCGAACATTCAAACATCATTGCGGCATTTGAAAGTTGTAACTGATCATGCCCGATACTTTTACGGGCACGCGGTTGAGCGTCGTTGGTGAGAATCGAGCCTGCATTGCGGCTTTTTGTGCTTCGGGAATCAGCATCGGGTGACCAGATACAGGTTTCGCTGATAACACCTTGCCGCTCTCGTCAATCAACACCTGAATTACAACAGTGCCTTGTAGTCTGATTTGCTTCGCCAATGGCGGGTACGGTGGTTTAGGAAGGACCAGCGCTCTGCTGTTTATTAATTCGGTGACTTTCAAAATCTTTGGTTGCACCGGCGTTGGTGTCGGGTTTGGTGGCAGCTCATCCGGAATATTCACCCGAACACCGTCTGTGCCAGTGCCCACGACACCTTTATTTCCGCCGGGTAAAGTCGCATTCGAATCAGCGGACCCAATTTTAAACGGAACATTCCCGCGTACTGGCAGATCCGGATTCGCCGCGGTAGATACTTTTTCGGGTGTAAGGGTGATTTGATCGACTGCCGCAGTTGGATTGCGTCTCACGTCGAAAGTGTTGTTGTTGTGGGCGGTTCGATCATTAGGGTTGTCACGGACTGATCGAGTGATTTCAGGTTTTTCCGGCGCGATATCCTGTGGCGATATTAGGGTGACGATCTCAAGATTCTGCTCTTCAAGCCTCGCATCAAACGCGTAAATACTCACGACTCCAGTTATCACAAAAAGCACGACATAAGTCGCCGTCGTAAAGAGCAGAAAAGATCCACGTCGCTTGAACTCTTTCGCGTGCGAGCTCGATTCAATCAGGTTGGTAAACATGCATGTCCTCCGGTCGATGGTTGTTAACGGCGAGACTCGGGAAACATGTGAGCAGTGGCAACAACACTGTCCCCTCGTTTTCGAGTCCGCAATTCGCCGGTGCCATGCAAGGTCGCGGATTCAGTTGAGGAGTTAGACACCAGGTTCGCTGAGAGGTTCCATTGCTATGGTTTTACACTCCGGCGGAGTGCGATGTTTATAGTTCGCACAGGAGTTCTAGGGTCTGCACTCCTTTAAGGAGTGCCTGGTTCTCTGGTCGGGAAGCTATAAGTATTGCACTCCTTCGGAGTGAAGAGATCTTCGAAGCACATAGACCAAAATACAAGGCAGATCAGAGATCGTTTGTACTTTGGTTTTTTGTCGCTACTCGAATCTGTCGCCTCGCGCGGCACTTTTGAAAAGAGGACGAACAAAGTACCGGGCACCACGCACAAAGCTCCAAGTACAAAGTACAAAGAACAAGTGTTAGGATTACGCCCGCTCTCCGAACCCGTCTCAGGAGTAAAACCAAGTGGCAACTAAACAGGCCTTTCAGGAAGAGCTCAATCCTTACGCAATCGCCAAACAACAGTTCAACCGTGCGGCTGACTATCTCGATCTCGATCCCTCGATGCGCCACGTTTTGGAGAATGCCAAGCGACAGCTGATTGTTTCGATACCAGTGAAGATGGATGGCGGCGATGTGCAGGTGTTCGAAGGCTATCGCGTGCAACACAACATCGCTCGTGGTCCGGCAAAAGGCGGTATCCGTTATCACCCGAACGTGACGCTCGATGAAGTGAAAGCCCTCGCATCGTGGATGACGTGGAAGTGCGCGACAGTGGGTATTCCCTATGGCGGCGGCAAAGGTGGGGTTATTTGTGATCCGAAGAGTCTGTCCAAGAGTGAATTGGAAAGACTCACGCGCCGTTATGCGTTTGAGATCGCGCCGATCATTGGGCCGGATCGCGACATACCTGCACCCGATGTCTACACAGACGAACAAACAATGGCGTGGATCATGGATACGATTTCCATGGTTCGTGGTCATACCGAGTTAGGAGTTGTCACTGGTAAACCGATCGCGCTTGGAGGTTCGCAAGGACGTGCCGAGGCTACGGCACGCGGCTGTCTTTACGCTCTGCGCGAGGCTTGTCGTGTGAACGGCGTGGAGATGAAGGGTGCCCGCGTTGCTGTGCATGGCTTTGGAAATGCAGGTGCAAACATTGCACGGTTGGTCGCAGAAGATGGAGCGAAAGTTGTTGCTGCTTGCGATTCAAAGGCGGGGGTATACAGCGAAAGTGGAATTGATATTGCGGCGGCGCTGGCGCATAAATCAGCGACCAAGTCGCTGGCTGGACTGCCAGGCACAAAAGAGATCGCCCCCGAGGATATTGTGACCGTCGACTGCGATATTCTGTTGCCCTCTGCACTCGAGAATGCAATCACGTTAAAGAATGTTGGCGACGTAAAAGCGAAGATAATAGCGGAGCTTGCTAATGGACCAACAACTCCGGGGGCCGATCGCGTACTTGCCGATGAAGGTGTATTTCTTGTGCCGGATATTCTGGCAAACGCCGGCGGTGTGACGGTCAGTTACTATGAGTGGGTTCAGGATCAGTATTCGTTCTTCTGGTCGGAGAGTCAGATTAACGAAACACTCGAACAAACGATTCGCACAGCGTTCAACTCAGTGCATAGCACCATGCAACGATACAACACGGACATGCGCACCGGCGCGTACATACTGGCGGTGGGAAGAGTGGTTGAGGCAACGAGTGTGAGAGGGATATTCCCGTAGAATAGGCGTATGGGACCTACAGGACTTATAGAACCTATTTGAACCAACCAGGATTATGTCTGATCAAATCACAGTCTACGAAAAACCAACCTGTACCAAGTGTCGCGAGATGGACAAGTTTTTGCGCGAACGAGGCGTGGACTTCTCTAAAGTCAACTACTACATCGCGCCTCTGACAAAGAAGAAACTTACCGAGCTGATAGCAAAGATGAAGATCGGTCCTCGTGATCTCTTGCGCAAGAGCGAGCCGATTTATCGCGAACTGAAAATCGCTTCCAAAGATTACACGGATGCGCAGTTGATTGCGCTTATGGTCGAGCATCCCGATCTAATGCAGAGGCCGATCGTCGAACGCGGAGATCGCGCGGTGCTGGGTCGTCCTACTGAGAACGTCGAAGAGTTGATTTAATGTCCGATAAACTTTAGGAAGGTCTGATTAAGTACGATAGGCTGTTAGCCTGTCGTGGTTGCCTCACAATTGTGGCCCAAGATCGCCGACAGGCTAACAGCCTGTCGTACTTAATCAGAGTTTCCTTGAGTTTGTCGTGAGTAACCAACAAGACCGTCTGTTGAGCTGGGGCCTCGACCCTCACGCACGACAAACTGAAGTTTATCGGACATGAAAAAAACCGAAACCATCTTTGTTTGCCAGAGCTGTGGTCACCAATCGCGCAAGTGGTTGGGCAAGTGTCCTGAGTGTGGCGAGTGGAATTCACTTGTTGAAGAACGTGCACAACCAGTAAAAAAAGGAAGTGCACGAAGCAACTTCAATCTTCGCCAGGTGTCGGCAGTCCAATTCACCGAAATTGAACCACAGGATGATGTTCGGGTTCCTTCCGGGCTTGATGAGTTTGATCGGGTCCTGGGTGGAGGTATCGTTCCCGGCACGCTCGTCCTCATCGGTGGCGATCCTGGAATCGGGAAGAGCACGCTTTTACTTCAGGTGGCGGATCGACTGAGCCACTCCGGCACAACTGTTCTTTACGTCTCCGGTGAAGAGTCAGAACGCCAAATCAAATTGCGCGGTGAACGACTCCGTGTTGAAGCCACAAATGTTTATTTACTCCCTGAGACCAACCTTGAAAACATCGCCAGCGAAATTGATCGGCTAAAACCCGGGGCGGTCATCGTCGATTCCATTCAGACAGTGTTTTCGAGTTTGCTTGAATCGGCTCCAGGCTCTGTTTCACAAGTCAGAGAAGTGGCGCAGCAGTTTTTGATGCTCGCGAAAAACCGCGGAGTGCCAGTGTTCCTTATCGGTCATATCACCAAAGAAGGTTCACTTGCAGGTCCCAAAGCACTCGAACACATAGTAGACACGGTGCTGTATTTCGAAGGCGAGAGGCATCACAACCATCGGATTGTTCGAGCGACGAAAAACAGGTTTGGCGCAGCAAACGAGGTCGGTGTTTTTGAAATGACTGGATCAGGCCTGGTGCCGGTTGCGAATCCATCGCAGATGTTTCTGCAAGAGCGTCCTCAGAACGTAGCAGGATCAATTGTCACTGTTTGCATGGAAGGAACGCGGCCGATGCTGGTTGAGATCCAGGCTCTCGTGTCAGGAACAAAATACGGTACTGGCCGGCGTATGACTCAAGGTGTGGATCAGAGTCGAGTAGCGCTGTTGATCGCAATGCTCGAGAAGCGTGCGGGCATGCAGCTGGCCGGTGACGATGTTTTCGTAAACGTTGCAGGAGGGTTGGAAGTGGATGAACCAGCCGCTGACCTTGGATTAGTTACAGCGATTGCCTCAAGCTTTAAAAACGTAATGATTGATCCGCAGACGGCAGTGTTTGGAGAGGTTGGTTTGACCGGCGAGGTGCGCGGGGCGATGCAGGCTGCAGTTCGCGCGCGCGAGGCACAGGCACTCGGATTCAAGAAACTTGTGATGCCGGCTTCAAATGTGAATGGCCTTGAACGACTTTTAGGCCTGCGCGTCATTGGTGTGAGATCGATTGATGAGGCGTTGCAGGAGTTGTTTTAGGTCTACTGATTTTTGGCTGTCCACATCACTTTAGGATACCTCTGCAAGAAGAACAAGTAAGGAAGGGCGGTTTACCCCCGCTTGAATCCTACAACTTAGTTCGGGTCACAGCGGGGGTAAACGCCCTTCCTTACTTGTTCATTCTTAGGATGCGTGTAGTCTCTTTAGAAACTTTTGGGCTGATGAGAATTGAACTGCTGAGTTGATTTATTGCCGGTCGTACGTCACTACCTTTAGCTCATCATCCAGTTTCTTGGTTGAGCTAGCTTCGAACCCGTCTAGGTATCCTTCCGGCATAAATGCATCCGCACCCCTCACTTTCAAAGGCACCTCAGTTATTAACCATCGTTCGAGGAACGGCAGAAACTCTCGATAAACTTGCGCGCCGCCAATCACAAACAGATCGGTTGTCAGACTCTTGCTGAACGATAAAACTGAGTCGACATCATTGAGAACAAGCAGCGACTCTTGAGGTTCAATAGACGAGTCGCGAGTAAGGACGATGTTGAGACGGTTCTTAAGTGGCTTGCCTAACGTCAACCACGTCTTTCGTCCCATCACCACTGCATGACCGGTCGTTGTCTCACGAAAGAATTTCATGTCGGCAGAGTAATGCCAGGGAAGTTTACCTCCCTTGCCGATTGCGTTGTTCTTGCTGACTGCAGCGATGCCTATAATCATTGGTCTTTGGCTCTGGGTCTTTGGCCTTGAGTTTTTGATCTTTGGTTCGAATCGAACACGCGCCGATCGGTTATCGACCAAAGATCAAAGCCGCAAGGCCAAAGTCCAGGTCTAAACCGCCACCGGCGCGGCTATCTTCCCGTGCGACTTGTATCCCACCAGATTCAAGTCCTCGTACTTTACGTTCAACAACCCTTCAAGTCCTCGCAACTGTTGCTCGGGATCATTTATCTCCAGAGTCGGCAGCGGAAAAGGCTGTCGTGATAACAACGCATTCACCTGCTCGAGATGATTTCGGTAGATATGATAATCGCCCAGGGTATAAACGAAATCACCGACGAGTAATCCACTGACGTGCGCGACGAGATGAGTCAAGAGCGCATACGAGCTGATATTGAATGGGACTCCAAGAAAGGCGTCAGCCGATCTTTGATAGAGTTGGCAGTGAAGAGTCATCCGATTCTCGACTTTGAATTGGAACAACGTGTGACAGGGAGGCAGGTCGACGTTATCAGCCTGACGTGGATCCCAACCTGTCACAATCAGACGTCTGGAATCAGGATTGGTGTGTATCTGTTCAACAAGTCTGGCGACTTGATCGATGCCGTCTCTTGAAGGGTAATGACCACCAAACGAGCGCCAGAGATAGCCGTAAACTGGCCCAAGATCTCCGGCATCTCTACCAAACTTCGCGGTGTGATCTTCATCAGCCCACTCGGCCCAGATGTCCACTCCACGCGCGCGCAAATTTCGCTCATCGGTATCTCCCGATAGAAACCAGAACAGTTCTTCGGCGACCCAACGAAAGGGGACCTTCTTCGTAGTAACGATTGGAAATCCTTTGCGCAGATCGAATCGCGTTTGATAACCAAAATGGGAAATCGTTCCCACACCAGTCCGATCTTCGTGCTCTGTCCCATTCTGCAAAATCGATTGCAGCAGTTCGTGATATTGTTTCATCTGTCTAACAGGATTACAGGATGAACAAGATTGGCGTCCATGTGGGGACATAATAACGGAAAGGCACGGAATGGAAGAATACAGACTCTGTTTTTTAGGTTTCGGTAATGTCGGGCGAGCATTGGCACGTTTGCTTGTTGCCAAATCAGCAGAGCTCCGCGAGAAACACAATATCGATTGGAAAATAACAGGAGTAGCAACACGACGCCTGGGTTGGCGCTCCCAACCGAACGGATTTGACGTTAGCGCGATACTTGCTGGTAATGATGAAAGCCATCAAGTTCAAAAGAATCTCGACGATTGGTTGCGAGTGTCGGCGCCTGATGTTGTTTTTGAAACAACCTCGCTGAATCCCGAAACCGGTCAACCAGCTATTGACTATTTAAAAGCGGCACTTGAAGCAAAGGCTCACGCCATCACTGCAAACAAAGCTCCGATTGTTTACGCCTACAACGAACTCCATCATCTGGCACAAAGTAAAGGGAAGCGGTTTCTTTTTGAGTCTACAGTTCTGGACAGCGCGCCGGTGTTTTCGCTCTTTCGCGAGACCCTGCCAGTTACGAAGGTGCGTGGCTTCAATGGGATCTTCAACTCAACCACAAACGTGATACTTGAAACGATGGAAGCGGGGCGCAGTTTTGAGGAGGGCGTAAAGACCGCGCAGGAATTAGGCGTGGCCGAAACGGACCCAACAAACGATATCGAAGGCTGGGATTCGATCATGAAAGTCTGCGCCATAGCCAATGTTATTTTGAAAACTCGACTGCGACCAACTGATGTGCGCCGCGAAAATATACGAGGCTTGACCCCCGAGGCATTACAAGCGGCCCGTTCGGAAGGCAAGCCATACAAACTCATGGCGCGTGCAAAGGTTAACGAGGATCGATCGATAAGCGCTTTTGTTCGGCCTGAACAGGTTTCAATCTCGGAACCCCTGGGAAGTATTAGAGGAACTTCGCTTGGAGTTCACTTTGAACTCGACGTGATTCCAGGGCTCACAGTGATTTCGCATCGCCCGAATCTGCAGAGTACTGCGTATGGATTGTTGGCTGATTTTGTCAGGGCTTGCGGTCAATGATCATAGATCTCAGATCTCAGATCCCAGATTGCAGATCGACATCCGAGATCTATATCAACTCTCTCACGCCTTCGATCAACCGTTCGATCTCTTCTTCAGTCGTGTAACAAGCGCAACCCGCCCGTAACAGTCCATCTTCCGCGAGACCTAAACGTTCTACAACGGTGGCTGCATAAAAATCACCGTGCGACAGAAACAATCCCTTTTCAGCAAGTCGTCGAGCAGCTTCGTTGGATGGACACCCGGCAATCGTGAAAGACACTGTCGGAGTTCGAGGCTGGTCTGGTGGAGGACCATAAAGCGTCACTCGATTAATAGAACTGAGTCCGTTCCACAGACGCTCAAACAAACTTGCATTACGTCTGTGCGTTTCGCTGAAGAACGCCGATAGGCGTTCGCGGCGAGTTGGCAGCGTACTCAATGAAGCGAGATAGTCCACCGCCGCTCCGGCGCCCACCATGCCTTCCTGATTTTGAGTTCCTGTCTCGGCATTCTCTGGGGCGTAGTCTGGCGCTGGAACGAGACTTGGGAAGTCGATCTCTTCATATAGCTCTTTCTTCGCATACAGCACTCCGATGTGTGGTCCGTAAAACTTGTAGGCCGACATCGCCAGAAAGTCACAATCAAGTTCTCGAACGTCAATCGACGCATGTGAGCCGTAGTGTACTGCGTCGATGAAGGCCAGTGCTCCGGCACTATGAGCGAGAGCAATGGCGTTATGGATGTCGTTAATGGTGCCTAACGAATTCGAGGCGGCACCGATCGCCACAACCCTGGTTTTTGAACCAACAAGCCTGTCCAAATCGTCCCAGTTGATTTGGCCCGTAGTTGGATCGAGTCTGACGGTCCGCACTATAACACCCCGTTCCCTGGTAAGGCGTCGCCACGGGTCAATGTTGGCGTGGTGGTCTAGTTCGGTGACGACAATCTCATCACCCGCTGAGAACTGAAGACTCAACGCGCGCGACAGATGCAGAGTCAGTGTCGTCATGTTTGACCCGAACGCAATTTCGCTTGACGACGCGTTCAGAAAATCAGCGAGCACAACGCGCGCATTTTCCAGGGCCGCATCTGTTTCGGCGCTCGTCGGATATTCCCAATGGGTGTTCGCATTGTGGTGATAGAGATAGTCGCTCATCTGCTCGACCACATAACGGGGCACCTGAGTACCACCGGGGCCGTCGAAGTATGCCACCGGGAAACCATTGTGTATCCGCTCGAGAGCAGGGAAGTGCGATCGTATTTCAGTGACTGTCGAGATCTCGGTTTTCGTTTCGGAGAGAGTTGTTTGCATTTGCTTAAGCACCGGCGCTCATGATTTCCAATCATAGCATCTTGAAATGACTGGCATGAACAGTGCAGAAGATTGTCCCAGAACGCCTCTCGACGGCGTTTGACTGACACGTTTGTGGAGTTTTGCCAGGGCAAATTGCCTCGCCTGTCCGTTAATTCCTTTTCGAGAGCCAGCCCTGGTTTTTGATTCAGCGATATGACACCCGAGCGAAGAAACAAAAGACGATATGACATTTGCCTCGCTGCGTCCTGTGACGGCCCGGGTGGTAATGAAAATGCGAGAGTCACCGATATATCCATTAGTGGTTGCTATGTTGACTCGATTATCGATGTATCACAGGACAGCTTTCTTCAATTGTGGATCAAGTGGCCAGGCGGCGAATGGCTCAATTTCCCCGGCCAGGTCGCGTATGCATTTCCACGTATAGGTTTTGGGTTTCAATTTGCCGAGCTTGACGAAGAAGTGTTGGTAAGGCTGCAAGATTTAATCAGCAGATTGCGAGGGCCGGATGAACAACAAACGTCACGCATTTGTGCATAGATCATAGCGCATTCAAAAATTAAGTTACCTCCTCAATGATTCCCCCTGTTCATCAAAAAGATTATTCCGTTTGCGGTGTCACTATCCTGTTGGTTGATGATGATAGCTGTAGTGTGAGCCGAATACACGAACTCCTCACTTACTCCGACCTGAAAGAATTTTCTCTCAGTTGCGTAACCTCTCTTCCCTCGGCGGTGAACAAATTCTTCGGAAATGCACACGATGTGTGCATTATCGATTCTGCGAGCAAACGGTCATCCGAGTTCCTCGCTCAAGCCCGACAAGTCGGTTGCACAATCCCAATGATTGTTGTCACTTCCGCTGATGCATCAGAGGTGCTCGAAGCCTTTCATGCGGGCGCTGCAGATTGCCTGGTCCGCAGTGACATAGACTCCAGGGTTTTAGAACAGACAATTTGCCGTGTGATTCAGGACAGTCGAGCCGCTGCCAACAGACTCGACATGGAAAATCGCTACCTGGGTTTGGTTGAAAACGCGAACGACATCATCTACACGCACGATCTTGACGGTAATTACACCTCGGCAAATCGGGCCGCTGAGGAACTGACAGGCTACACGCAACAGGAAATTCTTCGACTGAACGCCAAAGATGTTGTGGCCGAAGAATTCCTCGAGATGTCACGGCAGATGTTTGAGCGCAAGCTGGACGCTCAATCGGAAACGACCTACGAAATCGAGCTAATCACAAAGTCCGGGCGCCATGTACCGGTGGAAGTGAATACTCACCTGATCTACAACGCCGGACGACCCGTGGCAGTACAGGGTATCGCGCGAGATATAACTCAGCGACGAGCCTATGAGTCAGCGTTGCGCGAGAGCGAGCAACGGTATCGCGAGTTGTTCGAGAACGCGAACGACATAGTTTACGTGCATGACCTGCAGGGGAACTTCACTGCATTAAACAAAGCTGGAGAGCTTATCACCGGCTACTCATGTGAAGAAGCGTTGCAACTGAACCTGTCGCAAGTCCTCGCTCCCGAGCATGTGTCACACGCGCTATCAATGATCACCCAAAAAACTTCGCTTGATCCCGCCACAACGTATGAACTCGACATTATTGCGAAGTCAGGTGTGCGAGTGTCCCTGGAAGTTAGTTCGCGAACGATCTTTGTGAATGGTAAGGCTGTTGCCATCCAGGGAATTGGCCGAGATATCACTGAGCGTAAACGATCTGAAGAAGCACTCCGAGAGAGTGAAGAGCGTTATCAGCAACTTGTCGAACTATCGCCCGACGGAATTGTGGTGCATCGGAATGGGATCATCAGTTTTGTCAACACTGCTGGTTTGCGTTTGATGGGTGCGCCCAATGCTGAAAGCATAGTGGGACAATCAATCTACGGTTTTATCGACGAATCACAGCATTCGTATTTCGAGGAGCGAGTTGCAAAGCTTCAAGAAGGAGAGAATGTCCCCTCTGTTGAGGTGAGGGGACGAAAGTGGGATGGTTCAAAGGTTGAATGTGAAGTCTTGTCAGTGCCCTTCCGGGCTGGCGGAATAGCAGCTGTTCAAGTTGTTGTCCGCGACATAACAGAACGAAAGCAGGTAGCGCAGAAGCTTAATGAAGCTAACTGCCGTGCGCTCGCTGAGTATGAGCGATTAGTCAGACGAATAACCGTATTGGGCCAGAGTCTGGGAAATACTCGCGATCTAACGAGTGCTCTCCGTGCAGTACGTGATTTCACTATCGCGTCTGTTCCCTGTGATGGCATGGTCATCAGTCTCTACGACGCCGACCAGAGCACGCGCAAACCTGTGTACGCCTGGGTTGATGATAATGAAATTGAAGCCGAAGACCTCGCGATTCCGGTAGGTAAGGGAATGGCAGGTAGGGCGATAAGGTCAGGCGAGATTGTCATTGAGAACAGATATGGCGCTTGTGTCACTTTCGCAAACAGTCAGGCGATTGGAGATTGTACGGGCGACAAGATTCCTCAAGCCGCTCTATGTGCGCCAATGGTGATTATGGGACGTACCGTGGGCTGTATCGAGATCCAGAGCTACCAACCTGACGCTTATTCGCAGGAGCATAAGACCGCAATGACTATGGCGGCGAGCCTGACTGCGAACGCAGTTGAAAACGTGATGTTGATGGATCGTGAGAGGCTGCAGGCCGATCAGTTGCGGCAATCCCAAAAGATGGAAGCCGTTGGTCAACTTGCGGGCGGTGTGGCGCACGATTTCAACAACCTTCTCACGGCCATCGGCGGTTATAGCGATTTGGGAATGCGAAGATTGAACGACAGTGATCCGTTGCGGCGAAATCTTGAAGAGATAAAGCGCGCAAGTACTCGAGCGGGTTCATTGACGCGCCAACTGTTGGCATTTAGCCGGAAACAGATGTTGCAGCCGAAAGTGATCGACCTTAATACGATCGTTGGCGAAGTCGACAAGATGTTGCGCAGGCTTATCGGCGAGGACATTGATTTCATCACCATCCTTGAGAGCGCACCGTGTTTGGTAAAGGCTGATCCTGGTCAGATCGAACAGGTGCTAGTCAATCTCGCAGTCAACGCACGCGATGCAATGCCGCGCGGAGGCAAACTCACGATCCAAACCAACCATGTCTATTTGGATGAGGCGTACGCTCGGACTCACGTCGCCGTGCAGTCAGGGCACTACATTCTCATGGCCGTCAGCGATACCGGGATTGGAATTGATCTCGAAACTCAAAAAAGAGTGTTCGAACCGTTTTTCACAACCAAGGAGGTCGGTAAGGGAACTGGCCTCGGGCTATCAACGGTCTACGGAATCGTCAAACAAAGCGGTGGCAGTATCTGGGTCTATAGCGAACCAGGAAAAGGAACCGCGTTCAAGGTTTATCTGCCGGCGATCAATACCATCGTCGAAACCGAACAAAAACCAACCATCTCAGAAACCTTTGGAGGCTGGGAGACTGTTTTGCTCGTTGAAGATGAACACATAGTTCGCAATTTAGCCTGCGAGATCCTGGAGATGCATGGTTACCGGGTATTGACGGCTAGCGATGGTGAAAAGGCCTGTCGAGTGTGCGAAGAGTACCCCGAAGAAATAAATCTGATGATCACTGACGTGGTGATGCCGGTGATGAGTGGTCGCGAACTAGCAGAGAGAGTCGCACAGCGGCGACCACGAATGGCTGTGCTTTACATGTCTGGATACACAGACGATGCAATTGTTCGTCACGGCGTGCTTGACCACGACATGCCGTTCCTGCAGAAGCCTTTTACTCCCGATGCATTTGCACGCAAGGTGCGCGATGTGCTGGAGCAAAATCAACCACTCGTTTGCTTGGAAGAGGTTTAGAAAGGAATTATCTATGTTCTTCAATACTATGGTAGTCGATGACGACTCGCAGGTCCGACGATTTGTGAGCACCGTTTTACGCAATGAGGGTTGGAATGTTTTTGAAGCTGAATCAGCAGAGAGTGCGCTGGACATCATGCACGACCGGCACTGGTCGGTGGTGTTTTGCGATGTGATGCTGGGAGGAGCGGACGGGTTCAGTGTGCTAAAGCGATTCAAGGAAGAATTGCCGCAGACCAAAGTGGTGTTGATGACCGGCCACGGAAGTGCGGCCGGCGCGCTGGATGCCACCGCTTTTGGGGCTTACGACTATTTGCTGAAACCCTTTGGTGTGGAAGCCTTGCAGTCTTTGTCACGGGCAGTGTCGGAACGGTTGGCTGGTAGTCCGCGGCACCGGCTGATGTCAGTGAAAGGCAGCGGCAATGTGTACCAGTCAGACATAGAGTTGGTAGGGCGCAGCGGTGCCTTCATTGAAGTGATGAAGCAGGTAGGGCGAGTGGCGGCGACGAATCTGCCGGTGTTGCTGACGGGGGAATCGGGGACTGGCAAGGAAGTGGTGGCTTCGGCACTGCACCGGCGGAGTGCGCGCGCGACGAAACCGTTTGTGGCGGTGAACTGCGGAGCGATACCGGCGGAGCTGATCGAGTCGGAGCTATTCGGGCACATGAAGGGATCGTTTACAGGAGCGGACCGCGACCGGGCGGGGTTGTGGGAAGAAGCAGATGGTGGGACGGTATTTCTGGATGAGATCACGGAAACGACAGCGGCGTTTCAGGTGAAGCTGTTGCGAGCGCTGCAGGAAGGAGAGATCAGGCGAGTGGGTTCGAATCGGACGCAGCAGGTGGATGTGCGAGTGATCGCGGCGAGCAACCGGGATGTGGAAGCGGAAGTGAAGGCGGGAAGGTTTCGGCAGGATCTGTTTTACCGGCTGAATGCGGTGTCGATAGTGTTGCCGCCGTTGCGAGAGCGCCGAGAAGACATCCTGCCGCTGGCGAAGAGTTTTGCGGAGCAGGTGTATGCGTTGAATCCGGCGGTGACCTTTGCGGCAGAAGCGTTGCAGTTGCTGGAAGCGTATTCGTGGCCTGGGAACATCCGGGAGCTGGAGAATGCGGTGGTGCGGGCGGCGGCCCTGAGTGATGGGACAATCAGAGCGCAAGACTTGCCGGAGCGAGTGCGGGAGTACGAGAAAGAGAATGTGGCGCGAGAGGTGGACCGCGCGGAGCCAGCCAGCGAACCGGAAGCATGGGTCTCGTTAGCGGAAGTGGAAGCGAGATATGTGACGCGAGTGTTGCAGCATACGCGCGGGAACAAACAAGCAGCGGCGCGAGTGTTGGGTGTCGATCGGAAGACTGTCGAAAGGATCCTGCGCCGTCAGCAGGATCCCTTGTTACGAGAGGCCAGTTAGTTCACGTATTCAAATCGAGCGACATCGGATTCGCCCAGGATCACCGTGTCACCCGAGTTTAGTGAAGTTTCCTTTACCCGTGCCGACTTTGGATCGTTCACGAACGTTCCGTTGCGTGAGTCCTGGTCAACAATAATCACTCGTCCGTCGCGAACTCCAATCCAAAGATGACGCTTTGAAATTCGCGGATCCGGAATTACTACTTGCGAGCTTGAGCTATCGCGACCCACATACTCACCCTCAGGTTTGATCTCAAACTGCTTTCCAGCAAGCGCTCCGGAAACAAATCTTATTGAGCCGTAGTTAATCTGTGCTGTGTCCATCTCCGGAGCAATCGCTACTGTGCGCGAAAGGTCGATGGTCATACCCTGATCGCCAGCGTTCATTATGGGCGACACTCTTGCTGCCGCGGGCGCTGGATTATTTCCTGGCGATGCAGAGGCAGGCGACGGGTTATACGCCGGTGTTGGCGTAGGCGAGTACGCAGGAGTTGCCTTCGCTGAAGCCGGACTTGGTGTCGGCACTGCTGGTGCTTTCTTCTTACCGCGACGTCGAGCTACCACGAATATGATGATCGCGATAAGGATAATAGCGAGGATCACGAAAAAAACGACGCCAATGACTGCGATTACCCAAAAGGGAAAACTCGATTTGTCTTTTCCTTCCGCCTTGGCTTGCTGAGCTGACTGCAAGAGCCGCGCGATTTCGGAGTGTTGAGGGAATAGTCGTTGAACCTCTTCGAACTTTGGAATCGCCTCCGAATAGTGTTGTTCCCAATACGACTCTAGTCCTTCGCGATAGAGTTTGTCAGTTGGACCTTCTTCGTTTATTGCGCCTGCGCTTCGTATATATTCCATCACCGTGTTCGACGGTACGACGAAGGAAAAGCCGGAAACCTCCTGACCATTCACTGTGTCACCACGGAACGTAAGCAATCCGACAACTTCATCGTCATCGTTGATTACGGGTCCACCAGAATTTCCGTGAGTGGCTGGTGTGCTTGTTTGCAGGATAGGCGCGCCACTGCTCGCCGTTTTCCTCGCAGAGATCTTTCCGTCGTTTATGGTCGCTTCGAACGCTGACTTGCTATCAAGCAATCCTGAGTTGAATGTATCAGCGGCGCCCGGATATCCGATCACTGTGACGTGATCCTGTAGCTTCACTTTTTCAGAATCGGCAAGTTTTAAAATAGGTGCATTCTTAACTTCAATCTTAACAATGGCGACGTCCTTACCCTGATCGTTACTCTCACCCGTGGGTGCTCCATACTGTTTGATCTCAAAAGGAAACGCGCTGCCATCGGGAATGATCACGTGATGGAAGAGTTTGAAACTTTGTAGAGTGCTGTACTGGTCGATCAAATTTGTGTTTAAGCTTCGAGGATCCCGGTTCAGTTGTTTCGCAATCTGCTGAACCATTTGATAGAAGAGTGCTTGCTTTGCTTTTTCTTCGCCGTCGTGGGTAGTTGAGACGACGTGAGCATTGGTTGCAATATAGCCGTTGTTGCTAATGAAGAAGCCGGACCCCAATGAGATTAATGAGACATTGTAGGTTTGAGCCTGATATCCGGGTGGCTGGAAAGAGATTTGGCCCGCGGCGCCATCAACAATGCGCACCACCGCCGGTTTGCTAAACATCGCTAACCGTTCGCCCTGGGTATCGGCAGTTGCGGTGAAGTTGCGTTGCGTTGGGAGCAACATGGCTCCGAGAACAAAAGTTCCTAGTGCAACAAAAACTATTCTGCGCATACAAATAACTCCTTGGGGATGTTTTTTGCGGCCAAAGATGTTTAGTCTCAAATCTGAAAGCACGAAAGAAGATGTAGCTTTGGCGCCACTTGGAACAGGTTGGATTCGACGCCAGTCGCAGTCTTGCAGTAGAGTGCTTCTAAAGGAAATCCAAACGAAAGTCAATCGAAAATGGCTGATACGTCTAAGGTAAAGAGCAATCGTGCGAATTACGTACTGTATCTGAACGCTGGAGAACTTCCGGCGTATTGCTTTACTTATGAGCAAAGGCCTGAACTCACAAAAACCACTGGTGTATCGACGAATTGGTTGGTACGTTACTTGCTGAAATTGATGGAACGAGGAGGACGTTAGGCGTGACTATAAAGCTTTGTTTGTTCACTCTCGTGTTATCGATGGCTTTAGCTGTCGGTTGTTCTAAATCGAATGAGACTGTGGCGAGTGCGGGTGCTAATTCCAATAGTGGCGCAGAAACCCCTACCCGACCTGGTCCGGACAATTCACAAATCTCGACAAAAGTAGACGCCAATGGCGTCAAGACTGAAGAACGAGTTTTTCACAACAATCCTCGTATCTCGCGCGTCGTCGTGACGACCGCGAACGGGAAGAGAACCGTCAAGGCTTACTCTCCGAGCGGTGAAGAGCGCGAGGTCAACCAAAGTGAATCTGAAGGTGTCCTTGACGCGACTGGAGACAAGGTTGCGGATGCGGCCCACTTCGTTGCTGATAAAAGCGAAGATGTAGCCGGGAAGGCCAAGGACATAGGTTCTGCCACAAAGGAGAAGACCGAGTCAATCGGTGAGAAGACAGTGGACAAGTCTAAAACGGTAGGTGAAAAGTCTGCTGAAGTTGGAAAAACGGTAGGTCAGAAGTCTGCCGAAGGGGCAAAGACGGTAGGTGAGAAGTCTGTTGAGGGCGCACAGACTGTTAAGCGCAAGACGGTATCCGGTGCGAAAAAAGTGGGGAGCGCAGTAAAGAAAGTAATTCCTTAAAGGTGTTGCTAACGGCGGTCGGCAGCAGGGGTGACTCTTGGCGTCACCCCTTTTGTTTTTGTTGCTGATGTATACTTGGAGTAGCCCTGAAACAGAAAGGGAGTATGCCGTGGCTGACACTACAAAGTTCACTCTAATTTGCCCTTGCTGCGAAGCTACCTTGATGATCGATTCTTCAACCGGAGCCCTGCTTTCGCACGAGGAGAAAACCAAACCTCTTGCTTCTTTTGATGAGATGGTTAAGGGCCTGGATAAGCAAAAACAAATGCGTGAGCAGATTTTTGCACAGGAACTGAGTTCTATGAAAGATCGCGATCGGATCCTTGAAGAAAAATTCCAGGAAGCAATGAAGCGAGCCGAAAAGGACAAAGACAAGCCATATCGAAACCCGTTGGACATCGACTAATCAGAACCGGAGAACGTTTGATGGTTTGTTTCACCCGCCTAGCCCTCGTCATCTTTCTACTTACAACTTCTTCATTAAGTGGCTTCGCGCAAATGCGAATGCCGCAACTCAAGTTTACCGATCGTTCGCTCGAGAACGGTCTGCGTGTGCTGAGTGTGCCTGACCATTCCAGTCCTACTGTTGCGGTTCAGGTTTGGTATCACGTTGGCTCAAAAGACGACCCACCGAGTCGAAGCGGCTTCGCTCATCTCTTCGAACACATCATGTTCAAGAGTACGAAGAATATGAAGTCAGAGATGATGGACAGGCTCACAGAGGATGTTGGCGGTTTTAATAACGCGTTCACGCAAGACGACGTGACTGTTTATTACGAAGTAGTGCCATCGAATTATCTCGAAACTCTCATCTGGGCAGAAGCAGATCGGCTTTCCGGTCTTAATGTTGACGAAGCAAACTTCAAATCCGAGCGCGAGGTGGTGAAAGAGGAGTTTCGTCAGAGCGTTCTAGCGCCCCCCTACGGTAAGTTCTCTTATCTGCTTCAGCAAAAATCGTTCGTCGCCCATCCCTACAAGCGTCCCACGATTGGTAGTATCGAAGATCTCGACGCAGCTTCGCTGCGCGATGTTCAGGAGTTTCATTCGACGTATTACCGTCCTGATAATGCGACGCTGGTTGTGGTTGGTGACTTCGATCCGAAGCAACTCGATGCGTGGGTTGATAAGTATTTTGGTGGGATTGCAAAGCCAAACCTTCCCTTGCCGCGCGTGAAGACACAGGAACCACCGCGCGAGAGTGAATCACGTTTTACGGAATACGGCAGCAATGATCTGCCGGCGGTTGGTTTAACATATCTGACACCGCGAGAAGCGGATCCTGACTCGAATGCCTTGCGTGTGGCGGACGCTATTCTTTCGAGTGGTGAATCCTCACGTCTGTATCACTCGCTCGTGTACACACAGCAGCTTGCCGCGGAGGTCGAAGCGACTTCTGAGACTCGTGAGGATGTAAGCTTGTTTGTCTTGTTTGCGATCTTGTCCGAAGGCAAGAAAACTGAAGACGTTGAGAAGTCGTTGCTCGCAGAGATAAAGAAGCTCCAGGATGCACCGGTGCCGGCGGCTGAGTTAGAAAAAGCCAAGAACCAGATCGTCACAGATCAGCTACGAGAACTCGAGACGAGTAATGGAAAAGCGCTCGCTTTAGGTGAGGCTGCAGTCTTACTGGGTGATCCGGTACGGGTAAATACGGATCTTGAGCGCTTGCAGGCCGTCACTGCCGCCGACGTACAGCGCGTCATGAAGAAATATTTCCTGGACAAAAACCGGATGGTGCTCTACTACCTGCCCGAATCCGCAAAGAAGGGAGGCCAGTAACATGAAAGCAGCAGATCGTCTTCTCGCGCTCTTCGTTTTGATGCTGCTTTCTTTCGTGGTACGTGCGCAAACGCCTCAAGCCACACCCCCACCTCCAGCACCGCCGCGTTCAGGAGTTTTTCCGAAACCTGTCGAACAAACATTGCCGAACGGCTTGCGCGTAATTGTCATTGAACGTCATGAGTCGCCTCTCGTGTCGGCGCAAGTCGTCATAAAAAACGGCGGAGAAGTAGATCCACCTGAGCTGGCCGGCCTTGCAGACATTACCGCGAGTTTGCTTACTAAGGGAACTCAAACTCGCGATGCGACGCAGATCGCCGAGCAGATCGAAAGCCTTGGTGGTGCGCTCGAATCGGGCGCGCGTTGGGACTCATCGTTTGCGACTGTCGGCGTAATGTCTGACAAGATCGCACCCGCGATGGAGATTCTCGCCGACGTAGTTCGACGTCCGACATTCAAGACCGAAGAAGTTGAGCGGCTCCGCCAACAGTATGTCGACAATCTCACCCTGGCACTTGGTGAACCCGGATCAATTGCACGCTTCGTCGCCGCGCGCGTTGTTTTTGGCGATAGCCCTTATGGTCATCCTATTTCAGGCACTACTGAATCGTTGACCCGGATCAGTCCTGCGGACATTGCGAAGTTACACAGCCGTTTTTACCGACCAGACAACGCCATTCTCGTGATCGGCGGCGATATCGCTGCGAAAGATGCGTTCGCACTCGGCACGAAGTACTTCGGTGACTGGCAAAAGCCATTAACGGCTCTGCCTCAATTAAGTGCTGCAATGAAAGAAGCAGGGCCGACGCCGGGACGAATTGTGGTAATCGACAAACCTGATGCGGGTCAAGCAGCCGTATATTTAGCGCGTGCCGGAATAACACGGCGCGATCCTGATTACTTTCGAGGCATCGTCACCAACTCAGTATTGAGTGGTTACTCGGGCCGGCTCAACCAGGAGATTCGGATTAAGCGTGGTTTAAGTTATGGCGCAGGCAGTACACTGGACACGCGTCGTGATGTTGGTCCGTTTGTCGCCTCGGCTCAGACAAAGAACGAGTCTGGCGCGCAAGTCGCGGATTTACTCCTGGGCGAGATCAATCGTTTATCAAGTTCACCGCCCGCTGAAGCGGAGTTGACGCCACGCAAGGCAGTCTTGATTGGAAACTTTTCGCGCAACTTAGAGACAGCAAACGGGCTCGTTGGTCAGGTTGCATCATTGGCTCTTTACGGTTTGAGTCTCGATGAGATCAACCATTACATTGGTAATGTCGAGACCATTAATACGCAGGACGTGCAGAAGTTTGCCGGCACCCGACTAGACGCTAAGACGAGCAATATAATCATCGTCGGCAATGCGAAGGCATTTCTCCCTGAGCTACAGAAACAACACCCGAACGTCGAAGTTATTCCGATTACGGATTTGGACCTGAATACGAGGCTGCTGAGAAAGAAGCAGCCACAATAATTTAGTTTGGAGTTGGTGATGAGTATCTTTTCATTATCGTATCTTCGAGCTCTCCCTTATGTGATCGCTTTTCTTTTGGTCTCAATCGCACCTGTTAGTGCGCAGTCGCCAATTGATGGGATTGACGCTCGCGCCAACACGAACGATTTGGCGAGGCAACTCGGAAATCCAGATCCGCTAGTGCGGCAAAAGAGCGCTGAGGCACTGGCGCGTCTTGCCGCCACGGATCAGAAAAAGATCGTTGAAGGTTATCAACTCCAGGAAAAGAACAAAGACGTACGGCTGGCGCTTGATTGGGCACTCTATCGAACGGGACATTCAGAGGCTCTCTTTCGAGTAGTTAAGGAACTTGATTCGGGACGTCAGGATCAAGCCATAGGTTACCTGTGGGAGCTCGAGAGCCCGGACCTTCTTTATCCGTATTTGCAAAAGCAGAATAATCCGCCGCGTCTCAATGCGGGCCTGATGAAAGCATTTGCTCGGATAGGTAACTCTGAAACGCTTGAGATGATCAAGTCTTATCGCGAGTCGCTTCAGCCTAAAGTAGCGGAAGCTGCGGAGGCAGCTTGTGATGAGATTGAGAAGCGCATGGGCCAAACGGAATCGGCGCCGGGCAAGCTGAGGCCGCGGACTGTTGAAAAGCCTTAGTTGGTTGGTAGTTGATCAATCAGGCTACGATAGGTCCAATAGGTCATATAGGTCCTATATCGACGATCATCTTCCCCTGCTATACTGCCCGATCAATGCATGAGAGCCTCCGCACATTTCTCGATCTGCTCAAAAGAGAAAACGAAATAGTCGAGATAAAGGCGGAAGTCGATCCTTATCTCGAACTCGCAGAGGTCCATCGTCGAGTCATTGCCGAAGGTGGGCCAGCCTTACTATTTCGCCGAGTTAAAGGTAGTCGATATCCCGTCGTTACGAATCTTTTCGGAACTACACGTCGAATTGATCTGGCCTTCGGACCAAAGCCAGAGTCGATTATTCGAGATCTAGTGCACATCGCTGAGTCGATTCTGCCTCCCAAACCCAGTGAGCTTTGGAATCATCGTTCGTTGGCATTCGATTTACTCAAACTCGGCACTTCAAATACTTCTCGCGCACCGGTCACTCAAGTCATTGATCGCCCGGCCCGACTTGACCAGCTACCAGTCCTTACAACGTGGCAGGAAGATGGAGGGCCATTCATTACCCTTCCACTTGTCTACACTGAAAATCCGGCGACGAAGAAACACAATCTTGGCGTCTACAGAATGCAAGTCTTCGACAGTACCTCAACTGGATTGCATTGGCAGATTCAAAAAGGAGGTGGGTTTCATTATCGCGAAGCCGAACGGCAAAATCAGAATTTGCCCGTGACGGTTTTCCTGGGGGGACCACCTGCACTGATTCTCGCGGCAATTGCCCCGCTTCCCGAAGACGTGCCGGAATTGGTTCTGGGTTCGCTTCTGGCCGGTCAGCGATTGAAGATGGTCAATGTGCCGCACTCAGCTCATCGCCTTGCTGCGCAGGCAGAGTTTGCACTGGTCGGGAGTGCTCGTCCGCATGAAAGAAGAATTGAAGGACCATTTGGCGATCACTATGGTTATTACTCACTGTGCCACGAGTACCCGGTCTTTCATGTCGATGCGGTTTTTCACCGGCGCGATGCGATCTATCCGGCGACAGTTGTTGGAAAACCTCGTCAGGAAGACTTTTTCATCGGTGACTATTTGCAGAAACTACTCTCACCGCTTTTCCCACTCGTTATGCCTTCCGTCAAGAATCTATGGACATACGGAGAAACAGGTTTCCACTCATTATGTGCCGCGGTCGTTCAGGAGCGATATGGCCGCGAAGCACTCGTGTCGGCTTTTCGGATCCTTGGTGAAGGTCAACTTTCGCTTACCAAGTTTTTGATCCTTACGGACACGCCGCAGGATCTCACCAACTTTCCGAAGTTTCTGGAACACATCCTCGAACGGTTTCGTCCGGAAACCGATCTGTTCGTGATCTCAAATGTTTCGATGGATACCCTCGACTACACGAGCGGAAAAGTTAACGAGGGTAGCAAAGCGATAATGTTGGGTTTGGGTGAACCAGTCAGAAGCCTGCCGCGGGAATTTAAGCGAGCCCTGCCCAACGGTATTTCTCGCGCGGCCGTTTTTTGTGGAGGCTGTCTCGTGCTTCAGGGAAGTACCTTCGCCGAAGATGAGGAACTGCCGGATAGGGTAGCAAGAGATCCCGGCCTGTCGGATTGGCCATTGATTGTCTTGCACGACGATGCAAGCGTCAGCAACAACGTTTCTGATTTCCTGTGGTCAACGTGGACTCGTTTCGAACCGGCAGCGGATATCTACGCTGCACAGACAACCATTCAGCGTCATCACCTCGTTTATAAAGCGCCAATTGTGATCGATGCGCGCACCAAGCCCGGATTTCCCGATGAACTTATTGTCCGTGATGACATTCAGGCATTGGTTGATAAACGATGGGGTGAATACTTCGGCCACAGATGATGTCCGATATGCGTCTGTCTTGTCGTGACTCACACCACCGGGCTTTAGCCGGTGGTACTGCAACTTCACAACTACAAAGCAGGTGAAAACAGTTGG
>Ga0207652_10001212_pt1 | contig 23146 bp, 16 predicted proteins | sample KBSC63BmetaG_FD_184334 | JGI IMG/M metagenome (GOLD analysis project Ga0207652, IMG submission 184334) | Corn rhizosphere microbial communities from Kellogg Biological Station, Michigan, USA - KBS C6-3B metaG (SPAdes) (version 2) | ecosystem: Host-associated > Plants > Roots > Rhizosphere ... | reverse complement strand
TAATTTCTTTTGCACTTATTGAGTAGTGTCCAAAGCGTTTTGAAAAAGTTTCTTTATCTGACATGACTGCTTACTCATAAATATACACAACTACTTGTTCAAAAAAATATTAAATAATGGAACAACACATACATCTTCAATATTTAAATACCCGGTTAAATATCGGCATGGCAGACTGTAAGAATGTTTATTTACTAAAGCCTGTTTTCACAAAGCTTTTTCCGGAGGTATATAAGAGTATTTTTGTTTACAGAATACCAGGCTCTTCAAAAAGATTTAGTTATAACAATATAAAAAAGCAACTGGTTAAAAAGTCTTTCTTTATTATTGAGCATCTTCCTTTTTAAACAAGTATTTATTTAAATGATACTTATGCGCAAAGAAGTGAGGCACGTATCCGCACTCTCTTCTTCTTTCATAATCCTGTTAGCAGGTGTAGGTATTTTAGGTTTAGGATTAGCTTTTGCTTTCCAGAATATTGCTGCCAACTTTCAGGCGTTTTTTTATCACTTTTATTGATGAATGTCTGCTAAAACTTTCGCAAATACAATATATCTTAGGCGTATTGTCGCAATTTTAATAAATAAGTTTTCGGAATACAAATGTGGGTGGCAATTTTAGAGGACATCAAACACTAAATCTGTTTTTTAAGGAATATTTTTACTCAAAAATAATTAAGATGAGAAAGCTAAAACTTCAGATGCACATGACTTTGGACGGCTTTTTTAATATGGAAGGCGGCGGAAAAAATTTTAAATGGGACAGCAAGGTTATAAAATTCTGTGTAGATAACTTAAAGGATGTAGATGTCTTATTGCTTGGTCGTAAGACCGCAGACGAACTAATACCTTTCTGGGATAAAGTGGCCTTAAACAAAAAACATCCGGACTATGCGCTAGGAAAAAGAATTTCTGAACTTCCAAAAATTGTTTTTTCGAATTCTGCAAAAGAGAATAAGTGGCAAAATGCCACCTTGATAAAAGGCAATCTAAAAAACGAAATCCAACGTTTGAAAAAGTTAAAGGGCAAAAATATGTTAGCTTATGGTGGTGTCTCGTTTGCAGCAGCGCTTATTGAACATAGATTGGTGGATGATTTTTATTTTCTAAAAAACCCGTTTTGTTTGGGGAAGGGTTTATCAATATTTAAGGAACGCAAAGATGTGCTCACGTTTAAGTTAGAACAATCAAAACCGTTTCCATGCGGAACTATAATGCTTTTTTACAAACTGAAAAAATAATGAAGACAGAATGCTTGTCAATAACTGGTTGAACAACAAAAGCAGCTCTTCATAGCATAGCTTATGTTTAGGACAAATACTCCTTAACACATTTTCTTTTATTCAACTTACAAAAATTATTTTCTGTTTTCTGTGATTTTTTATAAATAAGTTACACTTTTATTCCATGCATTCACAAATGGTTAAGTGTTATCGGCACCGCTTGCTGACGGTAACATCATGAACAGCATAAAAAGGGAAAATAATGGCAACAACATCAAAAAGCGAAAATGAGATGCAGGTTGTTTCGTTTGCTTCTTCAAAAGAATGGAGAAAGTGGATTGCAGAAAACCATGCTAAATCAAACGGAGTTTGGCTGCGGTTCTTTAAAAAAGATTCGGGCGAAAAAACCGTTACATATGCTGAAGCTGTTGAAGAAGCGTTGTGTTATGGTTGGATTGACGGGCAAGCGAACAAGTATGATGCTACATCTTACATTCAAAAATTTACACCACGAAGACCCAAAAGTATTTGGTCTAAAAGAAATACCGAAAAAGCTGAACGCTTAATTCAGGAAGGCAAAATGAAGGCAGCGGGGATGCAACAAGTGGAATTGGCTAAAGCCGATGGCCGCTGGCAACACGCATATGATTCTTCTAAAAACATGAAAGTGCCGGAAGATTTTTTACAACAGCTTTTAAAAAATAAAAAAGCAAAAACTTTTTTTGACGGACTAAACAAGGCAAATCAATATGCCATTGCATGGCGGTTGCAAACAGCGAAAAAACCGGAAACAAGGGAGAAGAGGTTAAAGCAAATTCTGGAAATGATGAGTGAAGGGAAAAAATTTCATTAGCTGTAAAATATTGTGTTGCATGAATAGTAAATATTGTTGTCGTTGGCCGGAGACTAGGCGACGATCACAGTCATGATGTTTGGGCTTGCGAAAAACAGGAACACCTACGCTGGCTAAAAAACAAACGATTGCATATCCTTTCTACATCGCGGTTTCAAGGAATGTTCTTATATAATAAATGAATAAAATCGTAAGTTGTAAACTGGTATGAAGCCAATTCAAATTTTTACGCTAACAACCATTGCTGGCTGCATATTATTTTCGTGTACTACTTACCGTTATATAAATTCTGCTTCGCCGCCTAATGTTCCCTTGTTTAAAGAGAAAGGTGAATCTAAAGTAACAGCTTATTATTCAGGTGAAGGAGGCAGTGATATAACACAAAAATATGCGCATGGCTTTGATGTGCACGGCGCCTATGCCTTAAGTAATCACTGGGCTGTAACTGCTGGCTATTTTTTCAGGCGTGAAAAAGATTATTATACCACTCGTAACAGCATCTTTGATTCATCTGACGTGCGCTACAAAAGAAATATACTTGATGTGGGAGCAGGTTATTTTGTTTTTCTGGATGCTTCTAAAAAAATCTCGGCAAACATATATGCAGGTATTGGGGAAGGAAATTTCTCCATCAATGACGCCGGTTTTAACGACTCCTTAGCCTATAACCGCTTTCATAATAGCTCTATAACAAAATGGTATATCATGCCTTCGCTTAATTTCTTTTCCAGTCAGTCTTTTAGGTTTTCATTTGCTACAAAATTTTCGTTTGTGCATTATGGAAAAATACAAACAAGCTATACCGGTTATGAGCTTTCTTACTTTGGCCTTGATAAAATAGCAAACACTACATTGTATTTCTTTGAGCCGGCATTTAGCTTTCAATTTGGAAGCCGCGAGGTTCCGTGGCTTGGTATCAACATAGTTTCAAGTTTTACCTCCGATTATCATTCGCACGATGATTATAATGAATCTCATCTTAACGTAAGAGGGGCTAATATTTCTATAGGTTTGAGCGCTGATTTTTCTAAGATGAAAAAGAAAAAATAAGCCTACCGTGCCTTGGTCCGGTGTGTCACGAATCAAGGCCTACCGCATATGCTGGTGATGTGCTTTTTAGCTTAAGTTGGTCTTCCCTTTCTCTAAATTTAAGTATTACAAAAACTAAGAAGAGGCCGCCGATGTTGTGTGCTTGTTTGACTGTCCGAAATATCTCTTCGCCAGCCCGATGTGTAGCATTGACCACCTGGGATTTTGCTTCGTCCTCTTGACATGTAGCTTCGACCTCCTTAGATGTAGCTTCGACCTTCTTAGATGTAGCTTCGACTTCTTGACATGTAGCTTCGACCTCCTTAGATGTAGCTTCGATCTCTTGAGCTATAGCTTCGACCTCTTGAGCTATAGCTTCGACCTCTTGAGATGTAGCTTCAACCTCTTGAGATTTTGCTTCGATCTCTTGAGCTATAGCTTCGACCTCTTGAGATGTAGCTTCAACCTCTTGACATCTACCTTCGGCCTCCTTAGATGTATCTTCGACTTCTTGGCATGTAGCTTCGACCTCCTGAGATTTTGCTTCGACCTCTTGAGCTGTAGCTTCGGCAGATCGAGGTTCTATATCGATCTTTTAAGCCTAAGTATCAACCATCTTTTGCGTTTATTTGTCCCTTTAACTTTACTGTGATGGTTTTCACAGCATAAATATCCATTACAAAAGAACTGTGCTGTAGTGTTATTATTAACTTTATGAAGCCTGATAAACATGAATACTTTATTTCCATTACAACCAATACTCCCGGAAGGATTTAATTATTATCCTCATTTTTTAAGTGAAGATGAAGAAGACGAACTGTGTAGGGAGATACTAAAGTTTGACTTGCAGAACATGAATTATCATGGCTATAAAGCCAACCGCAAAACAGCAAGCTTTGGATACGATTATAGTTTTGAAAATAATAAACTAAGCAAGGGGAAAGATATTCCTGCAGCATTTGACTGGCTGATCGAGAAAACAGGAAAGTATATTTCTGTTGAAAGAAATAAGTTTGCAGAGATGTTGATAACAGAATATCCGCCAGGTGCTGTTATTAACTGGCATCGTGATGTGCCGCAATTCGATTTAATTGCCGGCATTTCATTGCTTACTGATTGCAGGTTCCGTTTACGTCCATACGATAAGGCAAAGCAAACACGCTCATCCGTTAATTCATTTACGGTGCAGCGCCGCTCGCTTTATACAATGCAAAACGATGTAAGGTGGAACTGGCAGCACAGCATTGCACCTGTAAAACAAACGCGTTATTCAATCACTTTCAGAACATTTAAATTATAATCGTCTCTTCCCCGATGTTTGCAGAAACGTCAAAAGAGTTTCCGTTCCCTACCCTCCTGAGAATGTTTAAATAAAATTCTCCATAAGATTTGAGTTGGCAGAGATAAATTAAATAGTGGGTGAACCGCCGGTAACCTGTATAGTAGAGCTTGTCATATAACTCGATTCCTGCGATGCAAGCAACACATAAGCGGGTGCAAGCTCTGCAGGTTGTGCAGCTCTTTTTAAAGGTACATCTTGTCCAAATTCTTTCACATGTTCAGGAGGCATTGTGGAAGGAATCAAGGGCGTCCACACCGGGCCGGGTGCCACACAATTTACACGTATGCCTTTCTCAGCCCACAATTGCCCGAGCGCTGCCGTAAAATTTTGAATGGCTCCTTTAGTAGCAGCATACGCAAGCAACCCCGGCGATGGCTTATATGCATTGATAGATGTAGTATTTACAACAGTGCTGCCCGGTTTTAAGTGCGGTTCAGCAAATTTGCACAAGTAAAACATCGCAAACACATTTGTTCTGAAGGTCTGGTCAATTTCTTCCGCCGATAATTCCTGTATTGATTTATGCGACATTTGAAATGCAGCATTATTTACAAGAATATCCAGGCCTCCGAATTCTTCTACGGCTCGTTCGATAATTTTTTTGCAATGTTCTTCTTCTCTAATGTCGCCTGCAACAGTTATGGCTTTTTTCCCGGCTTTTTTCACCCATTTGGCGGTTTCTTTTGCATCTTCGTCTTCATTAAGATAAGAGATCAATACATCAGCGCCTTCCCGGGCAAATGCAATTGCCACAGCACGGCCAATGCCTGAATCTCCACCTGTTATTATTGCTCTTTTGCCGGCAAGTCTTCCTGAGCCTTTATAAGATTTCTCGCCATGGTCTGCCTTTGGTTGCAACTCTTCTTCCTTACCCGGTGGGGATTGCTTTTGGTTTGGCTGAGGTGGTTGCGGATATTGCTTTAGAGGGTTTTGCTTTTTTTTCGGGGTTTGTTCCTTTACTGGCATATTTTTCTTTTTAGAGTTTATTGAATATTTTTTTTATTCAGATATTATGCCAAGTAAATAAGTATAACGATCAGAAACACGAAGCAGAAAAGGATTTTTATATTTGATGAGACAGCTAGCCAATACCGGCCAAGGAAGAAGCTCACAAACTATTGCGGGAGTTAAGAAAGCTTAATTATGTTTACTTTAAAAAGTCATCCAGATAACCTAGTATTGTGTTCGTCTGCATCATCAGGCTGACATGGCTCTGCGAAGGAACAATGGCTAAACGGGATTTTGGCATCGGTGCCAGATCAGCGGATACACCGTCTCCCAACAGCTGATACGTTTTCATCAACTCCACTTTATCCAGTCCATCATTGTCGCCCGAGATGAGTAATACCGGCGAAGTAATTTTCGCAATATTACTGTCACCCATATTGAATGGCTGCCCGGCAAACGCAATCATCTGTTCCAGGAACTTTGTCCATTTTGTTTTGTCTGGTGCTACTGCATCATATGCTGCTTGCATGGGCGAATTCGCAAATAATTCAGGCTTCATATTTTTAAATGCATTATCTATTTCGGGCCGCCAGCCGGTACTTTTATAAGTAGAAGAAATAATAACCAATTTTCTTACCCGTTTAGGACTTTGTATAGCAAACTGGTAAGCCACAGAGCCGCCAAAACTATATCCTGCTACATCAGCACTGTCAATTTTGAGGTAATCCATTACTCCTTCCACATCACTTGCTAAAGTAGCATGCGATAATTTCCTGTCTGAAAACGGTGTGTGCCCATGTCCCTGCAATTCAATGGCTATTACTTTTCTTGTTTTTGATAATTCGGGTATTAATTGTCCCCAGTTCGTAGCAATGGTCATAAAAGCACCATGCAGTAAAACAATAGGCTTACTCTCACCACCTGCCTGTTCGGTAGGAACGTATACTTCGTAATAAACTTTAATGCCATTGACAGGTACATAGCCACTGTCCGCAGGTTTATGCTGTTGCCCGTTAGACCGAAACGCTGTAAAAATAAGCGTGGCAATTATTAATACCAGTTTCAGGAAACCGGATCCTTTAAATACTCTTTTCATAAAACGTTATTTAAATTATTTTGATTTTGTTGACAACACAAAGATGGAAGGTATTTCAGGATTTTACGCTGTGTAAACGCGGCCATTTGAGGGTGGATCGCGACAATTTATAGTACTTAGCCCGATTTGATTTTTACCGTCGTAGTACTAAGGTACGGCCAGGGATGAGCTCTCTAACCAACATAATATTATAATACAGTATTGAATGGATAAAACTTCATCATTCAATTTTAGCAATTTGCATTTCTCCAAAATGTAATCCTTTGTTTATGGAGGCATTTCCTTTGTATTGTAATGAAGCTTCACCAAATGCAGTTATTCTTATTTCATCTGAAGCGTTGACACGAAAATTCGCTTCGCCGTATGCAGTTATTTTAGTTGTGTTGTTATTTATGCCGAGGCTGTTGATCTTACTCTCGCCATAAACAGTATATTTTTGATTTTTTATAGTACCGGATTTAATGTCTAAAAAACTTTGGCCATATATTGTAGTTTGTAGTTCGCCGAGGTTTACTTCATTAAGATATACGTGTGATTCACCATAAATTTTTAATCTGAACTTGTCGCCTTTCAAAAGGCTTTTGCAAACTTGCGTTTCTTCGCCACGCACGGAAAGTTCGCTGAGAGTTTTATAAGTTACGGTTGCTGTTACAACAGTACCGTTGTAAATTGAATGCTTTTTCTTATAACCGTTTTCATAATCCTTTTTGTTTTTTTCAATTTCCTTAGCGTCGTCTAAATAAATACGCAGTGTGTTATTATGCACCTCAATATTTATTTTGTCTTTGCTTACAGTGCTGTTTTCAATTGTTACATTTTCCTCATTCCCTTCAACAAAAGTTACTTGTATATGAGGGCTTACTGTTACTTTATTAAAGTGATTAACAGCCGTGGAAGTTTGTGCGAATGTTGCTTCGAAAAAGAAAATTGCAATTATTGTTATATAACTTTTTAATTGTAGCATAATTTTTAATTTTTAAAAAATAAGTTATTAATTATTAATAGATTTTTTAGTTAATCCTTACCGTTATTCTGTTCTCAAACTCTTCACAGGATTTGCTAAAGCTGCTTTAATAGCCTTGATACTAACTGTAATAAATGCAATAGCAAATGTTACGAGTGCTGCTACTGCAAAAATCCACCAACTTAAAGGAGTTTTATAGGCAAAATTTTGCAGCCACTTAGTCATTGCGTAGTAACCAAACGGCAACGCAATGCATGTTGCTATCAGCACGGGTTTCAACAGATCTTTTGACAAGAGCATAACAATGCTTTGCACTGATGAACCCAATACTTTCCTTACGCCAATTTCTTTAAAACGCTTTGTTGCTGTAAACGATGCAAGTCCGAATAGGCCAAGGCACGCAACAAAAATAGCAAGGATCGCAAACACGGTTAAGATGGTTTGCTGGCGCAAATCGTTTTGATATAGCTTATCGAATTGCTGATCCAAAAAACGATATTCGAACGGATAAGCGGAAGCAACATTTTTGTATGCTTTTTGTACAAGCGCAACACCTGCCTGTATATGGCCGGGTTGTAACTTTATCAATGCTACTCTCCTGTCTATATTTGGTGCAATTACCAACGGCTCAATATCGCTCTTTAATGATTGAAAATTGAAATCTGCCACCACGCCAATTATTCTTCGCTTTGCAGTATCACGTACCGCGTTTTGTACCCATTTACCAATGGCTTGTTCAGGCGCCCAGCCAAGTTTTTTTGCTGCTGTTTTATTAATGAGCACGGCATCGGTTGTATCTGTAGGAAACTGTGATGAAAAATTTCTTCCTGCAATAATTTTTAAGCCCAGTGTTTTTACAAATTCAAAATCTGCAAACTCCGTTCTCGCATTCCACTTTTCCGGATGGCCTTCCACATCAAATGTATATCCGTCAAAAAAGCCACCCGGCTCGCCAGACATTAATGAAACTGATTGCACATCGCTTTCGTTCTGCAACGATGTTTTAAAGGCATTCATGTTTTTATAAATATCATTATTATCAATAGGCACAACTACGGTTTGCTCCTGGTTATAACCAAGCTGTTTGTTCTTTACAAAATTCATTTGTTTGGTGATGATGATTGTGCCAATAATGAGAAATACAGAGATGCTAAATTGTACAACAACCAGCGCCTGCCGGAAGGATGAACCACCCTTTCCCAATCGCAGCTTGCCTTTTAAAGCCTGCATAGGTGAAAATGCAGAAAGAAAAAACGCAGGATAACTGCCTGCTAAAAACCCAACAGCAATAATAACGCCGCCGAGAAATAGCCACACGGGTAATGCATTCCATGAAACGCCCAATGAATACCCCAGCAACTGATTATACCACGGCATCACCAGCAATAAAAACCCAACTGCAAGCACGCATGAGATGGTAGTAAGTAAAACAGATTCGCCTATAAATTGCCACACGAGATTATTGCGCAACGCACCTAAAACTTTGCGCAGGCCCACTTCTTTTGAGCGCTCTGCAGCACGAATGGTAGATAAGTTCATGAAGTTAATGCATGCAATTAATAATATTAAAATGGCAACAGAGAGAAATATATACACCACACTTTTATCGCCATGTTTAATACCATCAAAAGCAGCGTCATTAAAATATACATCTTTAAGAGCAGTGAGCGACAATGTAAAATGAAAACCGTATTTACGCATATCGCCGCCCATGTATTTTTCCATGAATGCAGGTAGCTGTTTTTCAATTTGCGCTTCATTTGCATGCGGAGCCAGCTTTACATAAGTATAAACTGCATTATTAATCCAGGTAGTCATCCAACTCCTGTCTTTATAATTTGCAAGCGGAGCTACGAGGTCAAATTCAATATGAGAATTAGATGGAACATCTTTGGCTATGCCGGTAACTTTAAGTGGAAGGTCTTTATCCAGGACAATTGTTTTTCCTATTGCATTATCAACACTGCCAAAATATTTTCTTGCAGTAGTTTCGGTTAATACAACACTATGTGGATCTTTCAATACAGTTTGCGCATTACCTTTTATTAAGGGAAAAGAAAAGAACCTGAAAAAGTTACTGTCTGCATCAATTACTTTCTTTTCATGAAAAGATTGGTTGCCGATAACAACAAGGTTATCATTTTGATTGATGCGAACTACATTTTCAACCTGCCCTTTAAAATCGTTCATTAATGCAGGAGCATATGGCCCGGATACATAGGCAACACTGGAACTTTTCCCTTCTCTCTCAAAACCACGCATTACCCTGTAAATGCGGTTTCCATCTTTATGAAAATTATCAAAGCTAAATTCGTTCATGATGAATAAAAATATCATCATGCAAACGGTAATGCCAATCGTTAAACCGAGAATATTTATAAAAGAAAAAACTTTATTCTTCATCAAATTTCGCCATGCGGTTTTGAAATAATTTTTTATCATGAGAGAAGTTTTTAAGATTGTATGTTATAAGTTATATATCTCCTTTATTATCACATTATCACATTATCCTTTTCACATTGATTATTCACTCCTTAAACTCTCCACCGGATTTGCAATGGCTGCCTTTATTGCCTGTATTGCAACTACCATTAAAGCAAATGTTAAACATCCTAAACCCGCAATTAAAAATATCCACCAGCTAATAGTTATCCGGTATTGAAAATCCTGCAACCAATTGTTCATCGCCCACCAAACTATAGGTGTAGCAATAATAAGGGCAAGCAAGATCAGCTTAATAAAACTTCCGGAAAGCAAGCTTACAATCTCGGGCACTCCGGCACCTAACACCTTCCTGATACCTATTTCTTTTGTTCTTTGCCGGGCAATAAGCGCTACCAGGCTAAACAAGCCAAGAAGTGAAATGAATATAGCTAATGAAGCAAATGCAGTGAACAAAGTAGCCAGGCGCTGTTGTGATTTATACAAGTTGGCTATATCATCATCCATAAACGAAAACCCAAATTCCGACTCGGGAAAAAACTGCTTCCACTTGCTCTTGATAAAATCAATCGTCTGCGGAATGTTTTTTGAATTAATTCTTATGTAAGTATTTCCAAAAGAAATATTTATCTCTTTGGAAATAATAACCATCGGGCTTTTCTCCAATAAAGAAATTCCTATAAAATCGTTTATTTCACCAACTACGGTTCCTTGCAAAGCAGCTAATTTTAATACCTGGCCTACTACAGGTTCTTTTAATCCCAAATTTTTGGCAGTTGCCTTTGTTATAATAATAGGCTGTAAATAAAGAATATTCCTTCGCTCTTCACTTGTTAATTTTTTCCCTGAGTATAAAAGGGAGTCATTATTCTTTTCATTGGCGGAGTAGAAGTTAGAGAAGTTTTTTCCTGCTATTAATTTTATCTGCATCGTGTTTAAAAAATCTGCATCGGCATTTATAAAACCAAAATTCCAATTTGTTGTCGAATCGTCAGGACGGCTCATGCTTGCCGAATTTCCATAACTATCTCCTAATCGCCAATTGGAAACGGAAACGCCGAGAATATCTTTTCCAGTCTTCACTTCGTTTTTAAATGAAGCAGTTTGACCACTAAATTGCCGGGCGGGCAGCTTGATCAAATATTCTTTATTAAAACCTAATTGCATATTGTTGAGCAGGTAAAGTTGTTTATATACAACTATCGTAGCTACAACAAGCCCAATAGAAATAACAAACTGAAATACGATTAAAGTTTTCCTGATATTGAGATTTATTGAAAAACCTTTTCGCACATCTTTCAGCACGGAAACCGGCTGCAGCCTCGACAGAAAAAAAGCGGGATAAGAACCGGAGATGATTCCGCTTACAGTGCTTAATACAATAATAATTATAATAAATTTCCAGTTCAGCAAAACGAGATTTCCCGCGTCGATATCTACAATTTTTGCAAACAACGGCCAGAGTAAATAAGCTATCAATAAAGCAACTGGCAATGCAACACAAAAAAGCAAAACAGATTCAGAAATAAATTGAAAAGCCAATTGTTTTTTTCCGGCGCCCATTACTTTTCTAACACCTACTTCTTTTACCCTTTGCAACGAGCGTGCTGTTGTAAGATTTATGTAATTAATACAGGCAATAAACAAAATCAATAACGCAACAAAAGAAAAAACGTAGATGTATTTAATGTCGCCAGTAGGAAAGGGTTCATTCTTAATATGCGAATGCAAATGGATGGAAGTAACCGGCTGGAATATAATTTTTGTATTTTCCGGGAAATAGTATTTTTTATAAATAGAAGGAATTTTTTTAGCAAGGGAGTTTATATCTGCGCCTTTTTTCAACATAATATATTTTACACCGGAAGTACCAAAGCCTCGCCAATCCAAAGGTTCCTGTTTTTTAGTATCAGCAACAATGGCTTCGGCTTGAAAGTGCGTGTTAGGAGGAATGTCTTTGATAATGCCTGTGACAGTATATGTTTTAATAATACCACTATAATTTTTATAGTCAAGCAACTTGCCTAATGCATTTTGAGAAGGAAAAAGTTTTTTTGCAAGGCTTTCTGTGAGAACAATGCTGTTATTATTTATTAAAGAAGATGTAGCATCGCCTGAAATAAATGGCAGGTTGAACATATTGAAGAAGCTGCTGTCAACCATAAGATAATTAACACTAATATTTTTACCATTCACAATAAAATCATTTTGTGTTTTCTGGATTTTACTTACAGATTCCACTTCCGGAAATCCATTTTTTAAAGTATATGCCAGGGCATCAGGCATAGTGAAAGTCTTTTCAAAAAGACTATCTCTTTTTTCTTCAGCCACAACCCGGTAAATCCTGTTGGAATTACTGTAATACTTATCGAATGATAATTCATACTTAACGAATGCTGCAATCATTAAAACACCAGCCAATGCTATTGCAAGGCCAACTAAATTAATAGTTGCATATACTTTGTCCTTTATGAAAGAACGCCATGCGGTTTTGAAATAATTTTTTATCACGTTGTAAGTTTTACATTTTAAAATTTTTACATTTTAAAATTGGCTAATTATCAAATTAGGTTATTCACTCCTCAAGCTCTTCACAGGGTTGGCAACTGCGGCTTTTATTGCCTGGAAGCTTATTGTTATCAATGCGATTATTGCAGCAATAGCTGCGGCAAAAATGAATACTGTCCAACTGATATTAATGCGATAGGCAAAATCTTCAAGCCACTTTTGCATGGCAAACCATGCAACAGGAAATGAAATAATGGCCGCTATGCAAACCAGCTTTAAAAAATCTCCTGAAAGCATTCTTGTAATACCTGCAACGCTTGCGCCTAAAACTTTGCGTATGCCGATTTCTTTTTTACGCTGTAAAGCTGTGAAAGATGCGAGGCCAAATAACCCGAGGCATGCAATAAGTACAGCAAGAATGGTAAATATTAAAGCAATTTTGCCCTGCCTTTCTTCGGTAGCATATTGCCTTGAAAAATTTTCATTAAGAAAATGATATTCGGTTGTATTTGCTTTATCAAATTGATGGAAAGTTTTATCTAAATATGCAAGTCCTTTCGGAATTTTTCCTTTGGCGATTTTTACATACAGGTTATCCTTCATACTTTCAGCAGGAGGCATAACCATCACAAGCGGCTCTATGGCGTGTTGTAGTGAATAGGTATGAAAATCTTTTACTACGCCTACAACTGTTCTTTCCAAAACAACGGTATCTTCAATCCTAAATTTCATTCGCTTTCCTATCGGGTTCTTCCATCCAAGTTTTTTTACCAGTACTTCATTAATAAGCGCTGCGCCATACTTATCTGATTGTATCGCATTCGAAAAATTCCTTCCCTTATCAAGCCTGATATTCATTGTTGGCAAATAATCTTCATCAATCATTAATTCCTGCGCCATTACAGATGCTGGTGAAAATTCTCCATTTTCTTTTTCAAAATTGTAACCCATGCCACCAAGATCATTATTGCCTATAGGATTACCTGCCGCTGCAACTCCTTCTATTATGGGATTTTGAAGCAATTGTGTTTTTATAGCAGGAATCTGGTTTCGTACTTTGGTATTATCGATGTGAAAAGTTAACACCTGGTTTTTATCAAAGCCAAGATCGGTGTGCAAAGCATAATGCAATTGCTGGTAAATAATAACAGAGCCTGCTATCATTATAATTGTTATTACAAACTGAAAGACCACTAATGATTTGCGGAATAGAATGCTTCCCGAAAGACTTCCCATTTGCCCTTTTAAAGCAGGAATTGTTTTAACCTTCGATAAAAATAAGGATGGATAAATACCGGCAATGAAACCTGTTAATAATGAAAATACAACAAGAATACATACAGTGCTTATAACTCCAAAACGCCATACAGATAGATCTTTACCCGTAAGGCCATTAAAAACAGGGAGCGATATCTTTACAATAAAAATGGCAAAAAAAGCAGCTATAAATGTTATCAAAATTGCTTCTGTAATAAACATACCTGCAATATTTTTTTTGCCGGAGCCAATTACTTTACGAACTCCTATTTCTTTTACTCTTGATGAAGAACGTGCCGTAGAAAGATTGATGTAATTAATAATAGCGATAATAAGTATTAATGCAGCAATTGCTATAAAAGTATATACACGGCTGATGCTTCCGTTTTCGCCTATTTCATAATTGAGGGCCGAATGCAGGTGAATGGAAGTAAGCGGCTGCAACTCCATTTTATAATCATTTACTTTCATTATTTTTTGAATGGTTTGCTGTGCAAAGCCTGGCAGCTTATTTTCAAGGTCTTTGTAATTAACCCCTTTCTTCAACAGTAAATAAGTATATATGCCAAAATTTTGCCATCCGCCGGTATAATCATCCGGCAGGGAACGCACGGCGCTAAAACGCAGATGGGAATTCGCAGGAATGTCTTTAATAACTCCCGTAACAGTATTTGGGAAATTGTTTCCGAAAAAGATCGTTCGGTTGAACGCTTTTTCTGCAGAGCCAAAAAGTTTCTTCGCCAGGCTTTCGTTTATAACAATTGATTGAGGCTTTGATAAAGAATTGGCGGGCGTTCCATATAAAAAATCGTATGAGAATATTTTGAGCAGGCTTTTATCTGCAAAAACAATATCATCCTGCTTTATATTTTTTTCTTTGTATGTAATTATGCCACCGCCTTCTACATCAATGCGTGCTGCATCTTCTATCTCAGGAAAAGCCGCTTTCAGGGCAGGCGCAAAAGGCGGTGAAGTAGGCGCTTCGTGCAAATCGTTACCATTCCAACGTGTATGCTGTACCACACGAACAATCCTGTCTGCATTGGCATTATAGCGGTCATAACTAAGCTCATCTGCAACATATAAAACAATAAGCCAAAAAGCTGCTAACCCTAATGTAAGGCCCGCAATATTAATAAGGGAGTATGTTTTATTTTTCAATAAATTTCTCCAGGCGATTTTAAAATAATTTTTTATCATTTTTTTTTGTTTAAGCCAATAGCTATCAGCCATTAGCTGTTAGCTTTTTTATTCACTTCTCAAGCTCTCTACAGGGTTGGCCATTGCCGCTTTTATTATTTGAAGGCCGAGCGTCAACAATGCGATGGCAATCATTATTGCTGCTGTCAATAAAAATATCCACAAGCTTATTTGCGTCCGGTAGGCAAAATTTTCCAGCCATTTATGCATACCAAGCCATGCAAGCGGCGCTGCAATTATAAATGCGAGCAATACCAGCAAAATGAAATCTTTTGAGATGAGAGAAACAATTTGGGATACCGATGCTCCCAATACTTTACGCACACCAATTTCTTTCGTACGTTGGGTAGTTGTGTAAATAACCAAACCGAGCAAACCAAGGCAACTAATAAAAACAGCAAGGCCGGTTGCCCACTTTAATAAACCTGAAATATTTTGTTCCGCGGTATAATATTTGGCAATGTCTTCATCAAAAAACTTGTAATCGAAATCATCTTCCGGATAAATTTCTTTAAATGCTTTTTTAAGTTTGGCGATAGCGGTTTTCCATGTAGTGCCCGCCTCGTTTTGGGGCCGCAATGCAATGCTGATGTTCCGCTCGTTACTACTCCAGCTTCCGATTGTTAGTGGCTTTACCGGCTCATGTAAAGATTTTTGAATAAAATCTGACACAACTCCTGCTATAGGTATTTGCTTTTTACTCCATTCAACATATTTCCCTATCGCCTGTTCAGGCTTTTGAAAGCCAAGAACATGTGCATAAGTTTCATTAATAAGTAATGAGGTTACTGTATCGGTTGTAGCAATATTTTTTCCTGCCAGCAATTTTAAATGATAGAGTTTGATATAGTTGCTGTCACCATATTTTTGCTGCACATCGGTTTCAATTTCTTTTTTGCCATCTTTGTATTTCATAATGCCACTCCAAGTGCTGACAGATGATGGAGGATAGGTACACATGCTTACCATCGAAACTTCAGGTATTGCTCTTATCTTATCCATCAGCACATATTTATTAGTATGAACGGTATCGTAAAAATTAGTATCAAAATAAAGAATGGCATCTTTTTTAAAACCCATGTCTTTGTTCAGTGAATAATGTATTTGTTTGGTTACAAGGATTGCCACCATAATAAAGACCTGGGCAATTACAAACTGTGATATGGTTAACGATTTGCGAAGCCATGCGCTACGTGTTTTTCCTGTATTTGTGTAAGCCTGGTTCTTCAAAACGACTACCGGCTTGTATCCTGAAAGCACCAGCGCCGGGTAAAAGCCTGAAAGCAGTGTTACCACAAATAACAATGCAGCAAGAAATAAAATAATATTTGGCTGCTCTGTTAAATGAAAACGTAGACCTTCAGGAATAAAACCGGAGAAAGCTTTCAATATTAAAGGTGTTAATGCAACAGATAATAAAGTTGCAAGAAGCGTGAGCACAAATGTTTCGGAAAGAAATTGAATAACGAGTTGCTTTTTGGAACTGCCCATTGTTTTTCGGATGCCTATCTCTTTTGCACGCTGCGATCCATGTGCAGTAGTAAGATTAATAAAGTTTATGCAGCCAAGTATCAGCAAAAATGCGGCAACAGCAAGTAAACTATACAAAGTCGGTTTGTTAGCAACCGGCAAATCATAACTACCGTAATCAGCATTGAAATGTAAGTCACTTAAAGGTTGTAAACTATGCCAAGTAACGCTATTATCGCTTGGATCTTTTACTTTGTATTTTTTATATAGTTGTGCAATTTGTTTTTCGATTTGCGCAGGTCTTACGCCCGGGGAAAGTTTTACAAATAACTGTTGTGCACCGTTTGTGCTGTTCCAGTCTTCCCAACCACCGGGTTTTAGAGATGTTTTTTCAAGCGTGGCATACGCAATAAATGTTTTGAAGGTAAAGTCGCTGTTTTCCTGGATGTCTTTCACAACTCCCATTATAGTTGCTCTGATTGTATCATTAAAATATATTTCCCTTCCCACCACTTGTGCGGGAGTTAAGTGAGGAAAATAAAGTTTAGCATTCGACTCTGTAAGCACTGTTTGATAGGGATTCCGCAAAGATGTTTTTGGCGAACCGGCAATCCATGTATAAGAAATTAAGTTGAAATAATTACTATCGGCCCAAACAATCCCCTTCTCATGTTTAAAAATGTTGAACTTATTTTTATTGGAAACAGGCACGCTGATTTTTGCATCCCAATCCCACTTGCGAAAAGGCACAACTGCATCAAGTCCGCTAATCTCCTTGCTTACAGCCGATGCCATAGGGCTGGTAACACCGGAATTGTGATATACTTCCCCTGAGAAATTAAAATTTGATACAACCCTGTAGATGCGATCATTATCTTTTTCGAACTTATCGAAGGTTAAATGATAATTCACAAGCAGGTATATTACCAGCGATGCACTAATCCCGATAGCAAGGCCAAGGATATTAATGGCGCTAAACACTTTATTTTTCCAGAGTGTTCTAAGGGCGATAGTAAAATAATTTTTAAACATTTAATCTTCGTTTATTCAGAATTGTTATATATCAATACACCGCAAATACCTCACAATATTCTTCGTCAGCAAATCAGCACATTTCCCCATTTTCATATTTGGATTATTCACTTCTTAAACTTTCAACAGGGTTTGCTATAGCCGCTCTCACTGTGTGAAAAATAACTGTAAGTAGTGTAATAACTAACACTGCAAGAGCCGATAATAAAAACGGAAATACGCTTAGTCCCGTGTTGTAAGGAAATATTTTCAGCCATTTATCCATAAATAAATAGGCAACAGGAAAAGCGATGATACATGATATGCCGACAAGCAAAATAAAATTCATAGTTATTAGTGGAACAATTTCTTTAACTCCTGCTCCCATTATTTTGCGGATGCTTATTTCCTTTTGCCTTTGCTGCGTAGTGAATGCAATAAGGCCAAGCAAACCTAAGCAGGTAATCATAACTGTTAGTATAGAAAATGTTGTAAATATTTTACCTCTTTTTTGATCGGCTGCATATTGCGAATCAAAATCCTGGTCGAGAAAAGTATATTGAAATGGAAGGTCTGGAAAGAAAGTTTTCCATGACTTTTCAACAGAAGCGATGGTGGATGGAATATCTGTTGCAGCAAGCTTAAGCTGAATGTTATTGCTGCTCGGCCTGTAAAAAAGCATTAACGGCGATATAGGATTGTAGAGCGACTTTTGATTAAAATCTTTAACCACGCCCACTACTTCAAAATAATTGCCGGAAGTATCGCCGCCAAATTTTACCTTCTTACCAATAGCATTGTCCCACCCAAAATACTTCACCATATTTTCATTTACAACGATGCTTCTTAAAGTATCAGAAGGGCCAGAAAAATTCCTTCCTTTTTTTATTTGCATTCCAAGCGTTTTAAAATAATCTTCGTCAACACCATAGCAATCCACACCCTGGTCTTTATAACCATTTTTGGTTTCCACAGAAAATAGCAGCATGCTCATCCCCTGCCCTGGCAAGCTTTGAGATGTACTCACTGAAAGTATGTGAGGATTTTCCTTTATTGCATTTTTAAATGCTACTACTTTACTTCTGATATCGTTATTTGCATTCGCTGTCAACGAAAGCACCTGTTGTTTGTTAAATCCAAGGTCTTTATTTCGCAAATATTTTAATTGCCCATATACTACCCATGTGCAAATAATCATAATCATAGAAATGGTAAACTGCACTACAACTAGTGAACGGCGGAGGTTTACATTGCTTGAGCTTTTTGACAAGCTGCCTTTAAGAATATGAACCGGGTTAAACTTTGAAAGATAAAATGCAGGATAGCTGCCGCCCATCAATCCTACAAATAAAACGATAGCAAGCAAAATGAAAAATGTGGAAGGCTCAAACAAAGACTGAAAAGTAATACTCTTACCGGCTAGTAAATTAAAAGTTGGTAACAGTATTGCAATTAACCCGATGCTCAACAGCAAAGCAAATAAAGCAGTTAATAAAGATTCAACAAGAAACTGTGCAACCAATTGCGACTTAGTAGACCCGGTTACTTTACGAATACCTATTTCTTTTGCACGCCTTGCAGAGCGGGCAGTTGTAAGATTCATATAATTGATACAGGCAATAATGAGCATGAACAATGCCACCGCTCCGAAAATATAGATGTAGGAAATGCTGCCCAATTCTTCAGGCTCAAAAGACAGATCGGAATATAAATGAATGGCAGTAAGCGGCTGCGCCTTAAAGTCAATCTTAATATTAGACTTAGCAAAAATAGGCGCAAGGAACTTATCATACAGCGGAACCAGCTTTTTTTCAAATGTTGCCTTGTTCACATTTGGCCTTAATAATACATAAGTATAAATCCCAAAGTTGCCCCAATTACCCATAAACTTTTTTGGGATGGAACTCATGGAAATAAGCATATTAAAAATAAGATGCGAATTTTTAGGCACATCTTTTATTACCGCTGTTATCTTATAAATATCGCCATTATCATTTTGTAACGATTTGCCAACAATATCCTGGTAATTATTATGGCTCTTTCCAAAAAACTTATCCGAAACAGTTTTGGTAATTACCATAGAGTTGGGCGCAGTAAGAGCGATGTTCGGATCTCCCGCAATAAAATCATAAGTAAATACTTTAAAAACAGTGCTATCGCAAAAAAATATTTTGTCTTCATACAGTTTTAAATCGCCATTCTTATACATAGTTTTTCCATTGCCATTAAACCGTACCATTTCTTCTACCTCAGGAAAATTATGTTTCAATTCTGGCCCGAGAGGATCGGGAGTAATTGACCATTTCATTATATCCCTGTCAGGCTCTTTATCATAAGATATCATACGATAAATCCTGTCCGCTTTTTTATTATAGCGGTCAAAGCTCAATTCATCTTTAATATAAAAAATCAGGAACAGACTGAAGGTAATTCCAATTGTAAGCCCCAGAATATTCAGCAGGCTGTACCATTTATCTCTTTTAAAATTGCGTAGCGCAACGATAAGAAGATTTTTTAGCATAAAATATGATTATGAAATATAATTATTGATTTTATTATCTTATAATTTATTAATTACCTCTTATCACTTACTACTTATTACTCACAATTTTATTCCGTTCTTAAGCTCTTTACCGGGTTGGCAACTGCTGCTTTTATTGCCTGGTAGCTTACTGTTATTAATGCAATCATCACGGCTGCAAGGCCAGCTGCTAAAAAGACCCACCAACTGATTTCAATACGATACGCATAATCCTGTAACCAACTGTGTACGGCTAACCATGCGATTGGCCATGCTATAATATTAGCAATTATAACAAGTTTTAAAAATTGTTTAGACAACAACGTAACAACGCTTTGCATTGATGCACCCATCACTTTGCGGATACCTACTTCTTTAATTCTTTTTTCTGCAGAATAGGACGCAAGTCCGAACAGACCCAAACATGAAATGATGATTGCTAATGCTGCCAGTACACCAACTATCTTACTTACCTGCGCATCCGCCTGGTAAACTTCTTCAAAATGATCATCAAGAAACTGGTATTCGAAAGGATGGCCTGTGCAATTCTTATCCCAAACTGTTTTAATAAATGCGAGTGCTTGTTTCGCTTTGTCACCATTTATTTTTACGGAAAGATTATTAAAGCCCCAGTCTTTCTGATTAAACATGAACATGGTCTCAATCTTATAATGAAGCGAATTAAAATTGAAATCTTTTGCAATGCCAACAATTACTCCTGCTGAGTCAAATCCAAAATGTTTGCCTATCAATGATTCCACTGATGCTTTAGGATTATCTTTTAATAACTCCTTTGCCAGTGCCTGGTTTATGATATATTCTTTACCATTCACCGAAGATTCAGATGAAAAATTTCTGCCCGTTACAACAGGAATATTATACAATTTCAAATAGTCAGGATCTACAATTAATCGTGTAGAACTTAAATTGCGCAATGGCCCGTCGCCTTTGAATTCCACTCCTGACTGATCCAGGTGGCTCCCCAATACATCCTGCGCACCGGTAACACCTGTAATTAGTGAATTTGCTAAAAGATCTTGTTTTAATACATCAAATTTCCTGGCTGTAACTCCGTCGAGAGAAACGTTAAGCACCTGGTCTCTGCTGAAACCGGGATCTTTGGAACGCATGAAGCCAAGTTGCTTTACAACAAATATGGTAGCGATCATTAAGAAGATGGCACTTGCAAACTGGCCCACTACCAATATATTTCTCAACAGCCCTTTATTGCTGCCTGTTTGAATGGAACCTTTTAATACCTTGATCGGCTGAAAAGAAGAAAGATATGCCGCGGGATAAAGTCCTGAAATAATACCGACGATTATAGTGCCACCAATAATTGCTAACAATAACACAGGCCTTGAAAATAATGGTAGACTTAATTGCCGGTGACTAAAATTATTGATCGTTGGCAACAGTAACTCGGCAAATATTAAAGCTATTACCAATGCAAACAATGATAATAATACCGTTTCGCCCAAAAATTGCAGGGATAACTGGAAACGCTTTGCTCCAATCGATTTTCTTATACCTACTTCTTTTGCACGTTCTGCGGATCGGGCTGTTGAGAGATTCATGAAGTTAACGCACGCTATTAGCAATACTATCATGGCAATTATAAAAAATATATTGGTATAGGCTTTATCAAATTTCTGGTAATTCACATAATCTAATCCAATATCTGAGGCGCCCGCATGTACATCTTTTAAAGGCAGTAAGAACAGTTCATAATTTTTCCACTGACCTTGTTTCATGTGTGATTTAAGGTAAGCAGGAAACTTTTTTTCAAGAGCAGCAACATTCGTATTAGGCGCTAATTCAAGATAGGTGTTAAGCCAGTTGCCACCCCATGCATCAAACATCCAGGGCTGATAGACTGAACTAAAACTATACAATGCATCAAATTGCATTTGTGAGTTCTGCGGCACATTTTGTAAAACACCTCGAACAATAAAACTGGTGGTGTCATCGCCATAATGTTTAATCGTTTTACCGATTGGATCCTGGCTACCGAATAATTTTTCTGCCGATGCTTGTGTAAGTACAACACTGTTGGGTTTCTCTAAAACAGTATTCCTGTCACCTTTCAGTAATTTAAAATCGAAAAGTTGTAAAAAAGTTGAATCAACAAAAAATGATTCATGGAAGTAAATGCGCTTTTCCCCAAAAGTCATTTGGTATTTGCCCGTCCAATGCACCCGGGTAAAATTCCTGATCTCCGGAAAATCATGCTGCAAAGTGGAACCCATAGGAAACATGGACAAGGCTACTTTTTGCGATGACACCATTCCTTCAAACTTCTGCACTTCGTTAAGGCGGTAAATGTTTTTTGAATGGAAGTCATCAAAGCTTCTTTCATAGTAAACAAACATCATGATCACGATACATGCTGCCAAACCTATTGAGAGGCCGATAATATTTATTGCTGAAAAGGATTTATGTTTCCATAAATTACGCCATGCGGTTTTAAAATAATTTTTAAACATATAAATTATTATTACGTGTATGCATAATCGTTAGTAATAAATCATTCCGTTCTCAAACTCTTCACCGGATTTGCAATAGCTGCCTTTATAGCCTGCATACTTACCACTATCACTGTAATTAATAATGAACCAATACCTGCTGCTAAAAAAATCCACCATGATAATTGCGTGCGGTAATTATAATTCTGCAGCCAGTTATGCATAAAATAATAAGATAACGGAACAGATATAATGAATGAGATAATTACCAGCTTTACAAAATCTTTGGATAATAAATTCCATACATTAAGTACCGATGCGCCCAACACTTTTCTTACACCAATTTCTTTTTTACGCTGTTCTGCAACAAATGATGTTAGTCCGAATAAACCCAGACAGGAAATAAGAATTGCTAATGCGGCAAATACACCGGCGAGTTTTTCAACCTTTACTTCATTGCCGAATTTTTTTGCATAATCATCATCTACAAAACTGTATTCAAATGGTTGATCCGGATTGAATTTTTTAAACACAGGTTCTATTTTGCTCAACGCATCTTTTGCGCTTAATGCGGGGTCCAATTTCAGCAGCGCCAAATTTCCAGCTTCACTAGCAAGCCCGTAAATTATAGGCCTTGTTTCATCATACGGCGATTCCATCACCATATTATTAATTACTCCAATTATCGTATAAGGCTGATTCCACCAGGTTACGCGTTGCCCTACAGGATTCTTCAAACCCATAAAATGAACAGCAGCTTCGTTTAAAATTAAAGAAGAACTATCTGCGAAATCTTTCGAAAAATTGCGCCCTTCCTT
>Ga0207652_10001211_pt1 | contig 23148 bp, 19 predicted proteins | sample KBSC63BmetaG_FD_184334 | JGI IMG/M metagenome (GOLD analysis project Ga0207652, IMG submission 184334) | Corn rhizosphere microbial communities from Kellogg Biological Station, Michigan, USA - KBS C6-3B metaG (SPAdes) (version 2) | ecosystem: Host-associated > Plants > Roots > Rhizosphere ... | reverse complement strand
GGCCGTGGGCGCGCTGGCGCTCACCCTGCGCGTCCAGGCGCGCCGGCATCGGCTGTGGTCCGATCAGCGGCGGTCGCTGACGCACGATCTGGTCGAGCGGATGGTGGGTCATCGGACGCTGCTGGCGCAGGACCATCCGCGGCGCCGCGCCGTGCAGGACGAGGGCGCGCTGGACGGCTACGATGCGCTCACCCGCCAGCTGGATCGTGTCGCCGTCTGGACCGAAGTGGGACTGCCCCGATCGTTCCTGCTGCTGGCGCTGGGCGTGGTGGGCGCGATGGTGATCGCGGCGGGCCCGACGGCGAACACGACCCTGGTGGCGACGGCGCTGGGCGGCGCGTGGCTGGGCTACTCGGGCCTGCGCCGCCTGGGCACCGCGGCGGGCGAGCTGATCGCCACCGGGGACGCCTGGGGCCGGGTGCGTCCCCTGGTGGCGCCCGCGCCCGCGCCCCCGCCCGCGGTGGGCGCGGCGCCCGATCCGGCCGCGCCGGTCGTCGAGGCGCGCGGCGTCGAATATCGCTATCCCCAGCGGCCCGCGCCGCAGCTGGCGGACGCGACGCTGGCGATCGCGCCGGGCGAGCGGACCTTGATCGCGGGACCGTCGGGCGCGGGCAAGTCGACGCTGGCCGCCTTGCTGACCGGGCTGAAGCAACCGACGGCAGGTCGCCTGCTGCTGCACGGCCGCGAGCAGGCGACCGTGGGCCTCGCGCGCTGGCGGCGCGCCATCGGCGCCGTCCCGCAGTTTCACGACAACCACGTCTTCGGCGCCGATCTGCTGTTCAACCTGTTGCTGGGCCGGCGCTGGCCGCCGCGCCTCGAGGACGTCGCGCTGGCCGAGGCCGTCTGCCGTGAGCTGGGGCTCGGCCCGCTGCTCGAACGCATGCCGGCCGGTCTGCAACAGACCGTGGGCGAGACCGGCTGGCAGCTCTCACACGGCGAGCGCAGCCGCCTGTTCGTGGCCCGCTCGCTGCTTCAGACGCTGGACGGGCGCGTGCTGGACGAGAGCTTCGCCGCGCTGGATCCCGAGACGCTGGACGAGGTGATGGCCGCGGTGCTGCGCCGGCCCGAGGCGCTGATCGTGATCGCGCACCCGTGATTCAGGCCGGGGCCGCGATGTCGGGTGATGCCGCCAGCGCCGAGGCCAGGCGATCGATCTCCGCTGGGCCCAGCGCCGTCGACGGCAGCCAGGGCAGCGTCACCAGGGGCAGGCCGGGATCCTTTTCCAGCGCGGCCAGCACCGCCTCGGCGGTCCGGCGCTGGGCCCGCTGCCCGGCCGCCAGCGCCACCGTGCGCGCCAGCCGCTCGTCGTCGGTGATGCCGCGCAGCCGATCGACCGCCGACGACAGCGGCTCGCCTGCGGCGCGGCTGGGCGGCACGGCGTTCACGATCACGGGACCGAGCGGGATCTTCAGGGCGCCGCGCGCGGTGGCCGCCAGCTCGACGGTCTCGCCGGCGGGCAGCTCCTCGGGGCGGGTCACGATCACCAGCGCGGTGCGCGTCGCGTCCGACAGCAGCTCGGACATGGTGCGGGCGTCGCGCGCCAGCGGCCCGGCGGGGACGGCGTCCAGGATGGCGCGCGGGATCTTCAGCATGGCGGTGGCGTGACCACTGGCCGGTCCGTCCAGAATGACCAGATCGTAGACCCAGCGTCGCGCCGAGCTCTTCGTCTCTTCCGTGGTGTGCCACCAGGCCTTGCCCAGCATCGCGTAGGCGTCCAGGCCCGGAATCGCCGAAAGAAAGCCGCGCACCACCCGGTTGTCGAACAGCGCCCGGTAGACCGTCTCGTAGCGCAGCACCATCAGGGCGTACTGGTGCAACGACTCGCGCGGCGTCATGTTGACGGCGGCGATGCCGGGCGCGACGTCGACCACGGTGGGACCGATGGGCGCGGCCCGCCCCAGCATCCGGCCCAGCCGCTCGACGGCGTCGGTCTGCGCGATCAGCACGCGCTTGCCCCGCGCCGCGGCCGCGCGCGCCAGCGCCGCCGCGACGGTGGTGCGCCCCACGCCGCCCTTGCCGGACAGGATCAGCAACCGCCGGTCGAACAGAGATGCGACGGGGGACGCCATGGCTGCCTTCAGAAGCGGTACACGGCCTGCACGTCGATGTGGAGGAGATCGCCGAACAAGGGCAGGATCGGTCCGGCAGCGGTGACGTAAGGCGCCGCCCGTCGCACCGCCGTGTAGTTCGCGCGCAGGCGCACCGCCCAGCCCGAGCCGACCGGGATGTCCAGCCCCGCCGCCGCGCGCCCCAGCAGGTGCGTATCGGTCTCGCTCCCCTTGGCGCTGTTGGGGACGCGGTACTGGGGGGCCACCGTCTCGAATGAACCGAAGCCCACGCCGACGCCCAGGGTGGCGAACGGCCGGATGGGGCCGGCGGCCAGCGCGAACGTCTGTCCCAGGATGAACTCGTTCTCGGACAGCACGCGCGTCGAGCTGTACATGGCGGTACCGTCGATCCCCTGCTCCTCGGTCGCGAACCGATCCGACGAGAAGTCGGCGCCGACGGAGAGGTCGACCACGCCGGCGACGCGCGCGTAGGTGAAGGCGTAGCTGCCAACGACACCGTAACCGGCGGCTGGCGGGATGGCGGTGCCCGCATCCCCCAGGCGGTACGCGAACCGCGCGCCGAAGGCCAGCTGGTGGCGGCCGCTGCGCGCGAGCGTGTCGGGGACGATGGGCGCGCCGGGCGCCGGGGCCGGCTCGGCGGGCGCGGGTTCCGCGTCGCCACCGCCGGTCGGCGACGCCGGGGCCGGCGACGACGGCGCTGCTGGCATGGCTTCGGGCGGCGGGGGCGGCAGTTCGAGGTTGGGGGCGCCGGGAACCACCCTGGGCGCGTCGGCCGCGCGCGCCGGCGCACCGGGGCAGCCGAGCGCCAGCAACAGGGCTACCCGAAAGAGCAGCCTCGCCCCCCGCGATCGCACCGGCATCGACGCGCCTGTCAGGTGAGGGATAGCAGCTCCTGGCCGGACTCGACGGTGGCGCCCTCGCCGGCGTGGACGGCGGCCACCGCGGCGTCGCGCGGGGCGCGCAGCTCGTTCTCCATCTTCATCGCTTCCAGCACCGCCAGTGTCTGGCCGGCCTTCACGCGGTCACCGACCTTCACCAGCAGCTTGACCAGCTTGCCAGGGATGGGCGCGCGGATCGCCAGCGGACCGGTCTGCGCGCGCTCGGACGCGGCGGCCGCGTCGCCGCCCGCGCGCACCACCTCGACCGCCGCCTGGCGTGGCTCGCCGTCGGCGTGGCTGACCTCCACGGAAACCTTGGGCGCCACGCCGTCGACCTCGACCAGCCGCGCCTCGCCGTCCCCGATCAGCGACCAGGCGCCAGGACCCAGGCGGCGTGCGTCCAGCACGCGCTCGACGCCGTCGACCACCGCGCGCAGCCGCGCCTTGCCGTCGGCGCCCGCCTCTTGCTCCTCGAGCTCGACGGTGTGCGTGCGCTGGCCGATGGTGACGCGGAACGTGTCGGGCATGTCGGCTGATCTAACGCCCAAACGGCACCGGCCGCCACCGCGCGGCGGTCAAGTCTCCAAAAAGATCCGCAGCCGCCGCGAGCGCGACGGGTGCCGCAGCTTGCGCAGCGCCTTCGCCTCGATCTGGCGGATGCGCTCGCGCGTGACCTCGAAGTCCAGCCCCACCTCCTCCAGCGTCCGGTCCGACTTCTCGCCGATGCCGAAGCGCATGCGCAGCACCTTCTCCTCGCGCGGGGTCAGCGTGGCCAGCACCTTGCGCGTCTGCTCGGCCAGGTTCATCGAGATGACGGCGTCCACCGGCGACATGACACTCTTGTCCTCGATGAAGTCCCCCAGGTGCGAGTCCTCCTCCTCGCCGATGGGCGTCTCCAGCGAGATGGGCTCCTTGGCGATCTTCAGGATCTTGCGGACCTTGTCGACCGGCAGGTCCATCTTCTCGGCCAGCTCCTCGGGCGAGGGTTCGCGCCCCAGGTCCTGCACCAGGTAACGGCTGGTGCGGATCAGCTTGTTGATCGTCTCGATCATGTGGACCGGGATGCGGATGGTCCGCGCCTGATCGGCGATGGCGCGGGTGATGGCCTGCCGGATCCACCAGGTGGCGTAGGTGCTGAATTTGTAGCCGCGCCGGTACTCGAACTTGTCGACGGCCTTCATCAGGCCGATGTTCCCCTCCTGGATCAGATCCAGGAACTGCAGCCCGCGGTTGGTGTACTTCTTCGCGATCGACACCACCAGGCGCAGGTTGGCCTCGATCAGCGCCGCCTTGGCCTTCTCGGCCTTGATCTCGCCGTCCTGGATCTCCGTGACCGTGGTGCGCAGCACCTCCTCGGTCAGCTTGGCATCCTCCTCGACGCGCTCGATCTTCGCCTCGGCCGCCGCCACCACGGCCGACATGGTCTCGATCTCGCCCGGCCGCAGCCCCAGCTTCTTGGCGATGGCCTTCTGGCGCGCCGGTGACGCGCGCATCTCGCGCAGGGTGCTCTTCAGCTCGTCGCCGGAGAGACCCGAGCGCTGCTCGCAGTCGATGATCTCCAGGTTGGCCTGATCGATGCGGGAGACGAACTGCTTCAGCTTGAACACCACGCGATCGACGATGCGCTTGTTCAGGCGCAGCTCGGCCAGCGCCTCCAGCACCTGCCACTTCAGGGTCTCGCTCTGCTTGGCGAGCTTCTTCTTCTGCGCGTCGGCCGCCTTGGCCAGCTTCTCTTCCACCGCCTCGCGATCGCGGTACAGCTTGCGGACCTTCTCGATGACGCCGCAGACGCGATCGATGTGGAACTGTTCGTTGAACTCGGGATCCTCGTCGTCGGCGTCCTTCACCACCTCCTTCACGCGGATCTGGCCGCTGCGCAGCTTGTCGCCCAGGTCCAGGATGTCCTCGACGGCGAGGGACGAGTTCAGGACCACTTGCAGGATCTGGCGCTCGCCGTCCTCGATGCGCTTCGAGATCTCGACCTCACCCTCGCGGCTGAGCAACGCCACCGAGCCCATGCGCCGCAGGTACAGGCGCACCGGGTCGTTCGTCTTGGCGTAGCTCTCCGCCTCCTCCTCTTCCTCGCGGTCCTCCTTGTCCTGGCGTTCGGCGTCTTCCTGATCGGGCGTGTCGGCGTCGGTCTTGTCGTCACCCTCCGCTTCGTCGGCCTCGGCGGCGGGCTTGTCGTCCCCCTCGGTCTCGACGGTGTCGTCGTCGTCCTCGGCGGCGGCGCGGACGTCCTTGTCGGGCGCGTCGCCGGGCGCGTCTTTGGCCGGCGCCTCCACCAGCTCGATGCCGGCGCGGGCGAAGGCGGACAGCCACTCGTCCATCTGCTCGGACGAGAGGATGTTCTCGGGCATCTGCTCGTTGACTTCGTCGTAGGTGAGGAAGCCCTTGGCCTTGCCGAGCGCGATCAGCTCGCGCTTCTTCTGGTCGCTGTCCTTGCCAGCGCCGTTGGTGGTAGACGGGGCCGCCTGCTTCGCCTCGGCGCGCGGCCGGCCGCGCCGCTTTCCCTCGCCTTTGCCGCCGGCTTGCCCGCGCGCCTTGCCCGTGGCGGGCCGCTCGCCGGCCTCGCCGTCCTCGTCGTCGCCGGCCTGGACCGCCGGCTCGTCGTCGTCGTCGCGCACCATGCTCAGGGCCTTTGCAGCGCCGTCTTCAGACCTTGTCGGGCCGTGCCCAGCTCGAGGCTGCGCCTCATCGCCGCGTTGACGCCGTCGACGTCGCCTCGACTGCGCGCCTGCTCCAGTAGTTGCGCTGTCCTCGAAATTTCCGCTTCCACGCGTTGCAGCTCCAGGCGGGCCGTCAGCGCCCGCAGTTTCGCGGATGGGTTGTCAGCCTGAGAGAGCCCCCCGTCCATGAGCGCCGCCGACAGTGATCGTCGCACGTCGGGGGGGCCTGCTTCAAGCCATGCCGGCACGTCCAGCCGGCCGTTGTCCGCCAGGGCCTGGCGTGCGGTCCGATACAGCTCGCGGGCCGCGGGGTCCACCAGCAGGTCGCCGCCGCGCGCCGCCTCGGCGCTGCCGGCCACCTCCGGGTAGGTCACCAGCAGGGCCAGCAGCTCCATCTCGTCGCGCGGCAACACGCGGTCGGGGACGGCCGGGGCCGGGGGCGGCGTCGCCGCGGCCGGCGCGCCCTCGCCCTCGTAGCTGCGCGCGGCGGCGGCGCGGTCGCGCTGTGCCTGGGCGTGCTCGCGCGCGTCCCGCAGGGCGCGACCCACCTGGTGCGGCGTCAGTCCCAGCACCGCGGCCAGCCGCTGGGCGTACAGCTCCTGCGTGGTCCGGTCCCTCACCCGCACCAGCAGCGCGGCCACGCTCTCGAGCGTGGCGATGCGCCCGGGCACCGTGGTCTCCTGCGCGGCGTCCTGGATGAACTGATCCAGCATGGGGCGGCCCGCCTCGATCAACTGGCGGAAGGCCGCCGCGCCCTGCTGGCGGACGAAGTCGTCGGGATCCTGGCCGCCCGGCAGGCGCGCCACGCGGCCGTCCAGGTCCCCGTCGACGAACAGCGGCACCGCCTTCTCGGCCGCGCGCTTGCCGGCGGCGTCACCGTCGAAGATCACCACCGCCCGGCGGGCCACTCGCGCCAGCATCCCCACCTGCTCCATGGTCAGCGCCGTGCCCATCGGCGCGACCGCCTCCTCGATGCCAGCCTCGTGCAGCGCCATCACGTCGAAGTTTCCCTCGACCACGATGGCGGTGCCGCTCTTGCGGATCGCCTCCAGCGCCACGTGCAGGCCGTACAGGCACTCCTTCTTGTGGAACAGCGGCGAGTCGGGCGAGTTGACGTACTTGCGATCCTTCGCCTCGGGATCCAGCAGCCGGCTGCCAAAGCCGATCACGCGCTTCTGGCGATCGAACACGGGCAGCATGACGCGGTCGCGGAAGAAGTCGTAGCGGCCCCGCTCGTTCACGCCCACCAGCCCCAGGCGCTCGGCGTCGGCGGCGGCCACGCCCTTGCCGGCGAGGTGGTCCTGCAGCGCCTTCCAGCCGGCGGGCGCGTAGCCCACGCGAAACCGCTTCAGCGTCTCGGCGCCGATGCCGCGCTTGGCGACGTAGGCGCGCGCGGCCTCGCCGGGAGGGGCGGCGAAGCAGGCCTCGAAGAAGGCGGTGGCCAGCTCCATGACCCGCAACAGGCGATCCCGCTCGGACTCGGCCTCCTGGCGGGCCCGCCGCTCGCCCGGCGACATCTCGCGCTCGGGCAGCTCGACGCCCGCTTGCTGGGCCAGATCGCGCAGCACCTCGGTGAACGAGCGCTGATCGATCTTCTGCAGGAAGCCGAACACGTCGCCCTTCTCCCCGCAGCCGAAGCAGTGGAAGAACTGCCGCGTCTCGTGAACGTGAAAGGACGGTGTCTTCTCGGTGTGGAACGGGCACAGCCCCTTCCAGCTTCCGGTGCCGGCACGCTTCAGTTCGACGTAGCGCTTGACGACGTCCACGATGTTCGTGCGATCGCGGACGTCGTCGATTTTCTCACGCGGCACCAGCGGCAAAGCCCCCGGATTCTCCTCCGTGAACGGGCCTTTTGCCATAGCGGCGGCGCGTCAGGCCGGCGCGTGCCGGGCCGGTCGGGCCGTCGTCAGAAAATCAGGCACCAGGCCAGGCCGGGCGACGATCATCCCGGCGCCCGGCCGCTTCGCTACTTCACGTTTTCGTGGCAGCCGATGCAGCCGAACCCCTTCGGGTTCTGCGGCGTCCACTGCTCCAGGCCCAGCAGCGCGGCGACCTGCGGCTTCACGGTCTCGCCCATGAACTTCATCATGGCCGGCTTCTTCTCCGCCAGCTCCTTGAAGCCCTCGGGGCTCTTCGGCAGCTTCGGCAGCTCGGGGTTCGGCATCGTGAACTTGCCGTTCCCCGTCCCGTCGGCACCGTGGCAGGTCGCGCAGGTGACCTTGCTGTACTTCTTGGGATCGAAGCCGGCGAACATCTTCTTCGCCGCGGGCAGGACCACCTCCTTCATGTACTGCTTCCGCTGCACCTTGGTCATCTTGTCCCAGTCGATCTTCGCCTTCTCGGGCGCGGCCGCGGGGGCCTCGGCCTTCGCGGACGGGGCGGCTTCGCCCTGCATCGAGGGCTTCGTCGCCGCTGGCGCCGCGGCCGGCTTCGTCGCCGCCGGCGCGGCGGCGGGCTTCGTGGCGGCGGCCGCGCCGGGCTTGGCGGCCTCCTCGGCGCGGGCGGTCAGCCCGAACGTCAGGGCTGCTGCCATGAGAAAAGTCATTGTAGCTGTCTTCATCTAGTCCTCTCTGGTTGGCGGTCCACGTGAGCGCCGTTCGGTCACGGCCCTCTTCGAGCGAGGCCATTGATGCCAGACCCCGACCACGGATTCAAAGAATCCACCGCCCCGGCAAGCTCCGGTAAGGCCGGCTCAGAGGATGGGCAGGCCCAGGCGCTCGGCGACATACCGGTGCAGCGTCTGCTTCACGTCGCCGGGCGCCGCCACGAAGGTCAGCTCGCGTCCGCCGTGCTCCCCCTCGCCATCCTCGTCCGCCAGCGCCACCTCGGCGCGCAACGCGATGGTCTCGGCATCGGGCAGCGCGAACGCGATCGCGACCGGCCGCCCCACGTCGAAAGGCGCCGGCCGGACCAGGCGCACGCCGTCCTCGCCGATGTTCGCGGACAATCGAAAGGCGCGCCGCACCTCGCCCGCGCCTTCCAGGGCCCGAACCTCGACGGGAACGGCCAGCGGCGCGCGCAGTGACATGCCTGCCAACATAGCAGGACCCGATCGCAGGAGACGACGGCAGGACGCAACAGCAGGACAGGAAGTCGTCCGGCGCTTGACGCGGCCTCGGCCCACCGACGAGGATCGCGGGGCAGTGGCGCCCCGTAAACGCGGTTCGACCCGGTCCCCGACCTACGACACCTCCATCGCGCTGGGCGAGGACGGCGAGCGAGCGTTGCGCACGTCGCTGCTGGTGCTGGCCGCGGCGGGTTTCCGGCTGGCCGGCAAGACCGCGTCGTCGGCCGAGCTGACCGCGCCGCCCTCTGTCGGCTCGCTCCGCCATCCGCTGCTGGGCGCCTCGCGCCTGCGCCTGTCGATGCAAGAGGGGCGGCTGTCGGTGGCCGCCGAGCTGGGCGGCGCCACCTACCTCAGCCGGCTGGTCCACGTGTTTCCGCTGGCGCTGATGCTGGCGCTGGGGTTGTCACTGGGGGTGGTGTTCTCGCTGGCCTTCGACGGCGAGCAAGCGGCGGACGCCCGGACCGCGACGCTGGCGGCGATGCTGGGCCAGGTGATCTTGTGGGCGGTGGTCGGTCCGCTGCTGGCCCGCCGATTCGAGGCGCGCACGCGCAAGGCGCTGGACACGTTCGTCTCGAACGTGCGGCTGATCGTCGCCGGCGACTAGCGGTCGGCCCACGTGCGGGGCACGGCACGCGCCGGCGGACGGCAACAAATTCCGGAATAGCCGAAGACGAGCTAAAGTGCCGCCCGCTTGACTTATAAGACCTTGGAGCCGGTCGCCACCACCCTGGCGCTCGACTCCTTTTCGCGCCAGCTCCGTCGGGTGGAGACCTACGATCAACTCATCGCGCTGGTCCGCGACGAGGTCACCGCCCGTTTTGGGCTGCCGAACGCCTGGCTGTACGTCTGCGAGCGGGAAGAGCAAAGCCAGCTGGAGCTGGTCGCCGCCGCCGGGCCGCGCACGGCGGCCATCCGCGAGATCGTCCCGGTGATCCCGCGCGCCGGCGACCCGCTGGTCGAGGCGCTGCTGCGCGACGAGGGGCCGGTGGTGATCCCGGACGCGCAGGCCGGCGAGTTCCCGGAAGTCACGCGACGTCTGGGCAACCGCACCGTGGTGAACATCCCCATGAGCGTGGTCGATCACACCCTGGGCATCCTGGGGTGCGGCACGTTCGGTGACGAGGGCGTCGTCCCGGTGGACGAGGAGGCGCTGCGCCTGCTGGTGCAGATGGCGAACATGACGTCGGTGGCGCTGGCCCGCATGATCCTGCGCAAGCGCGATCGCGAGCGGCTGGAGCTGCACGCCCGCCTGGCGCAGCGCCAGCGGCTGGAGAGCCTGGGCCTGCTGGCGGGCGGCGTGGCCCACGACTTCAACAACCTGATGACCGTCATCCGGCTGAGCGCGAAGCTGCTGACGGAGAGCCAGCCGCTGACCCCCGAGCAGCGCGCCGACGTCGAGCTGATCCGCGACGCCGAGGAGAGCGCCAGCCAGCTGACGCAGAAGCTGCTGATGCTGGGGCAGAAGCAGCCGCTGCGCATCGAGACGGTCGACATCAACTCGACCGTGCAGGGGTTCATGAGCCTGGTGCGCCGCCTGTTGCCGGCGAACATCGAGACCGACGTCATCGCGGGCGCCGCGCTGCCGAAGCTGCAGCTGGATCCTTTCCAGCTGGAGCAGGTGCTGATGAACCTGGCGCTGAACGCGCGCGACGCCATGCCGGAGGGCGGACGGCTGACCATCGAGACCGAGCAGGTCGTCGTGAACGGCGACTACCGGCGCGCCCACCCCTGGGCCCGGCCGGGGCGCTACGTGATGATCACCGTCAGCGACACGGGCGTCGGCATGCCGCCCGCCATCCTGGAGCGGGTGTTCGAGCCCTTCTTCACCACGAAGTCGCAGGGCGAGGGGACGGGATTGGGGCTGGCCGTCACCTGGAGCATCATCCAGCAGCACGGTGGCATGATTCACGCCTACTCCGAGGTGGGGATCGGCACGGCCTTCAAGGTCTACCTGCCCGCCGCGGAGCAGGTGGCGTCGCAGGTGGTGAAGAAGATCGTGGGCGCGGTGCCGCGCGGCGTGGAGCGGATCCTGGTGGCCGATGACCAGCCGCACGTGCTGCACCTGCTGAAGCGCGTGCTGCAAGGGGCCGGCTATCAGGTCACCACGGCCGCCGACGGGGCCGACGCCGTCAACGCCGCCATGGTCGAGAAGTTCGAGCTGTATCTGTTCGACGCCGTGATGCCGCGCATGAGCGGTCGCGAGGCCTGCGAGCGCATCCGCGCCCAGCAACCGGGGGCCCGTTTCCTGTTCGCGAGCGGCTACGGCGCCGAGGCGTTGCCCGCGTCGTTCCTGAAAGACATGGGCATCGAGGCGATCGCGAAGCCGCTGGATCCCGACTCCCTGCTGCGGGCCGTGCGCGCCGCCCTCGACGCCCCCGAGCGCGTCCCGTAGCGGCGGTCTCTGGCGAATCGACCCAGCTAGGGCTCGTCGTCGTCTTTTTGCTGGGGAGCGCGGCTTTGCGGCGGCGCGATCGGCGCGCTTTGCGGAGGCGCGATCGGTGCGGTTTGCGGCGGCGCGATCGGTGCGGTTTGCGGGGAAACGCCGGGCGCGTTGCTCGGGTACGGCGGCGGCGCGGGCGGCATTCCGTCGACGCTGTCCTCGCCGCTCGCGGGATAGGGCGGCGGAGCCGACCGATACGGCCCAGGCGGCACCCGCCGCCGGACCCGGATCGGTCGCCGGTACGGTCCCGGATCGGACTCGGCCCTCAGCTCCGCGCACTTGCTGGTGTTGTAGTACCCGTAGATCGCGGATGACAGCCAGAAGCCCGTCGCCAGGACCCCTATCCCGACCGCCTGGCCCTTGTTCGCGACGTTGTTCTCGCCAGCCACGTACAGCGTCGAGAACAGGTTCGTGGTCGTCAGCAGCGTGTCGATCACCGGCGCGGCGATGTTCGTGGTGCAGTCGCCTGCCGTCGTGTAGCCCGCCTGTTCCTGGGGCGTGGTGACAAAAATGTAAGAACAACCCGTCATGGCCGGCAGCCCGCCGAGGACGGCACAGGCGACGAAGAGGGCGACCGGAAATGAACGAACTCCGAAAATCACGCGCGCACGATAACGGACACGGCCCGCTTGCCAATACGGTCGATTTCGTCCAGCTCCGTCGACCGCCAGCCGCCAATCCTAGGGTTCGTCGTCGTCCTTTTGCTGGGGGATCGTCGGCGCAACCGGGGGGACAGGGGGCGCCGGCGGAGAAGCCTCTGCCGGCGGTAACGGCTCGGTAGGGCCGATGCCTGGCGATGGCGTCTCCGTACCCTCGTCGGAGGGCGGCGGCGCCGGACGCGGTGGAGGGACCCGCACCGGCCGCCTGAAACGCCGCGGCCGTTCGTAGGGTTGAGGGGCCACGACCGTCTTCAGGTCCGCGCACTGGGCGGTGTAGTAGTACCCATAGATCGCGGAGGACAGCCAGAACGCGCTCGCCATCAGGCCGACGGTGACGGCCGAGCCCTTGTTCGTGACCTTGCTGTCGTTGGCGACGTAGAGCGCCGAGAACAGATTTGTTCCCGCCAGGAGCGTATCAATCAGTTCTGGGGCGACGTTCGTCGTGCAGTCACCGGCCCGCACGAAACCGTCTTCATGGATCGGTGGCTGTACGAAAACGAACGAGCAGCCGCCGGACGCCGGCAGCGTGCCAAGGATCACACAGGCCAGAGAAACGATGGCGCGCGAGGAATGAAGTCTCGAGATCACGCTCGCAAAATAGACGAACCCCACCGCCAGCGGAACGGCCGGTTCGGTCCATCTCGACATGGAACCTGGCCACGACGAGCGTCCTTCTCTCACTCTTCTGGCGACCGAGGAACGGCTGGAACCAGAGGTGTCGGGGTGGCGGCGGCTGGCGCCGGCACCGGTTCCTCGGCCCCCGGCCCGCCAGACGCGCTGGGGGGACCTGACAGGACGGTCCGGCGCATCCGCCGTGCGCGGTTGCGCGCCGCCAGCTCCGTCAGGTTCCTGCATTCGGTCGTGAAGTAGAACCCGTAGATCGCGGACGACAGCCAGACTCCGGCGCCGATCAGGTTGAACGCGATCGCTGCACGAGGGTTCTGGATCTCGGACTTCGCGTACATCGCAGACGCCACGTGGGTCCCCACCAAGATCGAATCGAGGATGGGTGCGACCGGTTCAGGGGTGCAGTCGCTGGGCGGTAAAAAGTCTCCCTGGTATTCCGCGGGCTTCACGAACACGAACGAGCATCCCCCCGCCGGCAGCGCGGCAAGGAGCGCGCACAGGAGCGCGCAGCGGGCACGGCGGGGGCCACGCGGTGTGGAAATCACCCGCGCACGATAGCGATGCGAATGAGCCGCGTGAAGCGCGTGTTAGAAGCGTGGACGCCCCCCGCCCTCGAGGACGCAAAGGTAGGACACGCATGCACGACGGTCTGCTCGGAAGCTTGCCGCTGGTCGGGTCCAGCGGATACATCGTGATGGCGGCGATCGTGGCGCTGGTCGTGGTCGCCCTGCTGGTGACCGCGTACATCCGCGGGCGCTACGCGCTGCTGAGCGGCGACGTGCGGCGCAACGTGGGGCAGCTGCCGCCGCAGTTTCGCTCCGAGACGTTGAACCACATCGCGCGCGAGGTGCAGCAGGCGGCCGCGCAGCACGGCGGCGACATCAACACGCAGGCGATCATCGAGCACAACATCCAGTCCGATCTGGGCGTCCTGCTGACCGGCGAGCGGTTCGTGAAGGCGGCCACCGGCCTGACCATCATCCTGGGCCTGCTGGGCACGTTCACCGGCCTGACGATGTCGATCGGCAAGCTGGCCACGCTGGTGTCGGGCAGCAGCGCCGGCGTGGCCGACGTCACCGAGGCCCTGACCCGCGGTCTGACGCAGGCCCTTTCCGGGATGTCCCTGGCGTTCGCCACGTCGCTGTTCGGCATCGCCTCCGCCATCGTGATGACGCTGGCCAGTGTCTTCTTCAGCGTGGCCGACCGGCGCACGGCGTTCACGGTGCAGCTGGAGGATTACCTGGACAACGTGCTGCTGGCGGCGCACCGGCAGGGGACCGGCGGCGGGGTGATGGTGGCCGGTGGCGGGGCGTTGGACCCCCTGGTGGCCCGCTTCGGCCAGTCGGTGGCGGCGCTGGAGGCGGCCATCGGGCAGTTCCACGGGGCGCTGAACACCTTCTCGGGCACCACGCGCGACTTTCGCGAGTTCAACCTGCACCTGAAGGACAACGTCCAGCGCATGAGCCTGGCCTTCGGCGATCTCAGCGAGACGCTGAAGCGCGAGGTGCTGGCGCTGAACACGCGCAACCGGACGTAAGGGACGCGGAGGACACCATGCGCCGCGCCCGACAGCCGCTGGTCGACGAGAGCTCCGAGAACTTCTGGCCCTCGTTCGCCGACCTGACCTCCACGGTCACATTGATCTTCTTCGTGTTGATGCTGCTCGCGTACATGCAGAACCTGATCGCGGGCCGCAACCTGGAGGCGGCCACGCGCCGCCTGGCGGCCTCGCGCCAGCAGATCAGCGACGCCGAGATGAAGCTGCGGCTGCTCGGCGATCAGCTGCGGGCGACCACGGCGGAGATCGAGGCGGGACAGAACCGCCTGCGCGTCTCGGAAGATCGCGTCGAGGCGAGCGCCCGCGAGCTGGCCAACGTGCGCGCGAAGCTGCAGGGTATCGCCGTGCTGCGTGTCGACGTGCTGAACAAGGTGAAGGGCGCGCTGGAAGAGCAGCTGGGCGCCGGCGCGGGGGCAGCGGCCGGCGGCGCGCCGCGCGTGGCGGTCGCCGACAACGGCAACATCCTGATCGGCGAGAGCCTGGTGTTCGAGTACAACTCGTACACCATCAAGCCCGAGGGCAAGCGGCTGCTGGCCACGCTGGCCCAGGCGTTCTCCCGTGTGCTCGCCGATCCGGCCGTGCGCGAGAACGTGGACGTGATCCTGGTGCAGGGCCACACGGACGAGCGCGGCACGTCCACCTACAACCGCGATCTCTCCGCCAAGCGGGCCGACGCCGTGCTGAACTACATGTTCGAGACGGATCACGCGCTCGAGCAGTCGTACGGCGCGTACTTCGCGGCGTCGGCCTACTCCGAGTTCCGCCCCCTGAACCCCGGCAAGACCGAGGCCGCCTACGAGCAGAACCGCCGCATCGAGATCTCCGTCGTGCTGAAGGACGCCAGCGTCCGCGGCGTGATCGACGAGTACATGAAGACGGTCGGCGCGCCGGGGACGCCTCCGCCGGCAGCGCCCGCGGTACAAGCGCCGGCAGCCACGCCCTGACCTGTTTCAAGGGCAGCCGATCTCGACGATCTGGCTGTCCGTGGTGACGGCGCCCGCCGCGTCGAGGACGTGCCCGCGCAGGAACAGCGTGCCGGCCTGGGACGGCATCTGCGCGGCCGCGTCCGTCTGGCCGAGCTCGAACGATTGATCCTGACCGCCGGTTCGCTTCACGATGCGGGCGCCGCCGGACGCGGCACTGACCGCCACGACGCTGTCTCCGATCGTCGCCAGCGCCACCGGCGTGCCGGACAGCGTGTCCCAGACCTCGTCGGAGATCGTGGCGTCGGGCGCGACGTGGTGCAGGTGCCACGACCCGTTCCCCGCCGGCGTGCGCTCGTAGCTGAGAAAGAGGAAGCCCTGCACGGCCACCGCCACCAGCGGACAGGGGGGCAGGAAGTTGTCGTCTACCCGCACCACACCTCGATCGATCGGCATCTGCGCCTCGAGCGCCACCCCTCCGGAGGGCGCCATCTCGAGCAAGTGAAACGTCTCGGCGCCGTCGGGAGCGGGCGTTTTGTCTATCAGTGACAAAGCCCCGGCGTGCAGAGTCGGCAACGTGGCGGCGCAGTCCCACGAGCCCGTCGTCGCCAGCATGCCAACGTCGCCCGCGCGCCTGCCGTCCGCCCCCACCACCACCAGCTTCGGATCCTGGACGCCGATGTGACCGACCATGAACAGCCCCTGCTGCCCGTCGAACGCGTCGACCGCCGCGTGCTGGATCGTGGCGCGATAGTAAGCGCTGAACAGCGTCGCGGGCATGGTCGCGGCCATCGCCCCAGCTAACAACAAACGGCTCTGATAAAAGACGTCAGAGGGTGACGACGGGTCGTTCCCGCCGACGCTGACCTCGACCACCTGGTCCGCGGACCCGATGATGAGGGCGTCCAGCGCCACGAAGGTATGATCGACCTGTGCGAAGTGTTCGGTCCGCGTCGGCCCCACCGGATCCAGTCGATCCCATTCCACGACGGGCGTGCCGACGTCGGTGGTCCAGGGACCGATCGCGAAACCATCCGTTACCCGTTGTATCGTCGTGCCGATCGGAACCGCCGACGGGACCGGCGTCCGCCGCACGACGCCGCACGTCCCCGCCGGTAACGTGGCGGAACCGGCGATCGCGCCGGAACCGCCGCCGCCCGTGACACCACCGACGCCCCCGGCACCGCTCGGGCCGCTGGCGGTACCCGCTCCGCAACCGGCAGCGAGGCCAGCGAGCAAGAACACCGCGCGCTCCAGGCGCCCCCACCGTCGTCCGTCGGCCATCGCCACGAATACTAGGACGAAGCTACGGGAAGCGGCGGCAGAACACCGCCTGCGCCGTTCGCAACGCCGTACCGCCTTCCAGCGTCCAGGCGACGAAGGCAGTCCCCGGCGACTCGACGCTCCTCAGCGGCGCAGGCGCTCGAAGAAGCCGCGCAGCAGGCCCGCCGCCTCGGTGCCCAGCACGCCCGGGACCACGTCGACCCGGTGGTTCAGGCGGCGGTCGTCCAGGATCTGGTACAGCGAGCGCACGGCGCCCGCCTTGGGATCGTGGCAGCCGTAGTACACGCGCCGCACGCGCGCGTTCACGATGGCGCCGGCGCACATGGGGCAGGGCTCCATCGTCACGTACAGCTCGGCGTCGGTCAGCCGCCAGCTCCCCAGGGCGGCGGCGGCGCGGCGCAGGGCCAGCACCTCGGCGTGCGCGGTGGGATCGTTCGCGGTCTCGCGCTCGTTGTGGGCGACCGCGATGACGGCGCCCCCGGCGACGATGACCGCGCCCACCGGCACCTCGCCGCGCGCGGTGGCGGCCTCGGCCGCCGCCAGCGCCTGCCGCATGTAGCCCAGTTGCTCCGCGCCGACGGCCTGGGGCTCGAGGGCAGGATCGACGGGGACGGCAACGGGAAACGGCGCGGCGGTGGTCATGGCGAAGGGGCTATTTTATGACCGACACCAGCCAGAAAAGCGACCGGGGCCCCACGCGCCCTGCCGCCGCCCGGATATCCTATGATTGGGCCGTGGCCAAAATCGATCTGTCGTTCGCAGACTACGTGGCCGCCCGCAAAGGCGCCGCCCAGACCAGGGCCCGCGAGGGCGCCGCGTACGCCTACGCAGGAGACCTGAAGGTCCGGCAGGCCCTGAACAAGATCCGGCCCGTCACGCTGGCCGCCGAGGCGACGGTGCGCTTCTGGCAAACGGTCGAGCGCAGCCGGATGCTGGGGACGTCCGTGAAGGTGACCGAGAAGCAGTTCCCCAACCTGCACAAGCTGGCGGTCCGGTGCGCCGAGACGTTGCAGATCGCGGTGCCCACCCTGTACGTGTCGCCGAACATCGGCGCGCTGAACGCGCACACGTTCGGCACCACCGACGAGGCGTACATCGTCCTGAACGCGGCGCTGGTCGATCACCTGAGCGAGATCGAGCTGCTGGACGTCATCGGGCACGAATGCGGCCACATCCAGAACGACCACGCCGTGTACCTGACCACGCTGTACTTCCTGAACAACATGGGCGGCATGCTGCTGCAGTGGGGCGCGCGGCCGGCGGTGCTGGCGCTGAAGGCGTGGGCCCGCCGCGCGGAGATCACCTGCGATCGCACCGGCCTGCTGTGCACCCGCGACCTGGATGCCTCCATCGGCTGTCTGGTGAAGCTGGCGCTGGGCTCGAAGAAGCTGTACGCGGAGATCAACCTGGAGGAATACCTGCGCCAGATGGAGGAGTCGCGGGGGCCGGGGCGCTTCGACGAGCTGGGACGGTCGCATCCTTACCTGCCCAAGCGCGTGGCGGCGCTGCGCCTGTTCGCGCAGACGACGTACTACAAGAGCGCCAGCTGGGCCAAGGGCAAGGACGCCACGGCGCCGGCTGAACCGGAGGCGGTGGCGGGCCTGTCGAAGGAAGAGTGCGACGCGAAGGTCGCCGAGCTGCTGTCGGTGCTGCGATGAGCGACTCCACGAGCCGCACGCTGGACGATCGCAAGGCGGCCATCCGCGCCGTGCTGGCCCGCCTGGCCGAGGCGGCCGACGTGGCGGGGCTGGACTCGGTGGCGCGCGACATCCGTACCGTGCGCATCCCCAAGCTGGACGAGGAGCGGTTCTCGCTGGTGGTGCTAGGCGAGTTCAACCACGGCAAGTCGACGTTCGTGAACGCGCTGCTGGGGCAGCCGGTGCTGCCGACGGGGATCACGCCCACCACCGCGGTGCTGGCGCACCTGTCGCACGGACCGGCCCTGCGCGCCGAGCTGGTGATGGAGTCGGGGCAGCGCTTGCCCATCGATCCGGCGCGCCTGGCTGACTTCGCCACGGTGGAGGGGCTGGCCGGTCATCCCGCGGCCCCCTCCGGTGACGACGCCATCCACTACATCGACATCCAGCTGCCGGCGCCGGTGCTGGAAGGCCGCCTCACCATCGTCGACACGCCAGGCGTGAACGACATCAACGAACAGCGCGCCGAGATCACCTACGGCTACATCCCGCGCGCCGACGCCGCCGTGTTCCTGCTGGACGGCACGCAGATCCTGACCGCGTCCGAGCGGCAGTTCCTGGAAGAGCGCATCCTGCGCTCCTCGCGCGAGCGGCTGATCTTCGTGATGGCGAAGGCCGATCTGCTGGACGACGCCGAGCTGGCCGAGACGACACGGTTCGCGCGCGAGCACCTGGCCCGCATCGTGCCGGAGCCGGCCATCTTCGCGGTGTCGGCGCGGCGCGAGCTGGCGGGCAAGCGCGAGCAGTCGGGCTTCGCGCCCCTGCTGGCCCACATCGGCGCGACCGTGGGGACGGATCGGCGGCGGCTGCTGCTGGATCACGCGCTGGCCGACGGCGCCCGGCTGTCGGCGTTCGTGCGGCAGAGCCTGGCCATGCGGCGGCGCTCGCTGGAGCTGCCGCTGCCCGAGCTGGAAGAGCGCATCGGGCGCGCGCGCACCCGACTGGCGGCGGGGCAAAAGGGGCTGGACGCCGCGGCGGGGACCATCCGCGCCGAGACGACCGCGTTGAAGGCGCGCGTGCGGCAGGATCTGGCGCAGTTCAGCGGCGAGCTGCGGGACGCCCTGGCGGCGGACCTGGAGAAGGTCGACGGGCACGACATCCGTCGTTACCTGTCGTTCTTCATACAGGACACCTGGAAGTCGTGGCTGGAAGCCGAGGGCGAGATGATGGCGGTCGAGCTGGAGCGGCTGGCGGAGAAGATCCTGGAGGTCGCGAACGAGAACGTGCGCGACGTGACCGACGCGGTGGCCGCCGAGCTGGGCCCGACGGAGACGCGCATCGATCTGAAGATCGACACGTTGAAGTACGACGCGTCGGTGTTCGCGCTGGGGGCGCTGGGCACGACGGTGTTCCTGTTCGTGAACGGCCTGGTGGGGGGCGTTCTGGCGCTGGCGGCGCCCGTGCTGGCGGTGGTGTTGCGCGGAAAGATCGGCCGCGAGCTGAAGGCCGAGGCGAAGGATCGCGCTCCCGAGGCGGTCGATCGCGTGGCGGCGCTGCTGGGCCCGAAGCTGGACGAGGCCATCGACACGTTCGGGGCGCGCCTGAGCGAGTTCGTGGCCCAGGCGGGCGCGGCGCTGGCGCGCGGGATCGCCGAGGTGCTGGATCGGGCGCTGGCCGAGAAGAGGGCGCACGCCGACGCGGCGAACGAGTCGTCCCAGGCGGCCACCGTCGACGCGGCGGTGCGCGAGCTGAAGTCGATCGACGAACAGATGGCCGACGTGCGCCAGACCGTCTGGGAGACCTGAGCCGCGCCCAGCATGGGGATCTTCGATCGCATCGCCGGCACACTGGACGAGCTGGTCGGCGACAACGGTGACACCGAGGCGCGTGCCCGCGACGAGATCGCGCTGGCGCGTGGCTTCGCGGAGCGCGGGCAATACGACGAGGCGGCCGAGCGGCTGGCGGATCTGGCGCGACGCCACCCGCGCCTGGCGGAGATCCCGGCGGCCCAGGGCGAGCTGGCGGCCAAACGGGGCGACGACGAGGGGGCCGTGGCGGCGTTCGGGCGCGCGGTCGATCTTCACTTCGGCGACGCCATGGCGTGGCTGGGCCTGGGGCAGGCGCTGGCGCGGCTGGGCCGCTTCGAGCCGGCGCGCGATGCCCTGCGCCGCGCGTTGACGCAAAGCCTGCCGGACGATGCGCGGCCGCGCGCGCAGGCGGCGCTGGGCAGGCTGTACGCGCGGGCGGGCCAGTGGGGCAAGGCCGTGCGCGATCTGCGCAAGGCGGTGGAGGCGCTGCCCGACGACACCGAGACCGTGGCGGCGTTCGGGCAGGCGCTGCTGGCGACCGGCGAGGCGGAGGGGACCGAGTGGCTGGCCCGCGCCGCACGCTTGCCCGGCGGCCAGCAGCGCCTGCTGCTACAGGCGGCGGCCGGGGCGCCGGACGCCACCACGGCCTTGCGCCTGCTGGACGAAGCGGTGGAACGCGCTCCCGACGATCCGGCCGCGCGCACGGCGCGGGCGCGCCAGCGACTGGCGATGGGCGATCCGGCCGGCGCGCTGGCCGACGCCGTCGCGGCGACGGAGCTGGGCGCGGAGAGCCAGAGCGGAAAGCAGGGACGAGCGGAGCAACAGGCGAAGGGGGGTTCGGATCCGGATCCGAACTTTCAACGGCTCCACCCTCCTCTGCTCCGTTCCTCGGTGTTCTTCCCACCGGCCTCGCCGAGCGACGACAGCTGGCGATGTCTCGGTGATGTGCGCGCGGCGGGCGGCGACTTCGAGGGCGCGATCGAGGCGGCACGCCGCGAGGCGGCGCTGGCGCCGGGATCGCCCCCTTTCGGGGTGTGGCTGGCGCGCGCCTTGGGGGCGGAGGACCTCGCGGCCATCGAAGAGGCCCTACGACATGGCGGTGCGCACGAGGCCGGCTACGACGAAGCGCGCGCGCTGGTGGCGGGCACCCCCACCGCCGCACAGATCGAGACGCTGGCGGGCCTGGCGCCCAGCCCGGCGGCGCGGCGGTTCGTGGTGCGGCGGCGCGCGCCGCCGCCGCTGCCCGCGGGCGACGTGGTCGGCATGCTGGCGTGGGCCGAGGCGCTGGCCGAGCGCGAGCCGGCGCTGGTTTCGCTGGCGGTGCCGATGGCGCGCGCCACGGAGGCGTTCGGCCGCCCGCTGCTGGTGGCCGTGATGGGCGAGTTCAACGCGGGCAAATCGTCGCTGGTGAACGCGCTGGCCGGTGGCGACGTCGCCCCCGTCGGGGTGACGCCCACGACGGCGACCATCAACGTGCTCCGCTACGGCCCGGGTGGCGGCCGCGTCAGCTATCACGACGGGACCACGCGCGATCTGGGGCCCGCCTCGGTGGGTCCCTTCCTGCGCGAGCTGGGCGACGCCGAGGCGGCGGCGATTCGCCAGGTGGAGATCTTCGCGCCCGTCGAGTCGCTGCGGCGGGTGGAGATCGTGGACACGCCGGGCCTGAATTCGCTGCGCCCCGAGCACGAGAAGGTGGCGCGCGACTTCCTGGTCGAGGCCGACGCGCTGGTGTGGGTGTTCGCGGCCGGGCAGGCGGCGAAGGCCAGCGAGCGCGCGGCGTTGAACCTGGCGCAGGCGGCGCACAAGAAGGTGCTGGGCGTGGTGAACAAGATCGATCGCGTCGAGCCCGACGAGATCGAGCCGATACTGCGCCACGTGCGAAGCGAGCTGGGCGCGCTGGTCGAGGACGTGGTGCCGCTGTCGGCGCAGGCCGCGCTGGCGGCGCGCCGGCGCGGTGACGACGCGGCCGTCAGCGCCAGCGGCTTCCCTGCCTTCGGGGCGCGGCTGGAGACGTCGTTCTTCGCCCGCGCCCGCGAGCTGAAGCGCACCACCGCGACGTCCGCGCTGCAGCGTTTCCTGGACGAGGCGCGCGCGCTGCTGCCCGCGCCGCTGGTCGCCGCCGACATCGCGGTCACCCGCGGCGCCCTGGCGGCCGCCCAGGCGCGGCTGCGCTCGGCGCTGGCGGCCGAACGGGTCACGCTGCGCGCCCGTTTGAACGAAGGCTTCCGCACGGCGGCCACCGAGGTGCGCGAGCTGGTCCGCCCGCGCGCCTGGCTGTTCGGCGAGCACCGCGCCGACGCCGGCGACGAGACGTTCCTGGCCGATCTGCTGGACGACGCCACCGCGCGCGCCACCGGCGCCACGCGCGGGGCGCTGGTCCTGGCGCTGCGCGAGGAGGGCGACGCCCCGGTCCCCGCTGACGTCACGGCCTGGCAGGACCAGGCGGTGGAGGCCATTGATGACGCCATCGAGCGCTTCCAGGCCTACGCCCGCGGCATCATCGAAGGCGCCGCGGCGGTCTTCTTCCGCATCGAGCTGCCGCGCATCCGGCTGGATCTAGGCGCCATCCACGCCGCGCTCGGCCGCTGGTCGCCGGATCCCGAGGACGTGCTGTTCCGGAAGATCGAGCGCGCCGTCGTCCAGCTAACCGGCCGCGCCGAGGCGAAGCTGGACCAGCAAGAGCGCGCGCGCGAGATCGACGCGCTGGTGCGCGAGGAGAACGTGCTCGATCCCCTGGCGTCCCTGGCGCGCGCGCTACGCTCCGACGGCGCGACCCGGAGCTGATCGGCGCTGGCCTGATCAGGGGCGCGGCGGGGCGGGATGTGGACCAAACATCCAGGGCAGAAGATCCGGATCGCCATACGCCGGGATCCACGAGAAGTGGCCGTGATGATCGGCGGCGGGATACTCCGTGTACCGTGGGTGCCCGCCCAGGGCGCGGATCGCCGTGATGATCTCGCGGGTGCGGGCCACCGGCACGGTCGGATCATCCGCCGCGTGAAAGGCCCACAGCGGCACGTGTACCAGCGGCCCCACCTTCGTCTCGTCATAGCCGCCGCAGATGGGGACCGCGGCGCGCCACATGCCTGGGTGTCGCGCCGCCGCGTCGTAGGTGCCGTAGCCGCCCATCGACATGCCCGTCACGTACAGCTGTTTGGCGTCGATGGCGGGATACTGCTTCTGTAGCTGCTCGACCAGCGCGATGGCCGCCGCCAGCGGCCACGTGGGCTGGTCCGGCCGCTGCCCCTTGCCAGTGGGCGCGCCCCACGGCATCCGCACCCACTGTTGGTCCAGGGGACATTGCGGCGCCACCATGATCAGCGGCCAGCGGGCCTGATTCTGCGGCTGCACGAACACCAGCGGCGCCGCTTGATCGGTCAACTGGTGCAGGTTGTCGCTGCCGCGGCCACCGGAGCCGTGAAGGAACAGGACCAGCGGCACCTTCTTTCCGGCGGGCAGACCGCGCGGCACGTAGATCCGGTAGGGCAACACGTGGCCCGCGCCGTCGGTGAACGTGCGCGCCTCGAGA
>Ga0207652_10001210_pt1 | contig 23158 bp, 18 predicted proteins | sample KBSC63BmetaG_FD_184334 | JGI IMG/M metagenome (GOLD analysis project Ga0207652, IMG submission 184334) | Corn rhizosphere microbial communities from Kellogg Biological Station, Michigan, USA - KBS C6-3B metaG (SPAdes) (version 2) | ecosystem: Host-associated > Plants > Roots > Rhizosphere ... | reverse complement strand
TCGTCCTCTGTGCGCTCACGGTGACGGGTCTAGCTGTTAATCGCGAAGTGAAGGCAAGACCGAAATCGCCAATCCGCGAGCAGCGGGACTGGAAGTCGTACGCCAAAGAGGGGCACCGAATCGGCTCTCCCAACGGAAAGGCAGTTATCGTGGAGTTCGCCGACTTCCAGTGCCCTGCCTGCGGTCTCTTCGAGACGCAGGTCGCAGAGCTTCGACGGCGGCACCCCGGCGACGTGACAGTAGTGTACCGGCACTTTCCGCTAGTCGCGATCCATCCCTTTGCAGAACCCGCGGCCCTTGCAAGCGAGTGCGCAGCCCTGCAGGGGCGATTCGAGTCAATGCACGACAGCCTCTTTGCTCATCGTGATTCGCTTGCGCGCTCAGACTGGACACAAGTCGCCGCGAGTGCAGGCGTTAACGACTTGTCAGCATTCAAGGACTGCATGAGCGATCGAGCGACCGCGCAGCGAGTTGCGTCAGACGTGGCTGCCGGAAATCGACTAGGAATTTCTTCTACGCCGACGCTTCTCATCGATGGCAAGTTGATCACTGGTGTGCCACCGACAGATACACTCGACGCCATGATCACGCACATGCTCGCCGCCAGGCGCTAGGATGACGTGGCTGAAAGTGCTACGCGCGCTCGCGTGGTGCGCGTGCGTGGGTGCAATAGCGGGCCCTATGATTGCTCAGGTACCGACCGAATACACCATTCACGGTCGCATCACCACGCCCGAAGGACGAGGCATCAGTCATGTTGCGATTCGTATCTGGCGAGACGGCGATTCAACAAGCAGCAATGTCTTCACTGATTCCCTCGGCTATTACTCGACGACTGTCGGCACTAAGAACAGGCACATTCTCCTGGAGACGCAAGCCCTTGGCTACCGGGCTGCGCGGCTACTGTTGCAAGTCTCACCCGGCTTGAGCTCGCTGCGTGATGTACGGCTCGAACCGCTTTCCACTCTTCTTCCCGGAGTGAGGGTCGTCGACCGAAGCATTCATATGAGAACTGAACGGAATGCCCCCGGCGGTACTGCTCTATCTAGTTCAGCGAGTGTCCGGTCGCAGTTACCCGTCGATCAGTCCGACATCGATGCTATTGCGGGAATCTTGAACCCTGCCGCGGTATCCTCTGGCGATTCTTCGGGACTGCGATCCTCGATTGGTGGCCAGCCAGCATCCCAAACCGCCGTGACAGTCGATGGGGCGTCAAGCGTGGGGACGACCTTCCCGACGGAAGCTCTCGCTGGCGTTAGCACGTTCACAAGCACCTATGATGTCAGCAGAGGCCAGTTTTCAGGTGGCCAAATCGCGGTCACTACGCGTTCAGGCGGCGGCGCGTGGCAAGGGGCGGTAAGCATCGCAGATCGAAACCCAGTGAGTGGCATCGAGGCGCCCGGTATGTTGCTGGCCGGCCGTACGTCAACACGACGGCTGGGCCTCGGAGGGGGTGGGCCTCTCTGGCGCAACGCGATCACGATGTATGCTGCCGCGGATGTGTCACGATCGGAGACAGCCACGCACTCCGTTGAAGCATTCTCGGAAGCGGCGCTGTCTGGCTTTGGTCTTAGCGCAGACTCGCTTCAGCATCTACTAAACGTCCTCAGGTTTCTTGGAATGCCGTCGACCCTCGCGCGAAAGGCCGAGACAGTCACTGACGGTATCAATGCGATGGTGCGCTTCGATGCCCCTGTTACCGTCACGCACACGATCACGGCCCGGATTGATTGGCGCAATCGATCAACAACAGGAAACGTTCCTGTATTCTCTCTAAACCAAAGCGGAGGAACTCGCTCAGCAAGAGATGTGGGTGCGCTGACCGCCGTAGTCAGCGACAATGGCAATTATTCGAACTACTTGCATCTCTACACCGGCTCAAGTATGTCGAGGGCGCGCCCTGAACTCTCATTGCCTTCGGGCAGCGTACTGCTGCAGTCGACCCTTAACGATCGTATCGGTACGGTCCAAGTTGGTTTCGGAGGAAATCCCTACCTCACACCGGGCGAGAACCATGATGTTACGGAGTTCGGAGATGACTTCACGGTTCGAGTCGGCGCCCGACACGAGTTCAAGCTCGGAGGCACTGCTCGCCGCGACGCGGCGAACACTCTCGGCCTGAGCTCGCCAGACGGTGTCTTTTCCTTCTTGAGCATCGGTGACTTGAGCAACGGTCATCCCAGTTCGTTCCGGCGCGCTATCCGACTCAACTCCCCCATGACGGCCGGTTCTAACTACGTCGGCCTCTATACTGCCGACGTTGTGCGCTTCGGGCGCGTTGCCCTTCTTCCGGGAGTTCGATTCGAGTGGGCGGAGTACCCGGCGCGGATATCAACTGTGTCTCGAGTCGCGGCGCTATCACCAAACAGCTTTCTGTCGCCGCGTCCCGAAACGTCGGTGAGCCCGAGGCTGGGGTTCTCAGTCACGAATCAGCAATCCGCATTCGGTTTGCATGGCGGCATTGGGATGTTTCGCGGGCCGGTCAGCATTCAGCAAGTCGCATCAACACTTTATCAGGGCGCCGATTCCATCGCCTCGCAAGTTGTGTGCATTGGATCGGCGGCACCTGTTCCGAATTGGTCAGGGTATCTTGACGGGACGACCGATGTTCCGACGACCTGCCGCACGGCGGGATCTCTGCAAGCAACAGCTCCCTCGGTTACAACATTCAGCCACACGTTCAAGTCTCCCAAGACAATCCATAGCTCGATTGATGCGAGTTATGGGAAGGGAACCATAACTCTTGATGGCGAGCTCCGTCTGACGCATGGCTTCGATCAACCACTCGCCATCGACCGGAATTTTCAGCCATCCCAGAGCTCCACCATCCCGAACGAATCGAATCGGGCGCTGTACACCTCTCCGAATAAGATCACGGAGCAGTCTGGGCTTGTTCTTCCGAGTTTCTCTCGGGCTGATTCCTCCCTTTCGCTTGTACGTGAACTGCACTCAAGCGGAACGTCGGACACGTTTGAAGCGACGCTCCAAGGGGGTGGATTGGTTCCGACGAGGCTTCAGCAAGTACTGATAAACGTCGCATATACGTTTCGATATGCAATGACGACTGGAACGGGAATCGACGTGCCGGGCTTAACGACAGCGATTCCAACCGCGGGAGACCCCAACCTAATCACGCGTGCGCCAATCAGCTTTATTCCGCGACATACCGTACAGCTGACGCTCTTCCGCCCCGCCGTGAAAGGATTGTCATTTTCGCTATTGGCAAGTGGGCATTCAGGGATCGCCTTTACGCCGCTAGCGGCGGGTGACATCAACGCGGACGGTAGCCTCAACGACCCCGCGTTTGTCTTCGATCCCGGCAAGGCGGGCGATACCGCCGTGAGCCGGGGGATGCGTGACTTGCTGAGGTGGTCATCGAGATCCGCGAGAGAGTGTCTGACAGGACAGCTAGGCAAAGTCGCCGCCCAGCAAAGTTGCCGCAGTCCGTGGACGTGGGGTCTAGATGCCCAAGTAAACTACGCACCTCCGCGGCTTGGGCGACTCTCGCTCTCGGTGGCCACGTTCAACGCTCTCGCTGGCCTTGATGTGGCACTTCACGGCGCGAATGCGACCCATGGCTGGGGACAACTCTCATATCCTGATCCTACGTTGCTATTCGTCCGAGGATTTTCCGCGGCGACGCGAACATACAGTTATACCGTCAACAGTAACTTCGGAACAACGCGGGGGTCGGTGGCGCCCGTCGTTCCATTCGCGTTGCAAGTTCGCGCCCGTTGGGCATTCGGAACAAACGGTGGCCCACGACCTTCAACTTCGCCGAGCAACCGGGTCGCGGCCTCTGGCGTAGATATCCTGTCTCAAACCACGCTACTCAACGGAATTGCCAATACGCCGGCAGCAATCCTCGCTCTGGCAGATAGCGATCGCCTCCGCCTGAACGCCAGACAAACCGTTGAGTTGAGAATGGCCGCAGACAGCGTGGAAACGGCAATCCGCAGACTCGCTGATGAATTCCAAGGTGGTAAATACGATGGCCCGGCGGCGACGGGGCGAGCATCGCAGCTAACAGGCGCGCTACTCGCGCGGATTAGCAAGATCGTGGACCGAGGCGTACTGATGAGTCAACGCGTGTTGACGCAAGAGCAGTGGTCGAGTCTGCCACGGACGATGCGCGAACCAAACCGCGGCCTCGTTGTAACATCGAAGAGCTCATAACCCGCTACACGGTCCTGGTCGAGGCATAGACGAATCGATCATTGCGTGTTTGGTCAACGATGCTCCTGAACCCACGCGACCAGAGCATCAGCAGTCTGACTACCCAGGCGCTGATCAATAAGCGAGTCGCCATCGAACAACAGATACGCTGGGATTTGATTAACGCCTTCTGTAGCATTGAGCTCCCGCATATTTAGGGAGATGCTCGGGAGATTGATGTGATTCGACCGTAGCATGCGCGCCACGTCGCGCTGCCGGCTAGCGGCATCGGTCGCCAGCACGAACCGGACGGGTTGATCGCGTGGGCCCCGCAAGCGATCACTCGCATCTTGCGCACCACTTAGAGCACCTGTGCTATGGGCGCTCCATGTTGCCCAAATCATAACAATGCAAAGACCGGAGCCAGCACATGCGTGCCCGGAAACTCCAATAGTGCGCAAACTGTGGGAAAGACGCGCTTCCGTTGTGGCCGATGACAGTCTGTGCGCAGGAGCGCTTAGTACGCCGCCAGTGAGAATAAAACCGCGAAATCCCGGTTCCTCATAGTAGAACGCCAGCCTTCCATCCCGTGTCCAGCTCGGGAACATCGCTGACCCACCAAGGCCGTCAAGCACGCGAACTGTACGCTCTTTCAAATCGACGATGTGTATTTCGTAGCCGACCCCGTGCAGTTTTGGAGCGTGAAAGGCGAGATAACGGCTATCAAACGAAAAGTCCGCCTTCGCGCCTTCGATGCCGGTGTTGACCACGGACGCGCAGTCGGCCAAAGTCCGAACAACAACATTCCCGCGGACGAAAACGCTAATCAGTCTTCCATCCTTCGATACTAGAGGCCGATCGCCCACCGCGATCGAGTTACATGCTGGAATGAATGAAGCACTGTCCGCTGTCAAGGCATTGTCTAAGACAAAAAAACGGCCCGCCACCGTGACGATGACGTTAGTCCCTTCTGGCGTCGTCCCCCAGCTATAGTAGTCTCCCCATTCAGGCCGCGCGACGTCTCGGCGGACGAGCCCAGTCATGTGATCACGCACCGCAACAGACGCCTTATGGTCAAGAAAACTCTGAAATATCATGTAGCGACCATTAGGGGACCAATATCCGTCTACCCCTGGTTCACGAAAAACAACATTACGAGTACGCAGATCGACAACGTTCACAACTTGGGATAGCGCCGGACGAGCAAAGGGATCGGAACTTTGAGCTGAGTAGACGAGGTATCGTCCGTCCGGCGATATCCGCGCGTATGAAAAGACTCCGACACTGTCCGGAAGGGGGAGTATGCGCGAGTATACTGTTTGGCCGCCAAGAGTTGCCGCGCTCGGGAGGAGGTACGCTAGAGCACGGGCCATGTTCGCGCAAAGTCGTCGAGCAACTCTTCCTGTCGGCCCAATGTCCAAGCGCGGATGTGCGGCTCTCGGTGGCCGCGCATTAGTCCGCGCGAGTAGCTGACGCGGGTCGTGACGCTCTGACAGAGTGCCCGAGCGTGCGGGTACGCCCCAGATACGCGTCCGGCTATACGCGCCATCCCTTCGCTGGAATGAGCTAATCAAGAAGGTGACCGTGACCCCGTAAGAGACATACGTAAGCATGGCTGCTAGCTCCGAGAATGAAGGCGAAGCGCGACAGGTCGAACCATTATACAAGCGAACGTGTATATGAAGTCGACAATATGCAATACGCCATAAGTGCGAACGTGTCGCAGATGTGTTAGGGGTGTCGCAAACTGACGCGTTCGGTCGCACGTGTGTATTGCGTCGTTCCTCGCACTGGCCCCATTCATACTGCCGCTCACGTGTAGGAATACTCATTGGTGGAGGGCCACAATGCGTACAGCCCAACTGTTCTTGAAAGCGGGTTTCGTAATCGCTATCAGCGCCGCCGCGCTCGCGGGACCGAAGACGGCGCACGCGGCCGGTCATGCGGGACCGTGTTACGCCAGCGAATGCTGGGCGTGTAATGACCAGACTCCTCAATGCCCAACGCAGGAGGAAATGGATGCCATCTGCCAAGCGCTCTGCAATTCCCTCGCGGCGTGCACCGAATGCAGTGATGAGCCGGACGGCTGTCCCTTTACTGACAAAATTGGCTTCGAGTGCGCGGCGCTGCGCTAGCCGGTCACACACCATGCAGGTCGACTTGCGGAAAGCCTGATGTCTCGCGGTGGCGACGAAGTCACCGCGAGACCTAGCCGACGAAGCCCATCGATTGCTCAGAGAGGGACGGTATGCGTCTCAGTTTGAATGGAGTTGCGAACATCCTGTTGACGGCTTCGGCCGTCGCCGTGGCCGCCGCGGCCGTGCGCAAGAACAGTACGACGAGTCGGGCGAGAGATAGCAGTCCAGCCAACTCGGCACCCCGGTACATCGCCGACTGGCAGGACATCGCGGCTCAAGGACACCTCATCGGAGATGCGGCAGCCCCGGTTAAGGTGATGGAATTTGCGGATCTCGAATGTCCGTACTGTCGTCAATTTCACGAGCAGTACGTTCGCGACTTTGGTCGCAACAGCAAGGATGTGGCATTAATATACGTTCACTATCCACTTCGTATGCACCGTTTCGCGCGTCCGGCGGCGCGGGCGGCCGAGTGCGCGGGGGCACAAGGTCGATTCGGACAGTTCGAAGGTGCTGTTTACGACAGGCAGGATTCACTAGGTTTGAAGACCTGGAGTTCCTACGCACGCGATGCGGGTGTCGCGGATACAATCGCGTTCACCCGATGCGCCTCGGATACGTCGCGTGTCGACCGAATCGAGCGCGGGTTGGCCGCGGGCAATCACCTCGCAATTTCAGGGACGCCAACTTTGCTGATCAACGGCTGGCTCTACCCGATGGTTCCGTTTGACTCTCTTCCTCAACTTGTTGCGCAGTTCCGGGCCGGTCATGCGCCCACTGACAAAGAAACGAGATAAGGCCACCAAGATCTTGCTCTCCAAAGATCGTAGGTGCACAATGCGGCGGTTGCGCCTGGTGTTGTGGAGGCTGGGCAGGTCGTTCACCAGCAAATAGTCGAGGATATTTACATGAGCAGAGTCGGCTTCGTGGTTAGCGCTATTCTCTTGGTAGGTCTCAGTGGTTTGGATAGACCAGCTCTCGCTCAAAGTACCCGGAGGAGTAACGCAGCGCTCATCGCTGCGGGCTGGCGACGTGGCCCAACTCGCCAAGAGGCCCTTGCGCAGGAATTTAAGGCGCTGTTTTCGGGAATCGTTCTCGACAGTGCGGCGCAGTCAAGGGCTGTCATGACGATACGGCGTGCCCTATCTGCATATTGGTCGATCGATCGCAACCTGTCTGATGCAGACAAGCAGGGCGCCCGCATCTTTGCGGAGCAGGATGCTCAATTGCGGTTGCTCTTAGTGAGGCCGAGTGACATCGCGCAATTCGACACGAATGTTAAGCGCTGGCTCCCGAAGCGTCTGAGTTCCGAAAAACCGTGAACCCAGACGGGGTGCAGGTGTGCTCGCCCTATGGCGCTAAGGCAAGGGTCACCAATCCAGGACTGTTGCGAAGGCTTGCCGAGGGCGCGCCGAGGCTGGCGGCACCGGCCACGAAACTTTGGGTGTGTGTGCCGTTATGTCTGTTGAGATTGTATCGTTGCTCTCCGAGACTCAAGCCTGTGCGGTATGCTCAATCGTGCGTCGCATCGATGGGTTGATTCGCGTCAACACGAGCGAACGACTGTTGGACATCCTCACCCGCCGGCAGATTGGCGGGGCCCTCATTAACCTAATGGAGATTTCAAGCTCCCGGCTCGCGTCCCTGGCGGACCTGCTAGCGAAGCGCGAAATACCGGTCACTTGGTGGACTCCCCTTTGCGATCTCTCCGCGCTGCGACTGTTGGAAGTCGCGACAGTGCTTCCCTGCAGCGTGGTGTGGGAAGATAGAAGTTCGCGGAGCCTAGAGGTGACTTTGCGCACGCTCAGTCGGGGCCCCCGCGCTTCCGGTCTGCTGTTGCATCGGATTGCTCCAGCTCTACGTCGCATGCCGTTCAAGACAAAGCGATTCGCCGTTTCCGCGTTCGGATCCTGGCAATGCGGTTCGACTGAAGAGTGCACCACACGCGTCATACCCTATAGACGGACCTTGGAGCGGGCATGCCGTCGCGCTGGATTGCGAGGACCGCACAGGATTTCAGCTGGAGTGGCGGTCGCGCACAGTTGGGAGTTCCTTCAGCCAGAGTCGTACTCGCTGGAACAAGTCGCCAGCAAGTGCGGATATAGATCGGCGCGGACATTAACGCGTCATTACGCAGAGATGACCGGGTTTACACCGCGAGAGGCCGTAAGAAGCCTTTCTATCGACGCGTTCGTTACCGCGATTGAGAGAGCGCTGCGCCAGCCCACGTCGCACGCATCCTGTCGAAAGGCTGTCGAAGCGCCCATGCCGTCCACGCGAGCTCAGTCCTCGCAAACAATTACAGGACGTGCCGAAGGCTGTGTAAGCCGATGAATGCGTCCCGGGAGAAATACCGGCTCCGGCAGCATCCGAATCCCAGACACTCGATGAAGGCCGAGATACGCTATGCAGCGAGCTCTCCGGGTCTGAAGGTCTTGAGGGATACGGGATGTAGCGCCCACGTGCATCTCGCTCTCGCTTCACCACCTTCTTCACCGGCAGCTCGCGAATTTCCGGCTCACCAGAGTCGAGCAGTTTCTTCATGTCTGTGACCATCTTCTTGAACGAGGGATCAGCGGACTGCGTGAGGGTTCGAACTTCGTACATGGTGGCCCGCTGGTATGCCGCATCCGGCATGATTCGGAACCTAGAAAAGAGCGCCCGATGTGGCGCTCTTTTCTACGGCGGACATGGAGGAGAGACGGTTCGAACTTCTTTATCCACAGCTTAGTAACGTTCCGAGTCTAAAACCGTCGTTGCGCTGTGGCGGCCGAGAGCAGAGAATAGACATATGCCGACGGCCTCCAAATCGCGGTCTTCCGCGGACGACTATTTGATCGAGCTCGCAAGCGCAACAGGTGAGGAGTGGTTCACTGTGCTGGTCGACTGCGTGCTTGCTGCGAGAGCATGTCCAAGATCTCTAGCGCTGGATCAGATCTTCGAATGCTTTCTCGGGAAGCATGGTCTTGGTGAAAAGCCGGTCCAACTGCCGACGTCGAAAGCGGCTTCGCGAGCGCCGGCCACTCCATTCTTCCTCACTTCGATTATTCATGATGGCGGCGTCAACGCTCTAAAGGACGGCGCAGAACTGAGGCTGCATAAGAAACTCACTGTCGTTTATGGTCACAATGGAAGCGGGAAGTCCGGCTTCGTTCGTATCATCAAGAGAGTCGCGGGCTCAAAGACACAGGAGGAGATTTGGCAAAATGTGCGGCAGGGCGCCCGCGGCCAGAATCAATGCTTGGCCTCGATTAGCTACGACTCAGACGGCAAGAACCATACAGTCAAATGGTTGGGTGAAAGTGGTCTAGAACCGTTTCGCTCAATGGGGATCTTCGATGGGAAATGCGTACCCGTTCATCTGACAAAGAGTTTGAGTTTCGCATATCAGCCGGCCGGCTTCGAGCTATTCCAAGCCGTGTCCGAAGGATTGCGAGGTTTGCAAGAGCGGCTCGACCGGCGAATTCGAGAAAAGCAGAGTGACCTGCCGGCTCTCGGGTTCTGCGATCCACGGTCCGATGCCGGAAAGTTCCTAGCCTCTGTCACCGCTAAGACAACGGCAGCAGAAATCGACCGCGTCGCGAAGTGGACTGCTGTCGATGATGCGCGGCTGTCGAAGTTGAAGAAGGAGCGCTCTGGACTCGATAACCTAGACGGCCAAAAGGAGATGTTGTCAGGCCGGTTGGGCAAACTGGAGAGCTTGGAGAAGGGCCTACGGCAAGCGGCGTCCGACTTGTCGCCGCGCACTCTCCGACTCTACCAATCACTTGCCGTCAGCTTGGCTAAGGCGAAAACGGCGAAGAAGGTAAAAAAGCGACGGACGCTCGAGGAATATAGGCTCGCCCAAATGGACAGCGATGAGTGGGAGCAGTTCATCGGGGCGGGCGAGGACTATATCCTCGTCTCGCAGCATGAAGGCTACCCGCACGACGGCGATACGTGCGTCTATTGCCAGCAGAAGCTATCCGCGGCTGCCTGCCAATTGGTGGCCCGTTACCGCGAGTTGTACAAAGCCGACGAGGGTCCGGACATCGAACAGCTTCAATCAGATCTCGATGACGCGATTGAGGGTCTCAACGCATCAACGTACCGTGAGGATGTCCCCTACGACGCCGAAGACTTTACGAAGATATTTCCCCGCGCAACGGCGCAGACGCTGCTTCTTAAGCTACAGGAGGCGGACACGCTTTCCGAGCGCTGCGCGCTTACCCTGCGCGGGCAAAGCTCAGAGAAACTCAAGACGATTGATGTTGATGCCGAACTCAAGGCGGTGGCGAAGGCGAAAGAAGCCGTCGGGACGGAATTGCGCGCACTTGTCGCAACTCAACGAACGGTGCGTCAGCGGCAGCATGAGCTCGACTCGGAAATTCTGAACCTTCAAGAACGGCATAAGCTGTCAAAGCGACGCAAGGACGTTGATCAGTCAATCGCGCTGCAGCAATGGTTGGCAAAAGCAAGACTTCTGCAGGGTAGGCTGAGTACCAGGACCATTACTGATACTGCAAAGCAGGCGTGGAATGCGTTGGTATCAGACGGGTTCAAGAAAGCGTTTGCACGCGAAACGGAGACTCTATGTGCTCCGCCGGTCACGCTGGCGTTTCGCGGCGAGTACGGTTCCCAGATTCGCGACAAGAGCCTTGGAGGACTCACGGCCATTGACGAAGTACTAAGTGAGGGTGAGCAGAAGGCCGTTGCACTTGCCGATTTCTTTGCTGAGCAGTCGATGCAACCTGCGAAACAGCCGTTGGTGTTCGACGACCCGGCAACGAGCTTTGACCACGAGAGAAAGCGCAACATTGCAGAACGACTCGTTCGTGAGTCGGACGAGAGGCAGGTCATTGTATTTACTCATGACCTCGTTTTCGCGAGCTATCTATTCGAGCTCGTACAAAAAGACCGTGACAAGCTGGATGTTTCCAAGGCCGCCTTTCACGACGTCCGTGCCGAGGGCACTGAGGCCGGACTTGTAACACTCGACTACTATCAGGGCGCGTTGAGTTTTGACGCCGCGGTAGCACGGGTTGAGGAGTTGGTCCCCAGATTGACGCAGTCGAGTGGGCAAGAGCGCAAAGACCTTTTCGCCCGATGCTATTCACAACTTCGCAGTGCGGTAGAAAAGGCCGTTGAGGAAAGAATCTTTGGCAAGGTCGTATCGCGCTGGAATGACCAAATCCAACTTCTCAATGCATCGCGGGCAACGCTTGATGCGCAAAAGAGGTGGCCTGAAGAAATCGGACAGGTGAGATAAGTGGAAATCGGCGCTCCACGAGGCGATACTCTCGCCAACCAGGAGGCCCGTTTCCGATGCGACGACCCCGCCGAAATCACTCCCCCGCGTTCAAGGCCAAAGTGGCGCTCGCGGCCCTCGCGGGCGATGCCACGCTCGCCGAGCTCGCGCAGCGCTTCGACGTGCACGCGAATCAAATCACCGAGTGGAAACGCCAGCTCGTGGCGAACGCTGCCGACGTCTTCGGCGGCGAGAGCGAACGTCGTGGACCGCCGATCGACGTGAAGGCACTCCACGCGAAAATTGGCCAACAAGCGCTGGAGTTGGATTTTTTGGCCAACGCGCTCGGTCGCGACCGCGGGCCGAGCGGAAAGCGATGATTGATCGCAAACACGACTTAGCGGTTACCCGGCAAGCGAAGTTGCTGGGGCTTTCGCGCGCTGCGGTCTACTACGCACCGCAACCCGTGCCGGAGACCGACCTCGCGCTGATGCGTCGGCTCGATGCGTTGCACCTCGAGCTGCCCTTCGCGGGCAGTCGGATGTTGCGCGATCTCCTGCGCACCGACGGCGTCGCGATCGGGCGGGAGCACGTGCGCACGCTCATGCGACGCATCGGCATCACCGCCATCTATCAGCGGCCGAGGACGACCGAGCGCCACCCGGCGCATCCGGTCTTTCCCTATCTCCTGCGCACGCTCACCGTGACACGTCCGAATCACGTCTGGGCGGCGGACATAACCTACATTCCGATGGCCCGCGGCTTCGTCTACCTCGTCGTCGTGATGGACTGGGCGAGCCGCAAGGTGTTGCGCTGGCGCCTGTCGCCAACGCTTACGAGCGACTTCTGCGTCGCGGCGCTGGAAGATGCGCTGGCGCGGTACGGCTGCCCGGAGATCTTCAACACCGATCAAGGCAGCCAGTTCACGAGCCTGGAATTCCTGAACGTGTTGCGCCGCCGACAGATCGAGATCAGCATGGACGGCAAAGGCTGCTGGCGCGACAACGTCTTCGTCGAGCGGCTCTGGCGCTCGGTCAAGTACGAAGAGGTCTACCTGCACGGCTACGAGTCGGTCTCGGATGTCCGTGCGGGTCTCACTCGCTATTTTGAGTTCTTCAATCAACGTCGCCCGCATCGCGGGCTCCGCTCTCGAATCCCGGACAGTGTGTACTTCGAAACACTGCCTGAACTACGAACCTCGTCACCCCGCGCCATTCCACTTATCGACGCCGCGTAACCTGTCTCAATCCGTCGGGCCACCTCTATCTTTGCGTGGTTTTCATGATCTGCGTCGCGATATAGAACGTCTGGGCCGTCCGCGGGAGGAGCGAGCCGCAGACTTCGCAATTCTCGATCGTGTCGTGGCGACGGGCTTTGAGACAGAGGTATTACAAATTGTAGCTGCAGCGACACTCCTGAGTCATGAGGTGTCGCACGTCACGGACCTAGCCACAAGCTGCAATCGATCCGTGTCCGCGATCGAGAAGCTGCTTCATCAGCGTAACATCATGTCTCCTAAAGCGCTGCTGAAATGGATGTTCTGTCTACACGCTGTGTGGCACATCGGAGTGCTGAAGTGGAGCGTGCGGCGGACGGCAGTCGCGGCAGGCATGAGAAAGGGTGACGCTCTATCGGCGCGCGTTACTAGGCATCTCGGTTGGCCACTGACGCGGCTGGCGAGAGAGGAAGGGTTCGACGAACTCCTCACAGAGTTCACAGCAACGTTGCGGGGCGTGTCGGAAGAAGGCGCTGGTCGGTCACGACGACTTGCCCTGAGCGCGCAACTGTAAGAACGTATCAGAGAACTGAAAGAGGTCGTCCCGAAAGTAGGAGTAGCTACTCCGGTCGGCCATAAGAGATTGCAGACGATGATAAGAAGGCCGTGAGTCTACGGGTACACGGCGGCGGAATGCCATCCCTCACATTGGAGGCTCTATGCGGGCCAAGTCGTTGCTACTTCGCTCAGTTGCAGTACTCGCTATGGGTGTGGCGGCCCTAGCCGTCAACCCCGCCCCGAGCATTGCTGGGACACCGCTACCACCGTGCAAGTCGGACTGCTTGGATGACTGTCCGGCTCATCCTGACCTGTGGTGTCAATCGTTCAACTGCAACTCCGGCGGCTCCTGCGGAACGAATGCGCAGAAGTGCCCGAACTCAGAATACATCTCTTGCGTGTGACGTTCACACCGGTCGGCGTGAACAAGTAGAGCGCCGGTCGGGACCATCATTCATGCCAGCATCCCGCCTATCATCACCGCATCCAGTCGGGGAGACGCATGGCTCCGGCTGGGTGCTCCTTTCAAGAGGAAACGCTGATGACTGCAAAAAGAGACGTTCTTGACAAACTGGCTTCTGTCATTCTTATCGCCTGCGGAGTAGTCATCAGCGGAAGCGTCGCCTACCGAACCTTCGCGTCGCCCGCTGAAAAGGGCACGCCCGTACATGCCGCAGCGCCTCGTCTAGTTCAGAACTGGAACGACGCGTACGTCGCGGGAACAGCTGTCGCGAACTCGCGGGCTCCAGTAACAATTGTCGAGATCGAGGATCTGCAGTGTCCCGCTTGCCGCCGCTTCCAACAAACGCTGCACGAGCTGCTCAAGGAATATCCCGACAAGCTCGGCTTGGTCGTGGTGAGCTATCCCCTCGACTATCACACGTACGCAATGTCCGCGGCCCGCGCCACGGAGTGCGCGGGTCGTTTCGGCCGGACACGCGAATGGATGGATGCGGTGTTTGCGAAGCAGGACTCGTTGGGCGCGAAGTCATGGGGGTCATTCGCGGTCGACGCGGGTATACCCGACTCCGGACTGATAGCTCGCTGCGCGGTCGACACAGCGAATGTCCCGCACATAAAGGCGGGAATCGCCTATGCCGATCGCGTTGGCATCGAAGGCACGCCAACGGTGCTTGTCAACGGGTGGCGTCTTGGCGAGGTGCCAACCAAGGCACGTCTCAAGCTCGCCATTGACACATTCTTGAAAGGCGAGAATCCGTTCACGAGCGGTCGTTGGGCAACCCAGTGAATAGATGCCGGTTGTTGTTTAGAGTGGCTCAGCGCCTGACCGTGCTCTTGGTGGCACTGGAGGCCGCGGGGCTATTCACGAGTCCACTCGCAGAGGGTCGTCAAGGCGGTCGGAAGTCGTCGCCCACTGTGCGAGACAGCGCGGGTATTCGCATTGTCGAGTATCCAGCCGATGCGGCTCCCGGCAGAGCAATCGTTCTTGAGAGTGCGCCGTGGCTCGAAATAGGTTGGAGACATGACGCGACGTTTGACCGACGCCAGAGGCGCCTTGAGCCGGTTGAACTATCGGACGGACGAATCGCCGTAGCCGACTACGCGAGTATCAAAGTGTTCGATCATACCGGACGCCTAGTCGGCGAAGGCGGACAAGAGGGCCCTGGTAGAGATCAGTTCAAGCATCTCGGCAAGCTGTGTCGAATCCATGGCGACACGCTCGTAGCGTTTGACATAGGAAACGAGCACCTCAGCCTGTGGACTCCAACGCCATCATTCCAGTATAGCTATGAATCGGCCGGGTACCTCACCACCGAGCCATGTCTGGAGGATGGAAGTATCGTCGTAGAGCGCGTGCCACGTGGCGCGTCTAGAGGGAGTTCTACAACGCGGACCATGGCGATCGTGCGTACGCATCCATCTGGCGGCGACATCGCAAGCCTCACTTCCGTCCCGCTTGACGAGTATGGTCTAGTGTCGCGGGAAGCGGCCATCATTGCTGCACGGGACAGAGTGATTGTTGCCGAACGGTCGCGGTATGAGCTACGAGTCGAAGACGCGAAGGGTCGTCTGGTCTCTATCCTGAGAATGAGACGAACACCACAGCCTATCACGGCGGACCGTTGGCGTTCGATCGTCGCTCACGGGATACCGAGCGACCTCGCCCCAAACGTTCGCCGCTCTCGCCTCGAGGCAGAGTTGAAAGGGCCGCATCCGCAGACATTTCCAGCGTATCGCGATGTCAAAGTAGATGCTGGCGGCCGTCTCTGGGTTCAGGAATACGAACGTCAAAACCTCTGGAACGTATTCTCCGCGGACGGGCTCACCATGAGCAGATTCGTGATGCCAACCGAACTCGGGCCAGGCGCCCGTCTCGCAAGCGTCAGGTCAAACGACGTCGTCGTAAGTCGCACTGACGACCATGGCCGTCCAGGTTTGTCCTTCTTTCGGATCGGTCATAGTTCGCATCCTTCAGCGAAAAAGTAGTCGGAGCCGGTGAGTACGGTTGGGACTAGATAATGCTGCTAGCCTTCAAGAAAGTCATCGCGCTATTGGGTATCGCCGCACTTGGATGCAATCGCGAAAGCGGGTCGCCGCGCTTTGAATACACGTACGGACTGAAGGACAGTGAGGGTGTCTTCGCATACGCGCGCGTTTCGCCCAACGGGCGCTGGCTCGCCTATTCATCAGAGAGCGCGACTGCGAAGACGGAAGATGGCGACCCGCAGCGAACCGTCAACCTAGTCGACCTCACTACGAAGCGCGTTGTCCATGAAGAACCCGGTATCGATGCATACTGGGCGCCAGATGGGCAGCGCATGATCTTCGAAAGCTTGGCTGGAAACACACCGAGCGTTGCAATTTATGATACGCGCACGGAAACCAGCGCGAGAGATGTCGTGCCGATCGCTCTTGGCGACTACTATAGCTGGGGGACTCACAACGATACCAACGTGGTGCTGACAATACTCGGCAACTACTTCTATCTGTCGGGCGACCGCCCGCGTCTGCCGGCCGAATCAATACCACCGTGCCCAGACATAGGGACCGGAGAAAGACCGTTGATTTCTCGGGATGGCCGACGCGTCACAACCTTCGTGCGCGGCACCGTAGTTGTGCGGGATTTGACCGACTGCGGAAATATCATCGATACTGGGATTCATGGCGCCAAAGCCGATTTCTCGGCTGACGGTCGCTACATCGCGTTTCACGCTCCCAAGCCCGATCGGCCGGGATATGAGATTCAAATTGTGGATCTAGAACGACGGACCGTCAGACGTTTGACTGGTATGACTGGTTCCAGCTTCTATCCCAGTTGGACAGCGGACGGGAAGCTTTGCTTTCGCTACGACGGCCAGGAGTTCCGAGGCTTTGTCATCGCAAGCAACGTACTCAGTGCTCCGGAGCAGGCGCTGCCGCTTGTCGCAATGCACACTCCGATCGATCGAAACTGGCACGACCTATTTCCGAGCGTGGCCGCACCAGGACATCGATTCAATGTGGTTACGATCTGGGCGACCTGGAATGCACACAGCCCAGACGCACTGAAGGCCCTGCAATCTGCTAGTGAATACTTTGCAAGAACGAACGCGGATGTTGGTGTTCTGATGGCGACCGATCCCGGGAGCAGTGCGCAGGACGTCCAGCGAATGGTCAGCCAGGCGCAGGTACATGTCCCTCTGCTCGCAATCGGCGGAGGTCAACTTCCGCTGTCGGAAGCAGACAACCAAGTGCCGGTCACGCTCTTGTTTGAGAATGGTCGTTTGGTAGACCGCCATCTCGGTGCTCAAACGTTCGAATCCTTGCGCGACTGGGTCTACGAGAGGGAGGTTCGACTCAGTCCGGGCGTAGGTGCTCGTTCTACCGCTGGCACAGTTGACCCGTGAGGAAGGCATGAGGTGTGGTTGTCGCAGCGTCATCAAATTGCTCGACGAGTGCCTGTCTTACACGCTTCCAGTCGTTCTCTGTACGCTGATTGCCGCTGGTGCGGATGCGCAGCAACCCGCCGGAGCACGATCGGACACGATTCGCGGTCGCGTGACGACCGACAGCGGTGTTGCCGTGCCAGGAGCAACCGTAATTGCGACGATGGCGCCTACGCTCGCCGTTGAGCGGACACTGACGGATTCCGCCGGGCGATTCGAAATTCGTTTTGATAGCGGATCAGGCGACTACCTCGTGTATGCGGCGCCGCTGGGGTACAAGGCGTTTCGGAAGCGCGTGTTGAGAGCCTCGAACGCCGCGATCGTTGTCGACATTCACCTTGTACCTGCACGAACGGTTCTGCCGGCCGTTCAAAGTGTGGCGACCAGAACGCGGCCGGCGCCGGACGGCGGCGTCGCTCATGACCCAGCTGGATTGGAGTTTAACACCAGTGGTCTTGTGGGCCTGTTGTCACCTGGACTTCAGGGTGATCTCCGCGCCCTGGCGCAAACAATCCCGGGCATTTCAGTGGCAGCCGACGGTTCGCTTGTGGCTTTCGGCATGCCGGGGCAGGTATCCACAACGATGAACGGTATGGCCTTCGCGGGCACAACCATTCCGCCCGATGCGCTCGCGCAGGTACACGTAACGACGACGGCGTACGACCCGACGATTGGTGGCTTCGCTGGCGGCAGAATCAACGTTGAGTTGGGGCGGGGTCGCCAGGTTCCCGTCACGTTCGGAAGAGTCACCTTCGACGGCTCTAGGCTCCAGTTCGGAGATGCAGCCGCTTCCACGGTCGGAGATCGTTTCTCACACCTGCAGCTCAGCGGAAACGCTGATGGCCCGATAGCGCATAAAGACTTCTGGTACAACACCGCGCTGCAAGTGACGAGACAAACGGCCTCGCCGGCATCGTTGCTTACAGCAACTCCCGGCGTGCTCCAGCGCGCAGGCCTTGGACCGTCAGTCATTCCGCGACTGAGCAACGCTGCCAGCGTGCAGGGACTGCCACTTGGTCAGAGCGACCATTCTGATCGGCAGACGGCGCAAGGACTGTCGTTCGTCGGGCGCATCGATCATTTCGCCGACCCGGCCAAACACGGCAAGCCGTGGGAGAATGCAACATCTCTAACGACCTATGCCGCACTCGATGAGGCAGACGTCCCCGGAAGCGGTGTGGCAACAGTCACGACGTCGGGCAGACGGACGCGCAGTTCTTCTGCTCAAATGGTTGGCCAGTGGATCCACATTGCCGACAACTTCACTTCGGAACTGACGGCGTCTTTGGGTGGCACATGGAATTCGGCCACGCCGAACCTAGACCTGCCAGCAGCGCGGCTTCAAGTCGCCTCGGGGGTCGACGGTGACTCCCTCGACGAAGTTCTCAACCTCGGCAGCACTCAACAGGTGACGGGGCAGTCGTCAAGTGGGTCGTGGGAAACGGTGGGACTCGTCCAGCTCTCAGCGGGGCGCGCGCATCGAATAAAGTTGTACGCGCGGTCTCTGGTCGATGACATCTCGAGCATGACGTCGTCCGGGCAACGCGGCCTATTTACGTACACGTCATTGGCGGACTTCGAGAACAACATTCCTGTTGCGTTTCAACGGACCCTGGCTGTTCCACGGGTGACGGCTAGCGCCTGGCGGGGTGCAGCCGCGATCGGGGACCTGTGGCAGCTGACACCAACTTTTCAACTCGAGCCGGGCATCAGACTCGAGGCGAACCGCATACTTACTGCTCCCGAGGCAAATCTGCGGCTCGAAGACGCGTTTGGAGTGTCGAACGCGCATGTACCGAATTCGGTTCACGCGAGCCCTCGCCTTGGGTTTGTCTGGACGTACGCACCAACCCTGGCGCTCAACGGGAACACCTCCGCAGGGTCAGCAGCGACGGGTAGAATCGCGCTGCCGGTGCGAGGTGTCCTCAGCGGAGGAATCGGTGAGTTTCGAAGTGACCTCGCAACGGTCTCCTTGCTCAACTATCGATCGGCAACCGGATTGCCTGGTGGCGCTCGCGGTATTGACTGTTTCGGTTCCGCCGCGCCACGCCCGAACTGGTCCGACTATGTTCGTGATCCGTCTTCAATTCCGACCGCCTGCAGCGGTGCGGCGGACGATCCGCTCGTCGACAGTGCGCCGGGCGTCCACTTGTTCGATGGATCCTACGACCTTCCGCGGAGCTGGCGCGCGAATCTGCGTTGGGGAAGCGTGTATCACGTCCTCCACTATGCGATTGATGCCGCGTACTCCTACAACGTCGATCAGCCGGGAACGATCGATCTGAACTTCGCTGGGCAGTCGATGTTCGCGCTTTCGAACGAAGGCGGCCGCCCGGTCTTTGTACCACCGACGAGTATCGTTGCGGCTTCGGGCGTCGTATCACCCCCCGCGGCCCGCCGAGACGCGAACTTCGGACGAGTCGTGGACCATGTGTCCGATCTGCGTTCGCGCGCTGCACAGGCGACGGTTACTCTCGTCCCAACGATGGACAATGGTCTGCTGAGCATCGCTTACACGTTGGGCCGAGTCACTAGTCGCTCTCGCGGGTTTGATGCGACGACGTTCTCGTCTCCCCTCGTCACCGAACAAGGTCGTAGCCCGTTTGATATTCGACATAGCATTTTGATTCAAACCGGATATCGATTCCCGGCGGGGATCGCGGCGAGCATGTTCTGGCACATTCAATCGGGAATACCCTACACACCGCTTGTTAGCAGTGATATTAACGGCGATGGCCTGGCGAACGATCGGGCATTTGTGTTTGCGCCAAGTGCAGCAGGCGGATCTCCCGTCGGTAACGCGATGCGTGATCTAATGGCCAGGGCGCCGTCTGCGGCACGGAAGTGCTTGCTCAAGCAGCGTGGTCGAGCGGCGCGCCCGAACAGTTGCGAAGGGCCTTGGACCGCGACGATGAACGCCGCCATTTCGTCCAGTTCTTTTCACGTTCTCGATCGGCGCCTTGCCACGGTATCTCTGAACCTCACGAACCCGCTAGGCGGACTCGACGAGCTTCTGCACGGAAGCCGAAATTTGCACGGATGGGGGGCAGCGCCTTTTCCGGATCAAACGCTACTCAACGTGCGCAGCTTCGATCCATTGGCGAAGCAGTTCACGTACAGTGTGAATCCGCGTTTCGGCTCAACGGCTGCCTCCGAGACGGTCCTGCGGTCGCCGTTCCGATTAACGCTCAGCGTGCGCGTTGAACTTGGCACGCCGCTCCAGCAGCAAGAATTCAAGCGGTTTCTCGAGGTGAACCCGGCCCGACAAAACTTCGAACGGGCACCAATCGACAGCTTGCGGTCACGGCTTTCCTTCTTGGTGGGAAATGCCTATTTCGTCCTTCTGGCGCGCCGTGATTCCTTGCTCCTCACTCGAGATCAGGTGGATGCGCTGTCAGCGGCCAATCAGACGTATCGTACACGTGCCGATTCCGTATGGCTGGATCTCGCGGAGTACATTGGCGACCACTCCACTACAACGGCGATCAAGGATGTGGGCAAGCACATTGATGACGCTATCGATCGGGTGTGGGCCATGCAGCGCAAGGAGGTTCCCCGAATGATGGCGGTCCTCTTGCCGGCGCAACAGGTCGTCGCGAGAGATCTCCTCGACTTTCTGATTGACCCGCGACATCGCCTCCCATCGCCTCATATCTTCTAGTCCTGTACCATCACAGTTCCAAGCGCCCAGAACGAACGGCGGTTACTCCAACCGCCTCTGCACCTGCTCGGAGCCCGAGATCGTCCGCTATCGCTCGCGTCTGTCCGGCCCACTCTCCGATCGCATCGACATGCACGTCACCCTCGGCGCCGTCCCCGCCGCGTCGCTGGAGCGCCCGACCGATGGCGAGCCATCATCCGCCATCCGTGCTCGCGTCGAACGGAGCAGGGCAGTCCAGCGCGCGCGCTATGCCCACGTGACCGGAGCACCGTGCAACGCGCATGCGTCAGGGCGCTGGCTGCTCGCGCACGGCCGCTTGGAGCCCGACGCTCGCAAGCTCCTCATGTCGGCAATGGAATCGCTGAAGCTCTCGGCCCGCGGCTATCATCGCGTGCTGCGCGTGGCCCGAACGATCGCCGATGTCGAGCGGAGTGATTCAGTCCTCGAGGCGCATGTTGCCGAGGCACTGCGCTATCGCCCACGTGCGTAGCGGCGGTCCGCGACGAACGTCGCTTGCGATCCGCCACGCCGCTGCGCCGACACCGACGATCAGCCTCCATCAAACCCGCGCGCGGCGCTGCTGTCGCCTCGGCGAACCGCTGTGTCCATTCGCGCGCCCGTCGATCCTCCCGGCCGCGCCCCTTGCTCCATCTGCTGCTCCGATGCTCGTGCCGTCCACCACCGGCGTGTCCGCTCCACGATCGCTCAGGCCCGACGCGGCATCGTCTCGCTCAATGATCGACTGGCCTCGCAGGACTTCGCAGGACGCCAGGTCTGTTCCGGTTCGCACTAGGCTTTCTGTCCAGGCGACTGCAGTCGCGATGTGAGACCACTGATTTGTCTCTCGGCGACGGGCCGAATCGCCAACGCGCGCGACCACTCCATTCGCGGGGCCGCAAAGCTCACGCGGCGCGCCGTCAACATCGCCGGCTGCATCAGGCGGTCATCTGGGGAGATGCGTGCTGTCTCACAGCATTCCTGACGAGCGGTCGCCGACGCGTGCCGAACCCACGATTCGCAACGATCTGTTGCATTCGAGCGCCCGCCGCTCCGACGCCGAAGGCGCTCGAACCCGATTTTCGCGACGACGTATCCATTGTTCGTTTCGATGAATCCACCGGCCGTTCCGATGACTCCACCGGTACTCGACGTCGATTCCACGGCGCGAAACGCCGACGGCACCCGTCCATGACGATGATTGCCCTCGCCGCGCCGTTGACGTGCACGGCGCAGCCGAACGTGTTGGATGCCACCCGACGGCGACCGGTTGCCCCGGGGCGCTCGATTCCCACGCGCGCAACGGCGACCGGATGGAGCGATCCCGTCGTCGCCCCGGTCGAACCGTTGAATCGCCACCGCACCGCACGCGACCGCTCGAGGCGGAACGTTCATCGCCCAACGCGCGGCGATGATCCGACCGACCCGCGTCGGCGACTCCCGCAGACGAACCGTTGACCTGACCGCGTGCGACACTGAGGCGCGCCCCCGCGGCGCTCACGTGCCCGATCGCGCGCCTGATCCCGCCACGTGCAAGTCTCATCCCTCCGCGCGCCGAACGGCGATTTTCCCCGCGCGGAACGGTCATTCCCACTGCCGACCCCTCGAGTGGCCTGCGCGGTTTGCTCGACTGCCACGTGCGAACCACCGACTTCCGCACGCGAATCGGCAACCGCCCCGTGCGAACCATCCATTCCCACATCGCAGCGTCGCAGTCCCACCGAACATCGCCGAAACCACCGGCCTGTTCGGGCCAAATTGCTACGCGAGCTCCGTGGCCAAAATCGCTTTCGATAGTCAGTATGGCGATGGAAACCGTGATTCCGAACAACCTCTGGCGATGGCTCGCCGTTGCCGCGACGCTCATCTCGGCGCTCGCGATCGTCGGTACGTATCGCGTCTTCAGCCAGACCTACGACGAGCCCGCGCATCTCGCCTCGGGCATCGAATATCTGAGCAAAGGTCAGTATCGATACGAGGCGCAGCATCCGCCGCTCGCGCGGATCATGCTCGCGCTCGGACCATACGCGCGCGGCGTCCGCACCATCGGAAAGATCAATCAGTTCTACGAAGGGCAGTTGCTGCTCGGCCAGGGCGCGGAATACCGCACGCGCCTCGCCCTCGCGCGCCTCGGGGAGCTGCCGTTCTTCATTCTCATCTGCCTTTTCACATGGCTGTGGGGACGCCGACTCCTGGGCGAAGCGGGTGCCGCGCTCGGCGTGCTGTTCGTCGCGACCAACCCGAACCTCCTCGCGCACGCTGGACTGGCGACGACGGACATCGCGCCCGCCGCCGCAATGGTCGCCGTGTTGTACATGT
>Ga0207652_10001209_pt1 | contig 23169 bp, 19 predicted proteins | sample KBSC63BmetaG_FD_184334 | JGI IMG/M metagenome (GOLD analysis project Ga0207652, IMG submission 184334) | Corn rhizosphere microbial communities from Kellogg Biological Station, Michigan, USA - KBS C6-3B metaG (SPAdes) (version 2) | ecosystem: Host-associated > Plants > Roots > Rhizosphere ... | reverse complement strand
GAGTTCGCCGCGCCCTTCGTCGCTGATGAGGCCAAGCGCTCGCTGGTCGTCGGCACGATCGACTTCGACGATTCCATCGACGCCGCCGCGGTCGCCGCGACGCTGCGCGCCAACGGCATCGTCGACACCGAGCCGTATCGAAAGCTGGGGCGTAACCAGCTGCGGATCGGCATGTTCCCGGCGGTCGAGCCGGCTGACGTAGAAGCTCTGACCACCTGCATCGATTGGGTGGTCGCCAACGTGGGGGAGGCTAGCTCGTGAAGGTCCTGGTCAAGGAGAAGATCGCCGACTCGGGGATCGATCTGCTGCGGCAGAACTTCGACGTCGACCTTGGACTCGACATGTCCGATGAGGAGCTGGCCGAGAAGATCGGCGACTACGACGCGATCCTGATCCGCTCGGCGACGAAGCTGACCCCGGATCTGATCGAGCGAGCGGACAACCTCAAGGTGATCGGCCGCGCCGGCACCGGCGTCGACAACGTCGACATCCCGGCCGCCACGCGCCGCGGCATCGTCGTCGCCAACGCGCCCGAATCGAACTCGGTGGCCGCCGCCGAGCACACCCTCGCCCTTGCCCTCTCGCTCTTCCGCAATGTTCCACAGGCCCACGGCGCTCTCGTCGACGGCCGCTGGGACCGAGCCAAGTTCAAGGGCGCCGAGCTCTACGGCAAGACGATCGGCATCGTTGGCTTCGGCCGCATCGGCCAACTCGTCGCCAAACGCGCCCAGGCCTTCGAGATGGACGTGATCGCCTTCGACAAGTTCGTCTCCGCCGAGCGCTTCCGTGAGCTCGGGGTCGAGGGCGCCGAGAGCCTCGAGGACCTCTTCGGCCGCGCCGACGTGGTCACCGTGCACGTGCCGAAGACGCCCGAGACGATCAATTTGATCGACGCCGAGGCGATCGGCCAGATGAAGCAGGGCGTGCGGATCGTCAACTGCGCCCGCGGTGAGCTGGTCGATCTCGACGCGCTCCTCGCCGGCCTTGAGTCGGGCAGGGTCGGCGGCGCCGCGCTCGACGTCTTCCCGTCGGAGCCATTCACCGAGCACCCGATTTTCGTCCGGGGGGACGTCGTCGTCACCCCTCACCTGGGCGCCTCGACCGCCGAGGCCCAGGACCGTGCCGGTGTCGTCACCGCCGAGCAGGTGACCGCGGCGCTAACCGGTGCCGTTGTCACCAACGCGGTCAACATCGCCGCGGTGCGGCCGGAGGAGATGGAAGCGCTCTCGCCCTTCGTGCCACTCTGCGAAAAGCTCGGCCGCCTGGCCGAGGGCCTGGGTCAGGGCCCGGTCGATCGGGTCATGGTCGAGTTCCGCGGCAAACTCGCCCTGCACGACACCCGCCTGCTCGGCATCGCCGTCCTCGTCGGGATCCTCTCCGGCCACACCGAGGAGCCGGTCAACCTCGTCAACGCGCCGCAGATGGCCGAGGAACGCGGGGTCGACCTTGTCGAGACCAAGGAGTCGAGCTCGGAGGACTTCACCGAGCTTGTCACGGTGCGCCTGGGCGGCGGCAGTGACGAAGTCGAGGTGGCGGGAACCGGCGTCGGCCCTCACAACGAGCCCTATCTCGTCTCGGTCTGGGGCGAGAGCTTCTACTTGCCCTTTGCCGAGCACATCGCCGTCTTCCGATACGCGGACCGCCCGGGCATGATCGGCAGGGTCGGCACGAGGTTCGGCGAGGAGGGCGTCAACATCGTCTCCGCCGCCGTCGGTGCCGAGGAGGACGGCGAGCGAGCGGTGATGGCGCTGACCACCGATGCCGCGGTAAACGAGGCGACGATCGCCAAGATTCTCGAGCTCGACGGCTTCTCAGTCGGCCGTGCTGTCGACCTCTGAGCGGCGCATGGCTGCGTCCTCGGTCGCTCGCGTGCAGAAGCACGCCACGCTCCTTGCGTCCTTGCCCTGCTTGCTCAGAGGCCCACAGCACGTAGTGTTTGCCCAGTGAAGGCGGTCGTACAGACGGGGAACGGCGGGCCCGAGGTTCTGCAGGTGCAGGAGCGGGCCGACCCGCCCGTCGGGCCTGGTGAGATTCGGATCGCAGTCAAGGCCGCCGGCATCAACTTTGCCGACACGATGGCCCGTCTTGGCCTCTACCCGGACGCGCCCAAGCCCCCCTGCGTGATGGGCTACGAGGTGGCCGGGGAGATCGAGAGCCTGGGCGACGGCGTGAGCGATTTCGCCGTCGGCGACAGGGTCATGGCCGGCACCCGCTTCGGTGGTCAGGCCGAGCTGGTCACGGTTCCCGCCGATCAGGCCCTGCCGTTGCCCGAACGACTCAGCTTCGAGCAGGGAGCCGCCTTCCCGGTTAACTACGGCACCGCCTACGCCGCGCTGATCATCATGGGCAGCCTGCGGCAGGGCGATCGCGTGTTGATCCACGCCGCTGCCGGCGGGGTGGGCATCGCCGCCACCCAGGTCGCCCGCAACGTCGGTGCGGAGATCTTCGGAACCGCTTCGTCCTCCAAGCACGAGGCGATCCGGGCTCAGGGCGTCACCCACGCGATCGACTACCGCAGCCAGGACTTCGAGTCAGAGGTGATGCGGATCACCGCTGGTGAGGGCGTCGATTTGATCATCGACGCGCTCGGCCCGACCTCCTTCCGCAAGGACTACCGCCTGCTGCGCTCCGGCGGCCGCCTGGTCATGTACGGGCTCTCCGAGGTGACCAACGAAGGTGGCCGCGATATTCCGGCAGCCCTCAAGGGCCTGGTGAAGATGCCGCTGGCGACGATTCCGTGGTGGAAGAGCCTGGCGCTGATGAACGAGAACAAGGGTGTCTTCGGCCTCAACATGCTCAAGTGGTGGGATCGTGAGGGCAGCCTCGACCGGGTCACGGAGCCGCTGATGGCGGACCTCGAGGCGGGGCGCCTGGAGCCGGTTGTCGCCGAGGCCTTCCCCTTCGAGCGAGCCGGCGAGGCACATGAATTCATCGCCCAGCGCCGCAACGTCGGCAAGGTTGTGTTGTTCCCTAGCTAGGACCCGGCGCGGCGGGGTTTCTTATGAAGAAGGTGATTCTGATCTTGCTGGCGATTTTGGCGGCGCAAACCGCGCCGCTCGCCCATGCCGAAACGACCTACACGGTCATCTTGGCTGGGGGCGCGACGCAGAACTCGATCCGCATCTGGCCCACCTCCGACGGCCGTAGCTACGTGATCGACTCGGCGGTGCCGCTTGAAGTCGGCGGCAGCGTCTGCGAAAACACGCCGGGTGTGTCGACCCAGCTGATCTGCAAAGCATCCCTCGTGGCCGGCTTCGAAATCAACGGCGGTGAAGGCAACGACACGCTCTCCGTCGCGGCGGCGATCGAGTTGCCGGTGACGATGCGGGGCGGCCCCGGCAACGACACCTTGGTCGGGGGCGGCGGCCCCGACAAGCTGATCGGTGGCGAAGGCAACGACAAGATCGCCGGTCGCGGCGGCGACGACTTGCTCTTCGGCGGCCCTGGCAGCGACGAACTTCTCGGTGGGGCCGGTAACGATGTGCTTCGCGGCGGCAGCGGTGACGTTCTCCTCGGCGGCAGCGGTCACGACACCGTGACCCGCATCGGCGTCGTCAAGCCCTCCTCCTGAGGAGGGACTCGGCGCTCAGGCCGAGACGCGCTCGGCCGTTCCGCGGGCGAGCAGCCGGCCCCCGACGAAAAAGAGCGCGACCAGGAAGCCGACGAGTGAGAGCGCGGCATCGAGTCGAAAGGCCGCCTGAATCCCATCGACAAAGGACCCCTGCGAGGAGAAGACGGTCGTCGTCAGTCCCAGGCCGATCGAGCCGCCGGCGATCTGGAACATGTAGACGATGCCGCCGGCGAGGCTGGTCTGGGATTCGTCGACCGAGGTGACGCCGGCGGTGGTGGCGGTCGGGTAGAAGCTGCCGATCCCGATCCCGAGCACGACCATGCCGGGGACCAGCGAGGCATAGCTCGAGCGCGAGGCGACGAGCGAGAAGATGAAGGGGGAGGCGGCGATGCAGCCCGCGCCGACCGTCGCCAGCAGCTTTGCCCCGAGGCGCTCGTAGAGCGGGCCGGCGACGAAGGAGACGCAGGCGAAGGTGGCGAGGAAGGGCAGCAAGCCGACCCCAGCTTCGAGTGGCGAGTAGCCGAGTTGGTGCTGCATGAACTGAGGCAGGTAGAGCAGGGCGGCGAAGAAGGTCGCCGACATCAGCAGGATCGCCAGGCAGGAGGCACGGAAGCTCTCGTTTGCCATCACCGACCGAGGCACGAGCGCCTGCGCCCCGGCGCGGCGCTCGATCGGCACGAAGGCGACCAGCAGGACCGCGGCCAGGGCAAACATGCCGAGTACGCGCGGATCGCCGAAGCCCCAGTCGTCGATCTGGTCGAGCGCGACGAGCAGCGAGACGAGGCCGACCGAGATCGCCGCGATCCCTGGGTAGTCGATCTGCTGGCGACCCTCGTCGGGCTCGGCGACCTTGACCAGCCGGTGGGTGACGAGCACGGCGAAGACCGAGATCGGCACGTTGAGGAAGAAGATCCAGCGCCAGCTCAGCGCGTCGGTGAGGACGCCGCCGATCAGTGGTCCGATCGCGTTGCCGAGCCCGGCGGCGCCGATGATGATCCCGCCCGCCAGTCCCGCCTTGTCTTCGGGCAGCAGCGCGTAGGTCATGCCGAGGATCGCCGGCCACATCAGCGCCCCGCCGATCCCCATCAGCGTTCGCGTCACGATCAGCCAGGTCTCGGTCTGCGCCGCGCCGCCCAGCGCCGACATCGAGGCGAAGATCGCGGTGCCGAGGAAGAAGGCGTTGCGGCGGCCGAACATGTCGGCCAGCCGGCCGCCGGTGACGATCATCACGCCGAAGGTCAGCGCGTAGGCGTTGACGACCCACTGGATCGTGTTGACGTTGGTGTCGAAGTCCTTCTCCATCGTCGGCAGGGCGACGTTGATCGCGGAGAAGTCATTGGCGATCACCACCACGGCGACCCCCATCGCGAAGAGGGCGAACCAGGTTGAGCGGGGGATCGTGCTTGGGGAAACCTCGCTTGCGATGCGCGCAGCCTACGCTAAGCTGAAGCGACCGAATGACGCACCGGCTCGACAGCCTCGCGCTTCTCCTTCTCCTCCCCCTGCGGGGGGAATAGCGCTGGGCGGCGCGATAGCCGCGAGAGAAAAGGTCATTCGAAAGCAGCGGAGAAGGAGGAGGACCCAGTGGCACCAGCAGATGACGCAAACCGCGTCCACATCTTCGACACGACACTGCGAGACGGCGAGCAGTCGCCCGGCATCTCACTGAACACGGGGGAGAAGGTCGAGATCGCCCAGCAGCTGGCACGGCTGGGAGTTGACGTGATCGAGGCCGGCTTCCCGATCACCTCGCCCGGAGACTTCGAAGCGGTCGAGGCGATCGCCCGCGGCGTCGAGGGCCCGGTGATCTGCGGCCTGGCCCGCACCCACAAGGCCGACATCGACGCCGCCTGGGGGGCGGTCAAGGACGCCGCACGGCCCCGCATCCACACCTTCATCTCCACCTCCGACATCCACATCGAGCACCAGCTGCAGACCGACCGCGAGGACGTCAAGGGCCAGGCGCGGGCGGCCGTCACCCTGGCCAAGTCCTACTGCGAGGACGTCGAGTTCTCGCCGATGGACGCGACCCGCGCCGACATCGAGTTCACCGCCGAGGTCTGCGCGATCGCGGTCGAGGAGGGCGCCACCGTGATCAACGTCCCCGACACGGTCGGCTACACGACGCCCGAGGAGTACGCGGAGTACTGGCGGCGCCTGTACGAGCTGGTGCCGGGGCTGCACGGGGTCGAGACCTCAGTCCACTGTCACGACGACCTGGGGATGGCCGTCGCCAACTCCTACGCCGGCGTGCTGGCGGGCGCGCGCCAGGTCGAGTGCGCCGTAAACGGCATCGGCGAGCGAGCCGGCAACTGCTCGCTGGAGGAGATCGCGATGCTGATCAACGTGCGCGAGGACGTACACGGCCTGAGCACCGGCATCAACACCCGCGAGCTGGCCCGCACCAGCCGCATGGTCTCGCGCCTGACCGGCTACGCGATCCAGCCCAACAAGGCGATCGTCGGCCGCAACGCCTTCGCGCATGAGTCCGGCATCCACCAGGACGGCGTGCTGAAGGAGCGCACCACCTACGAGATCATGGACGCAACTGAAGTCGGCCTGGAGTCGAACTCGATCGTGCTGGGCAAGCACTCCGGCCGTCACGCCCTGCGCGACGCGCTGGACCAGCTGGGCTTCAAGGTCGAGGGCAACGCCCTGAACGCCGCCTTCAAGCGCTTCAAGGAGGTGGCCGACCGCAAGAAGCAGGTGACGGCGCTGGACCTGGAGGCGATCGTCTCCGACGAGATGCGCGAGAAGGACGACTCGCACGAGCTGGCCTGGTTCGAGGTCGAGGCGGGTTCGCGTCGCGAGCCGCTGGCCCGCGTCGCGGTCAAGATGCCCTCGGGCGAGGAGTCGGTGGGGGAGTCCGGCGGCGACGGCCCGGTCGACGCGATCTTCCGCGCGATTCAGGGTGCTGCTGACACTGAGTGTGAGCTGCGCCAGTACACGGTCGAGGCGGTGACCGGGGGGGAGGACGCCCTGGGCCAGGTGACCGTGATGCTGCGCGCCGCCGGCCGCCTGGCAACCGGGCAGGGCGTCGCCACCGACATCCTGGAGGCATCGGCCCGCGCCTACGTCCGCGCCCTGTCGAACGCCCTGGAGGGTGCCGCCATCCGCGAGGCCGAGGCGGTCACGTCAGAGGCCGCGGTAGAGCGAACCCCGGGTCCATAGGACGTCACACATCCTTGTGACGCCGCGCGCCACTTGCGAGTCGACAGGTGGCACCGTCGTCCCGTGCCCCGCGAGACCGCACAGAACCGCGATATCGGCAGTTCTGCGCGGTCTCGTCGTCAAGCGGAGGAGGACGAGGGAGCGGATCGAGCGATTGCTCGGATGGCGGAGGCACAGCATGGGGTAGTTGCGCGGTGGCAATTGACGGCTCTGGGGCTGGGGGAGGATGCGATCGACTATCGGCTCGCGGTCGGCCGTCTGTGGATCGTGATGCCGAGGATCTATGCGGTCGGTCAGCGGCGCCTTCCGCCGCTCAGCAGATCGATGGCAGCGGTGTTGTCGTGCGGCGTCGGTGCGGTGCTCAGCCACCGATCAGCCGCGGCGCTCTGGGGCATTCGGGCTTTGGGGGGCGACCCGATTCATGTGGCGGTTCCGAGCAAGAGCAGGTCCACGAACCTCGTCCGACGCCATCACGTGGTTCTGCCGACCGACGAGGTCACAGTTCACGAAGAGATCCCCGTGACCACCGTGCCGCGGACGGTTCTCGATCTCGCCTCAACCTCGTCGGTCGACGAGGTTGAGGTTGCGATCAGGCAGGTCGAATTTCTGCGGCTCTATGACCAGCTGTCCTTGCTGGACATGATTGAGCGTTACCCAGGACGACGCGGAGTCGCGCGTGTGCGGGTCGCCCTTACCCGCATTGAAGCCCTGCCCGCCGGTCGCGTCAGGAGCCCGCTCGAGACGAAGTTCCTTCCCTTCCTACATCGCTATCGGTTGCCGCGTCCGCGCCTCAACGATTGGATCACAGTCGGCGAGAGGCGGTTTCAGGTTGATTGCCACTGGGTGGGCACCCGTCAGGTCGTCGAGCTCGACAGCTGGCAGGCGCACGGCACTCGGACTGCGCACCGCGAAGATCGGACTCGGGATCGCGTCCTCCGCGTGGCCGGTTACGAAGTTACGCGAATCACCTGGGCGCAGCTCGACGATGAACCGGAGGCCATCGCTGGGGACCTGAGGCGCCTGCTCGGCGTCGATCGGCGAGCGGTTCCGAAGTGATGGAGCCAGTTACAAGCGTATGTGATAACGTACGCCCATCGCTACCGCCATCATCAAACCCCACCCGCCAGCCCCTCGGGACAAAATGCCGGTCGCTGCTGCAGAGGCCCCCGCCGTGGGTGATCGCGTGCGGGCCTTGCGCGAGGCGATGGGGTTTTCGCTGCGCGACCTGGGCGAGCGCTCCGGCGTCAGCGCACCGATGCTCTCGCAGGTCGAGCGGGGGGAGACCAGCCCGACGCTAGTGGTGGCGGCGAAGATCGCCGCCGGGCTGGAGTTGACGCTCTCACAGCTGCTGCGCCTCGACGAGGGCGAGCACGTCGCGGTCAGTCGCGCCGGCGACCGGCGCGCGCTGGAGCGCGGCGGCCATCGTTTCGAGGAGTTGACGCCCCCGCTGCCGGGACAGCGCGCCGACGTCTCGCTGCACACGCTGGAGGCAGGCGCGAGCACGGGTGGCCACGACGATCCGCCAATGCACGAGCCCGGCAGTCGTGAGACGGCGGTGGTCTTGACCGGCACGCTGGTGCTGGTCGTCGATGGCACCCGCCACGAGTTGGGCGAGGGCGACAGCGTCACCTTCGATGCCGATCTTCCCCACCATTTCGAGAACGAAGGCGAGGAGCCCACCCGCTTCTTCGCCGTAATCGCCGCGGGCCTGAGAAGGGGCTAGCGGCCCCGGACGTGGAAGTGAGGAGCAAGATTCCGGTGACCACGAATGCGACGAACGAGAGCAGAGGAGGCGACGATTGACCATGCCGCAAACCATGTTCGACAAGCTCTGGGAGGCCCATGAGGTCTCTGACGGCCTGATCTACATCGACCTGCACCTGGTCCACGAGGTCACCTCGCCACAGGCTTTCGATGGCCTGCGCCTGGCCGGCAGGCAGGTGCGTCGCACCGACAAGACCCTGGCCACCGCCGACCACAACACGCCGACCGACGGCACGATGGCGGCGCGGCTGATCGCCGATGAGCTCTCGCGGGTCCAGGTCGAAACACTGGAGCGCAACTGCGAGGAGTTCGGCATCCCCGTCTACTCGCTGGGCTCCGATCGGCAGGGGATCGTTCACGTGATCGGGCCGGAGCTGGGCGTGACCCAGCCCGGTATGACGATCGTCTGCGGCGACAGCCACACCTCCACCCATGGGGCCTTCGGCTCGCTGGCCTTCGGCATCGGCACCTCCGAGGTCGAGCACGTGCTGGCGACCCAGTGCCTGGTGCAGAAGCGGCCGAAGACGATGCGGATCTCCTACTCCGGAGAGCTCGGCTCGGGGGTGACGCCCAAGGATTTGATCTTGGCGACGATCGGGCGCCTCGGCACCGGCGGCATGACTGGCTACGCCGTCGAGTACGCCGGGCCGGCGATCGAGGCCCTGGAGATGCCCGGTCGGATGACGATCTGCAACATGACGATCGAGGGGGGCGGGCGCGCCGGCATGATCGCCCCCGACGAGAAGACGATCGAGTGGGTCCGCGGTCGCCCCGGCGCCCCCGCTGACTTCGACGCCGCCGCCGAACGCTGGCGACAGCTGCCGAGCGACGACGGCGCCGCTTTTGACACCGAGGTCGAGGTCGATGCCGGCGCGATCTCGCCGATGGTCACCTGGGGGACCAACCCCGGCATGGTCTGCGAGGTCACCGACAGCGTTCCCGATCCGGCGGCGATGGACTCGCCCGCCGATCGCGAGTCAGCCGAACGTGCCCTCGCCTACATGGGCCTGAAAGCGGGCACGCCGATGACAGAGGTGGCGCCGGAACGCGTCTTCATCGGCTCCTGCACCAACTCGCGGATCGAGGACCTGCGCGAGGCCGCCGAGATCGTCGACGGCCGCAAGGTCGCCGGCTCGGTGCGGGCGATGGTCGTGCCGGGCTCACAGCAGGTCAAGGCAAACGCCGAAGCCGAGGGGCTGCACGACGTCTTCCGCTCCGCCGGCTTCGAATGGCGCGAGGCGGGTTGCTCGATGTGCCTGGGCATGAACCCCGACGTCCTGATCGAGGGCGAGCGCTGCGCCTCGACCTCGAACCGCAATTTCGAGGGGCGCCAGGGCAAGGGCGGGCGCACCCACCTGGTCAGCCCGAAGATGGCCGCTGCCGCGGCGATCGAGGGACATTTCGTCGACATCAGGGATTGGAGCTAGAGATGAGACCGATAGACGTGATCGAGGGCAAGGTCTCGGTGCTGGATCGCGCCGACGTTGATACCGACCAGATCATTCCCAAGCAATTCCTCAAGCGGGTCGAGCGGACCGGCTTCGGCGAGTTTCTCTTCTACGACTGGATCCGCGACGGCGAGATCGAGCTGGAGCCCAACCCGATCCTCGTCACCGGGGCCAACTTCGGTTGCGGCTCCTCGCGCGAGCACGCTCCCTGGGCACTCGAGGACTTCGGCTTCCAGGCGATCGTCGCGCCCTCCTTCGCCGACATCTTCTACTCAAACTGCACGAAGATCGGGCTGCTGCCGGCGATCCTCGACGAGGAGCACTGCCGGGCGGTCGCCGAGGCCGGCGAAGCCCGCATTGACGTTGACGACGAGACGATCACCTGCGCCGCCGGCGTCTTTGAGTTCGCGGTCGAGCCCGACGTCAAGCACCGCCTGCTCAACGGTCTGGATGACATCGGCATCACGCTGGAGAACGACGCCGCGATCGACAGTTTCGAGCAGGCGGGCGGTGCCGAGCGCGGGCCGGTTACGACGGCGCTCTGATGGCCTCGGCTACGCGAGACTGGGACGCGGGGAGCTACCACCGCGTCTCCGTCCCGCACGAAGAGTGGGCCCGCGCGGTGCTGGACCGGCTGCCGCTGCGGGGCGATGAGACCGTCCTCGATGCCGGCTGCGGCAGTGGCCGCGTCACCGGGCTGCTGATCGAGCGGCTGTCCGGGGGACGCGTCATTGCCGTCGACGGCTCGCCCTCGATGGTCGAGAAGGTGCGCGAGACCCTACGGCCCGGCGACGAGGCGCTGGTCTCCGACCTGACTGAGCTGGAGTTGGAGCAGCAGGTCGACGCGGTCTTCTCCAGCGCCGTCTTCCACTGGGTCCTGGACCACGATCTGCTCTTCAAGCGCCTGGCAGCGGCGCTGCGGCCCGGCGGCGCCCTCGCCGCTCAGTGCGGTGGGGCGGGCAACATCGACCGGCTGCGCGCGATCAGCGGCGAGGTCGCCGCCGCCGAGCCCTTTGCGTCCTACTTCGAGGACTTCGACGAACCGTGGAACTACGCGAGCGCGGAGGAGACGGAGGCGCGGCTCGAGGCGGCCGGCTTTGACCGGGCCCGCTGCTGGTTGCAGCCGTGGACGATCGAGCCGCCGGAGCCGGCCGAGTTCCTGCGCACCGTCTGCCTCGGCCCGCACATGGACCGCCTGCCTGGGGAGTTGCGAACGCCCTTCGTCGAGCGGGTGCTCGCGGAGGAGCCCGACCCGCTGCAGCTGGACTACGTGCGCCTCAATATCGAGGCCCGAAGGCCGTGACGGCTCCGCTGTTCCTTGTCACCGAATGACGGTGCAAAGGACCAGCGGAAGGATGTGCATAGAGTGCCGACCGAGTGAATGAGACTCCCCGCATAGTCTTGCTGGCGGGCGACGGCATCGGGCCCGAGATCGTCGCCTCCACCCGTCGCCTGCTCGAGGCGCTCGGTGAGTTCGAGTTCGAAGATCAGCTGATGGGCGGCTGCTCGATCGACGCCCACGGCACGGCGCTCACCGACGAGGTGCTCACGGCCTGTCGTGCTGCCGATGCCGTTCTACTCGGCGCCGTCGGCGGTCCTAAATGGGACACCACCGACCCCGACGCACCGCGTCCCGAGCAGGGCCTACTCGGCTTGCGCAAGGGTATGGGTCTCTATGCCAACCTGCGCCCGGTGCGGCCGAGCCCGGCGCTGGTCGGCGCCAGCCCGCTGCGCCCCGAGCGCATCGTCGGCACCGACCTGCTCGTCGTCCGCGAGTTGACCGGCGGCATCTACTTCGGCGAGTCCGGCCGCGACGGCGACTCCGCCCACGACACCTGCGAGTACTCCGCCACCGAAATCGAGCGCATCGCCCGGGTCGGCTTTGAGGCCGCACAGCGCCGCGCCGCCGGCTCGGATCGCAAGCCGCGCGTCACCTCGGTCGACAAGGCCAACGTGCTGGAGACCTCGCGCCTCTGGCGCGAAATAGTCGGCCGCGTCGCTCATGACTATCCGGACGTCACCCTGGACCACCTGCTGGTTGACAACGCGGCGATGCAACTCGTCTCGCGCCCGGCCGACTTCGACGTGATCGTCACCGAGAACCTCTTCGGCGACATCCTCAGCGACGAGTCGGCGATGCTCACCGGCTCGCTCGGGATGCTGCCCTCGGCCAGCCTCGGCGCCGACGGCGAGCCCGGCCTCTTCGAGCCGGTCCACGGCTCGGCCCCCGACATCGCCGGCCAGGGCACTGCCAACCCGCTCGCCACCTTCCTCTCGGCGGGGATGATGTTGCGCCACGGCCTCGACCGGGCCGATGACGCCGCCCGGATCGAGTCGGCGGTCGACGCGGTGCTCGACCACGGCCTCCGCACCCCCGACCTGGCGGGCAAGGCCGAGACCGCAGTGGGCACCGAAGAGGTCACCGAGGCCGTCCTGGCCGAGCTGAGCGCTTAGCTCCGGTGCGCCTTATGCACGCCTGAAGTACATAAAGCGCACCGGAGCGCTGTGGTTAGGGCGCCGTTACTGCCCACTGGCCGTAGGCGGAAACTTCTGCCCCGCCTTTGATTTCGAGGCCGAACCCGAGTCGGGTGTTGTTCTCGGCGGTCAGAGTGGGTGAGCCGCTGTCTTCGGTGGTGTAGATGCAGAGATTTCCGGGGGTCGCCTGGGGAGTCTGGCTCCCACCGAGACCGGTGCAATTCGCGCTCGTTTCGCCTTTTTTAAGCACAGTGACGGCGGGTGCTGCGAGCAGCGGAAACTGGTAGCTGACCGCCCCGCGGCTCACTTTTTCGCCGCCGACGTCGAAAACTCCGCGCAGCGTCTGACCCGACTTCAGGGTGGACAGCAGCGGGCCAATTTCGTCGCTCAGCTTGGCCGCGGTGACCGAGCCTTTGCCGAGCTTTGCGCTGGAGACCGATTCGTTTGCCAGCTTCGGCGTCGTCACCGCTTCGTTCTTGAGCTTGTTGGTCGTCACGACGCCGTTCTTGATCGTCGAGGCGATCACCGAGCTTGCGCCCAGCTTCGGCGTCGTCACGGCGCCGTTGCCGATGTTGCGTGGCCCGACCGAGTTGGGGCCGAGCTTGCCGATCGTCACCGCTCCGTTTGCCAGCTTGGCGGTGGTGACGGCCTGCTTGCGGATCTTGGCCGCGGTCACGGCTCCCCGCTTGAGCTGCTTGGGGCCGACGCTATTGCGAGGCAGGCCGGCGGCGACGGCGACGCCGCCGAGGGCGAGGAAGAGCGCCATCGTGGCGATCACGTTGGAATAAGTAAGTCGTTGGCGAATTGCGGTAAGCATCAAGAGGTCTCCTTTGCGGTTGACGCGGTTCCTTTCTCGGCTCGGCTCGAATGACCTTGCGCGATCGGGCATACTTCCCCGAACATGGATACGGCCGAGTTGATTTGGCATAACGGCGAGTTCGTGCCCTGGGAGGACGCCAAAGTCCACGTCCTCAGCCACGCGCTGCACTACGGCACCGGCGTCTTCGAGGGCGTGCGTTGTTACGAGACCGAGCGCGGCCCAGCGATCTTCCGCCACGCTGACCACCTCGACCGCCTCGCCAAGTCGGCCGAGCTCTATTACCTCGGCCTGCCTTACTCGACCGAGCAGATCGGCGAGGCGACGCGCGAGCTGATCCGCCGCAACGGGCTCGGCTCCTGCTACATCCGCCCGCTTGCCTTCCGCGGCTACGGCAGCCTCGGCCTCTACGCCACCGACGCGCCGGTCGACGTCATCGTCGCAGCCTTCCCCTGGGGCGCCTACCTCGGCGAGGAGGGCCAGAAGCACGGCATCCGCGCCAAGGTCTCGAGTTGGCGCCGGATCAGTCCCGCCGGCCTGATCCCGCACGCCAAGGCCTCCGGCCAGTACCTCAACTCGATCCTCGCCAAGACCGAATCGACCAACGCCGGCTACGAGGAGGCGATCCTGCTCGACGAGCGCGGCTTCGTCTGCGAGGGCTCGGGCGAGAACATCTTCCTCGTCCGCGACGGGCAGATCGTCACCCCGCCGCACGTCGCAGCGATCCTCGACGGGATCAACCGCAAGTCGGTGATCCAGATCGCCCGCGACCTCGGCTACACCGTGGTCGAGCGCGACGTCGCCCGCGCCGAGCTCTACCTGGCCGAGGAGATCTTCCTCACCGGGACCGCCGCCGAGCTGGTCCCGGTGCGCGAGATCGACGACCATCCGATCGGCGAGCCGGGTGAGATAACCCGCCACGTGCAGGCGAAGTTCGTCGACGCGCTCTACGGTCGCGCCGAGGAGTACCTCGAGTGGCTCGACTTCGTCGAGGTTCCGGCTGGAGCGGACGAACCGAGTAAGGTCAGTTCCTGATGCACCTGCGTTTCGACTCGATCGGGCGAATTACCGCAGCCGCCTAGCGGCTGGCGCGGCTCTGCCGTGCGCTCGGGTCTCGTGAGGCCCACCCCCGATCTCCTCGAAGCGAAAGGCATCAGATGGAACAGGTAAAGCTCTACGACACCACCCTGCGGGACGGCATGGGGGGTCAGGGAATGTCGCTCTCGGTGGGCGAGAAGCTCAAGGTCGTCCAGGCCCTCGACGGCCTCGGCGTCCACTTCATCGAGGCCGGTTTTCCCAGCTCCAACCCCAAGGAGGCCGAGCTCTTCGAGCTGCTCGCCGAGCTGCGGTTGGAGCAGGCGACGATCGCCGCCTTCGGCATGACCCGGCGCCGCGACGTCGCCGCCGAGAACGACGCCGCCCTGGGTGTCCTCGCCGCCTGCTTCGCGCCCGTCGTCTGCCTGGTCGGCAAGAGCTGGCGCCTGCACGTCGACAAGGTGATCAAGGTCTCGCCTGAGGAGAACCTGGCGATGATCGCCGACTCGATCGCCTTCCTCCGCACCCAGGGCAAGCGGCCGGTGTTCGACGCCGAGCACTTCTTCGACGGCTATCGCGACGACTCGGCCTATGCGCTGGAATGCGTGCGCGCCGCCGCCGAGGCGGGTGCCGAGAACGTCACCCTCTGCGACACCAACGGCGGCAGCCTGCCGGCATTTGTTGCCGCGGCGACGGCCGCCGTCGCCGCCGATCTGGATGGGAAGGTCGAGCTTGGCATCCACACTCACAACGACGCCGAGTGCGCGGTCGCCAACTCGCTTGCCGCGGTCGAAGCCGGCGCCCGGCTCGTGCAGGGCTGCGTCAACGGCTACGGCGAGCGCTGCGGCAACGCCAACCTCGCCTCGATCCTGCCGGCGCTGCAGCTGAAGATGGGCTTCGACGTGGTCAACCCCGAGCAGCTGGCGAGCCTGACCGCGACCTCGCACTACCTCGACGAGCTCTGCAACATGACCCCAAACCCGGATCGGGCTTATGTCGGGCGCAATGCCTTCGCCCACAAGGCGGGCCTGCACGCGGCCGGAGTAGCAACCGATGCGAGCACCTTCGAGCATCTCGAGCCGGCCCAGGTCGGCAATGAGCGCGACATCCTTGCCTCGGAGCTCTCCGGCAAGGCGACGATCCGCAGTGCCGCCGAGCGGGCCGGACTCGAGCTCGACGAGGGAGCCGCGAGCGGGGCGGTTCAGCGACTCAAGCAGCGCGAGCACCGCGGCTACCACTACGAGGCGGCGCAGGCTTCCTTCGAGTTGCTGCTGCGGCGCGAGGCCGGCGTCTACGAGCCGCTCTTCGAGCTCGAGAGCTTTCGCGTCACAACCGAGAAGCGCGAGGGCAGCGAGGTCGAAACCGAGGCGACAATCAAGGTCGTCGTCGGCGGCGAGCGCTACGTCGAGGTGGCCGAGGGCAACGGACCGGTCAACGCTCTGGACAAGGCCCTGCGCGCCGCGATCGGCGCCCGCCACCCGCACCTCGCAGACGTCGAGCTGACCAACTACAAGGTGCGCATCCTCGACGAGAACCACGGCACCGGGGCCGTGACCCGGGTCCTGCTTGACTCGACCGACGGCCAGCGCGAGTGGGGCACGATCGGCGTCTCGGAGAACATCATCGAGGCGTCCTGGGAGGCCCTGGTCGACTCGCTCGCCTACGCCTTCCAGCCCCGCTCCGAGGAATAGGCTCCGCCGTCGTGGCAGGCCCAGACGAAAACGAGCCGATCCCGCTTGCCAGACCGGAGATTGGCCCGCGTGAGGAGGAGCTGGTCGCCGAGGTGCTGCGCTCGGGCCGGCTCTCGCTGGGGCCGATGGGCGAGCGCTTCGAGCGGGCTTTTGCCGAGTGGCTCGGGGTCGAGGACGCGGTCGCGGTCTCCAGCGGCACGACCGGGCTCCACCTCGGGGTGAGGGCCCTCGGCTGGGGGACGGGCGACGAGGTCCTGACCAGCCCCTTCAGCTTCGTCGCCTCGGCCAATTGCCTGCTCTACGAGGGGGCGAGGCCGGTCTTCTGCGACGTCGATCCAGTCACGCTCAACCTCGATCCGGAGGCCGCGACCGCCGCTGCCGGTGAGCGTACCGCCGGGATCCTGCCGGTCCACATCTTCGGCTACCCGGCGGCGATGCCGGAGCTTGAGGCGCTGGCGGCTAAGCACGACCTCGGCCTGCTCGAGGACGCCTGCGAGGCGCTCGGCGCGGTCGACTCCGAGGGCCGCAAGGTCGGCGCCAGGGGCCACCTGGCCACCTTCGCCTTCTACGCCAACAAGCAGATGACCACGGGGGAGGGGGGCATGGTCGTTCCCGGCGACGCGACCGTCGCCGCCCGCCTGCGCAATGAGCGCAATCAGGGCCGCGCCGCCGACATGGGCTGGCTCGACCACAGTGGCCTCGGTTTCAACTACAGACTCTCCGACCTCGCAGCCGCGCTCGGGGTTGCCCAGGTCGAGAAGCTGGCGGAGATGCTGTCCGCGCGCGAGCGGGTGGCGGCGATGTACGCCGAACGGCTTGGGGGAGTGGAGAGCGTGGAGGCACCGATCGCCGCCCGCGGCGCCGAGCGGCGCAGCTGGTTCGTCTACGTCGTCCGCCTCGGCGAGGGGACCGATCGCAACGCGACGATCGCGCGCCTGGCTGAGCGCGGTGTCGCCGCCAAGGCCTACCTGCCCTGCATCCACCTCTTTCCCCACCTGCGCGAGCTGGGCTACCGCGAGGGCCAGTTCCCGGTCGCCGAAGCGGCCTCCGCGCACTCGCTGGCCCTGCCGTTCTTCCCGGCGATGAGCGAGGCGCAGGTGGACCGCGTCTGTCAGGAGTTGGCGGCGGCGCTCGGTCAGGGCGCGTTCAGGGAATAATCGCCCGCCCATGGCCCGTTTCCGCAAGGACCCAGATCCGCGCTTCTGGCGCCTCAACCGCTCGCTGCCCTTCGACTGGCAGCTGGCCGCCTATGACCTCGACCAGTCGCGCGCCCACGCCCGCGGCCTGGAGCGGCTCGGCGTCCTCGACGCCACCGAGCTGGCCGAGATGGAGGCGGGGCTCGACCGGGTCCAGAAACGCATGGCCGAGCACGGCTTCGAGTTCGAGGGCGCCGACGAGGACATCCACATGGCGATCGAGCGATTGCTGGGGGAGGAGATCGGGCCGCTGGCCGGCAAGCTCCACACCGGTCGCTCGCGCAACGACCAGGTCGCCACCGACGTCGCCCTCGTCGTCCAGGCCCACTCGCTGCGCGCGATTGAGCTCTGCGCGGCGACGATGGAGCAGCTGCTCGCTCTCGCCGAGGCGCACAAAGGCTGGGCGATGCCCGGCTACACCCACCTGCAGCGCGCCCAGCCCGTCTACCTCGGCCACCACCTGCTCGCCTACTTCTGGATGCTCGCCCGCGATGTCCTGCGCTTCCAGTTCGCGCTCGACAGCGCCTCGGTGATGCCGCTCGGCTCCGGCGCGCTCGCGGGGGTCAACTGGGAGATCGACCGCGAGGCGGTCGCCGCCGACCTCGGTTTCGAGCACGTGAGCCACAACTCGATCGACGGCGCGTCAAATCGTGACTTCGTCCTCGATTACCTCTCCGCCGCTTCGAATTGCGCGATGCACCTCTCGCGCCTGGGCTCGGAAATCGTTATCTGGTCGAGCACCGAGTTCGGCTTCTGCCAACTCGATGAGTCGTTCTCCTCGGGCTCCTCGATCATGCCGCAGAAGGTCAACCCTGACTCGGCCGAGCTGCTGCGGGCGAAGAGCCCCCGCGTCGCCGCCTCCTACGCGACCCTGCTCGGGGTCATGCACGCGCTACCGCTGACCTACGGCAAGGACATGCAGGAGGACAAGGAGCCGCTCTTCGACGCGATCGACACGGTCGAGGCCTGCCTCGACGTGGCGGCGGGCATCCTCGCCGGGATCTCCTTCGACCGCGCTCGCATGGAGGACGCCTCGGGCGACGAGATGCTGGCCGCGACCGAGGTCGCCGACCTGCTGGTCCGCCGCGGCGTGCCCTTCCGCGAGGCGCACGGGATCGTCGGCGGTCTCGTCCGCGACGCGATCGAGCAGGGCAAGTCACTCTCCGAGCTGAGCGCCGAGGACCTGCGCAAGCGCTCCGAGCACCTCGACGACTCCTATTACGAGGTGCTGCGGCGCAGCAGCTGGTTGGAGTCGAAGAAGATCGCCGGCGGCACCGGCTCGGTTCCGCTCGCCGCGCAGCTCGGCGAGGCGCGGGAGACGCTCGACGCGGTCAAGGCGCGGGTGCTCGAAGAGCGGTCGTGAAGCGACAGGCCGCGAAGCCCGAGGGCCGGGCCCATCGGCTCGCAGAGCCGATGGGGGCTGATTTCTTCGAGCGTTCGGTTCACCTCGTCGCCCGCGAGCTGATCGGCTGCCGACTCTTCTTCGCCGGCTGCGGTGGCACGATCGTCGAGACCGAGAGCTATGAGCGCGACGACCCCGCCTGCCACGCCTACGTCGGCCTCACCGATCGCACCGAGGTCCTCTTCGGCCCGCCCGGTCGCGCCTACGTCTACCTCTCCTACGGCATCCACTGCCTGCTCAACTTCGTCGCCGAGCCCGAGGGCGAGGCGGCCGCGGTCTTGATTCGCGCCCTCGAGCCGACCGCCGGCCTGGAGCAGATGCGAGCGCGCCGGGGCGAGCGCCCCGACCGCGAGCTCTGCTCGGGCCCCGGCAAGCTGACCGAGGCGCTGGGGATCGGGCTCGAGCAGAACCGGGCTGATCTCAGCCGCGATCCCTTCCTGCTCCTGCCGCCCGAGCCTGGTCACGCGCGGGAGGTTCTCACCGGCCCCCGCATCGGCATCACGAAAGCGGTCGAGCGCCCCTGGCGCTTCGCCGCCGCCGGCAGCCCCTTCGTCTCGAAGCCGCCCCCGGACGCGGGAGCGCGGACGCGAGATCGCCGGGGATGATTGGCGCGTCCGCGCGGGAGCGGAGAAGGTGGGGGCCGGCGTTGCCTATCCGGCGGTAACGCCGCCGCCGCTGGAAGGAGCAGCGGGTTCGGCTGGGGTCGGTTCCACGGGTTCGGCCGGTTCCGCTGCTTCCGGCGCTTCTTCTTCGGGCGCCGGTTCAACCGGTTCGCTCACTTCCGGTTCCGGCGCCGCTTCGGTTTCTTCTGAGGTTTCAGGCGCCGTGTAGGTCGGCCCTTCCGACGAAGATCCCGAGCCCGATTCGCCCTTGCTCGCCCTCTTTTCCTTCGCTTCGGCGGCGCGTTCGGCCTTGATTTCCTCCCAGGCTGAGATCACCCGGGCCCAGATCAGCGCCGGGAATGTGCCGCCCATCACCGGGCCGCCGTTGTAGAGCGTCGTCATCGGCGTCGTCGTGTCGGCATAGCCGACCCAGACGCAGGCGGTCACTTCGTCTTCGACCCCACCGCAGAACCAGGCGTCGCCGTTGTTCTCGGTCGTTCCCGTCTTGCCCCACTGGCCCGAGTGGCCGATCTGGGCGTTGGTGCCGGTGCCGCTCGAGACCACGGTTTCGAGAATGCTCTTCGCTTCTTCGGCGACCCCTTCGGGGATCACCTGGGTGTGGGTCGAGTCGTTGTCGCCGTCCTTGATCGTGTGGCCATCGCGGTCGGTGACCTGGGTGTAGGCGACCGGGCTGTCTCCGGGTCGCGGCGCCAGCGTGCCGCTGACCCGGTCGCCGTTGTTGCCGATCGTCGAGTAGGCGTAGGTCCAGCCCAGGGGCGTGACGCCTACTTCGAGCCCGCCGAGCACCATCGAGGGGTTGGTTGAGATCGGGTCCTCGTAACCGGCCTTGTGGATCGTCGAGGCAATCGAGTGGGTGCGGTCCTGGATCGTCTTGCCCTTCAGCGCTTCGAGGCCGAGCTGGGCGTAGATCGAGTTGTCGGAGTAGGTCGTCGCGCAGACGATGTCACATGAGCCCAGATAGGAGTCCTCGTCGTTGTTGACTTCGAAGACTTCCTGGTCGTGCTTGCCGTAGTGGATGTATTGAGGGGCCGATTCGAAGGTTGTGTAGGGGGAGATGCCCTCCTCGAGCGCGGTGATCAGAGTGAAGGGCTTGATCGAGGAGCCGGGCTGGCGGTGTCCCTGGGTGGCGAGGTTGAACGGCTTGGTTTCGAAGTTGGGCCCGCCGACCATCGCCTTGACCCCCGCGTTGTGGTTGTCGAGCACGACGACCGAGGCGGTGGCGGGGGAGTAGCCGAGGTATGAGTTGACCGCTTCTTCGGCCGCTTCCTGCAGGCGCAGGTCAAGCGTCGACTTCACTTTCAGGCCGCCAAAGAACGTCTTCGAGGCGCCGTAGCGTTCAACCAGTTGCTGGCGCAGCCAGGCGGTGAAGTAGGGGGCCTTCGATTCGAGTTTGGGAGGCGAGATGTCGCTGGGTGAGGGCAGTGCTTGGTGGCGCCCTTCGTTGTACTGCTCTTGGGTTATGTATCCCTGTTCGAGCATCTTTTCCAGCACCAGGTTGCGGCGGCCGAGGGCGTTTTCGGGGTAGACCTTGGGGTCGAAGGCCGAGGGCGAGGCGATGATCCCGGCGAGGGTCGCTGCCTCCCAGGGCTCGAGCACCGAAGCGCAGGGCTCGGCCGGGGTACCGCAGCCCGGGTGGGCGCTGCCGAAGTAGGTGCGGGCCGCCGCCTCGATCCCGTAGGCGCCCTCGCCGAAGTAGATCGTGTTGAGGTACTCGGTGAGGATTTTGTCCTTGGTCCAGTGGCGCTCGAGCCGGTAGGCGAGGGCCGCCTCGCGAAACTTCTCGAGGATCGTGCGGCTGCCTTCGGCTTCGAGCGCGTTCTTGACGAACTGCTCGGTGATCGTCGAAGCACCCTGCTGGGCGCTCTGACTGAGCACGTCCTTGATCAGGGCGCGGGCGATGCCCTGGAAGTCGACGCCGCTGTGTTCGTAGAAACGGGCGTCCTCGATCGAGACCACCGCGTTCTTGATGTTGGGGGAGATCTGGCCGGAGGTGAGCAGGATCTTGTTCTGATCGCTGGTCAGGGTGCCGATCGGTTCGCCGGAGGAATCGTAGACCTCGCTGTTCTTAGAGGCCTTGTACTGGGCGAAGTTGTAGATCGCCGGCAGGTCCTGCGAGACGGCGGCCATCATCCCGAAGATCATCGAGACAAGGGCGAGGACGGAGAGGCCGAGCAGGACGAAAAGGATGCGCAGCCTCTTCAAGCGAGGCTTGCGCTTGCTCTCAGGGGGGGCCGGCGGCGCTGGCGGCGGAACTTCGCCACCCCGCCGGCGGGGCTTTAGTCGGAGGACTGCCATCTAAAGGCTCGCGACTCGGCAGACGGCTCGGCCCGCCGAGCGGAGGCGGCAGTCTAGCATTGGGCCCTTGAGCGCCGACCGAGCAAGCGTGCATCTCTGGTTCTTCGCGCCGCGAGGTCGGCGCGACCCGTAATGGCCGCGGACCTGACGCGCAACGCGGTCGATGTGCTGCCGGCGGGCATGTTGCGGGAGCAGCTCGATGGCGGGGGGTCACTGCGGGTGAAGTTGGGGATCGATCCGACCACGCCCGACATCCATCTTGGTCACACGGTCGTGCTGGAGAAGCTGCGCGAGTTCCAGCAGGCGGGCCACCAGGTGGTGCTGATCGTCGGTGACTTCACCGCCCGGGTCGGCGATCCGAGTGGTCGCTCGGCGCAGCGGCCGCTGCCCTCCCCGCAGGAGATCGAGGCCAACGCCGCCACCTACCAAGAGCAAGCCTTCAAGGTGCTCGACCGCGAGCGCACCGAGGTGCGCTTCAACAGCGAGTGGCTGCGGATGGAGCCGGAGGGCCTGCTCGGCCTGCTCGCCCAGACGACCGTCGCGCGCTTGATCGAGCGCGACGCCTTTCAAAAGCGCCTCGCGGCGGGCGCGCCGATCGCCGCGCTGGAGCTGCTCTACCCGCTGCTGCAGGGCTATGACTCGGTCGCGGTCAAGGCCGACGTCGAGCTGGGGGGGACCGACCAGAAGTTCAACCTGCTCTTCGGCCGCGACATCCAGACGGCCTACGGTCAGAAGCCGCAGTCGATCCTGACCATGCCGATTCTGGTCGGCACCGACGGCGAGCGCAAGATGAGCAAGTCGCTGGGTAACTACATCGGCGTCACCGAGTCGCCGGAGGAAATGTTCGGCAAGACGATGCGGGTGCCCGACACGGCGATGCCCGGGTACTTCCGGCTCGTGCTTGGCGGCGAGCCACCGGCGGGCCTTCCGCCCAATGAGGCCAAGCGCGCCCTCGCCCGCGGCATCGTCGAGCGCTTTCACGATGCGGCGGCGGCAGAGGCCGCCGAGCAGCACTTCAACCGGCTCTTCGTCGAGCGCGGCGCGCCCGATGAGGTCGAGGAGCTTGACTTGAGCCCCTTCGCCGGCGAGGGGGGTGGCGAGGTCCATCTGCCCGCCCTGATGGCCGCCGCGTTCGGCATCAGCTCGAGCGAGGCGCGGCGCCTGATCAAGCAGGGAGGGGCGAAGCTCGACGGCGAGACGATCCCCTCCGATACGCTGGATCTGGCTCAGAGTGCGCTTGACGGGCGGGTTCTGCAGGCCGGCAAGCGGCGCTTCCGCCGCCTTCAGGCGACCGGCTAGGCAAACCGCCGCCGCAGCGCTATACTCCTTCGTCCTTCTGGGCAAGGCCCTGGCCTGGCCCGTGCGTAAGGAGCGGCGAGTCCCGCCGCGAATGGCGCAGCGGTCTTTGAAAACTGAGCAGCGTGCACCCCGCGGACATTCGTGTTCGTGGGATGTTTGAGCCCGATCCACTCGGTGCGCCAGCGCGCCGGGTGGTCTGATTTACCCGTCATGCCGGTCGCCGAGTATGTGTACCCGGCGATTTGCGATTTGCCAGGCATGACAGCTCTCTGTAAGAAGTACCTTTCACGGAGAGTTTGATCCTGGCTCAGGACGAACGCTGGCGGCGTGCTTAACACATGCAAGTGGTGCGACGAACCAGGGCTTGCCCTGGGGCAAAGCC